>Ga0210394_10003824_pt1 | contig 18253 bp, 14 predicted proteins | sample IncBWC12MmetaG_FD_160121 | JGI IMG/M metagenome (GOLD analysis project Ga0210394, IMG submission 160121) | Forest soil microbial communities from Barre Woods Harvard Forest LTER site, Petersham, Massachusetts, United States - Inc-BW-C-12-M | ecosystem: Environmental > Terrestrial > Soil >... | reverse complement strand
AACGATGAAGTGAATGGGCCGAGCCGGTCGGGTGAACGTGAAACGGAAAGAAGTAGAAATCGCGAGAGCAATCAACCCAGCGCTGCTGCGCAGACACACAGGTGTGCTTAGGAAAAGCAAAAACCAAGACGAAACGTTCTTGACGGAGCCGACTTCGTTAGAGATGTTCTCGACACCTGTCTCAGAATAGTCAGATTTCCGCCCCCACATCATTCTGACGCCGCTGCTGAACCTATTTCGGTGGTACAACTCCAAACCGACGATTGCGATTCGCCATCATGGAACGAAAACGAGTTTTCCTTTCGGCCGGGGACAAATTGGCCAAACTCGATGCCACTGACGGCGCAGTGATTTGTGCCGGGCGCACTTGTGCCGCGGTCTCCGCATGCACAGTGTCGAAGTCGCAGTCCTCCACGCCCGCGTGGTTCTCGTCGCAGGGGATTAGAAGGAAGGCATGAAAGTCCCCGTTGGTAAAGTTACCTTCGACAGCGATCTCTCCGCGATCGTTGATATAGAGCGCATGTGTCAGCTGCAAGTCGGGGGTGGGAGGGATCAGAGTATTCAAGTCAACCATGGGCCCGCCGTTCTCCCACAGGAACGCACGGTGATCAAGAACCCCGAAAACGCCCGTGATGCCCACGACCTGACCTTGCAAATTGACGGCGTAAGCCTCACTGTCCGGGTCTGTGCCGATGGTACCTAGATTTATCATTACGCTGTTGCGCCAGAGAAATGCACGACCGAAGGGATCGCCTGTCGGCGTGGCAGTGCCGACAACCTCTCCTGCATCGTTTATGTAGTTAGCGTGTCCGAAAGTCCCTCCTAGCGTGCCCAGGTCTTGCATGCCTTCGGACTTGTTCCAGAGGAATGGGTGCTCGGTCAAATCCCCTGCCAGGTTCGACGCGCCGACGACCTCACCTAGGTTGTTTAGAGCATTCGCTACACCGGATGTCCCTCCCAGATTGCCGAGGTCTAGCATTTTGCCGTTTTCCCAAAAGAACGGGTCCTGAGTTGGAGTTCCGGTCGTCGAATTTACTGTCGTGTCGGTGAATGACCACCCGGCGATCTGCCCACGCTCGTTAATGTAGAAAGCAGCGCTGTCGGTGCCACCGAGAGTGCCAAGATCCTTCATGCCCTGGGATTTGGTCCAGCGAAACGCATGCACTTGGGTTGCTCCCAAAATGAAAAAGTTATTGAAGTTACTTGTATAGATGTCAGGAATCGTATTAAGAGCCTCTCCGACCACTTGGCCCAGGTTATTGACGGCATTCGCTGAGCTGACGTTTCCGCCCAAAGTTCCCAAATCGGTTAAGGAACCGTCCTTCCCCCAGAGAATTGCTTCTGTTGCCACACCGCCGGTGAGGGGATCAATACCGTTTTCAGAAACTCCAGCGACCTGACCGGTATCATTCACCCAAAAAGTGAAACTGCTGTTAAACCCCGGGAGGGAGCTTAGCTTGTGAACAACGCCATCCTGCCACTTGAATCCGTAGGAGAGGTAGCAGTCGAAGTTGAAGCAGCTCGAGGGATCGGGGCTGGAAGTGTCGGCTCCGCCCACAGCCGCCCCACTGTTGTTCAGGAGTCTAGTCGATGGAGGAGGGCCGACAAAGCTGCTGTTGGGGCCGCCGAAGGTGCCAATGTCAACCAGCTTGTAATGATGGTGCTCTCTCTTCTCTAACTTCTCTTCCTGCGCGGTCGATACGATTGGTAGCGCCAGCGCGGCAAACAGAGTTGCTGTGATAACCGAACTCCACGGCTCGAATTTCATACCGCCTCCTTTTCGTTTCGATGTGGGCGACTGAATGCACTTGCTGTTGAGAGCCCGCCATAGGTGCCCAACTGCCCGACACCACGACCACATTCGGCGTTGCTTGGAGCAGCCTTGCCGCACTAGAATTCGCGTCAGACGGCCTTCAGCACCGCGTTCACGCCTGCTTGGGTCGCACCGTAGCGCAGTTGCGGTTTTGAAGTCCTTTCAAAGTTCTGGAGAAATTCTTGCAGCACCTATGAGCGCGCAAACAAAGCACTTCTACTCCTTTGGGCCCTTTCGCCTGGACTCTGAGAACCGCGTACTGGTGCGCGACGGCGCCCCCGTGCCCCTTGCTCCGAAGTTGGCCGAAACCCTGCTCATGCTCGTCGAACGCGCCGGCTATCTGGTGGACAAAGACGCGCTAATGAAACGGGTCTGGCCCGAGGCTTTCGTCGAGGAAGGCAATCTCAACAAGAACATCTTCGTTTTGCGCAAACTCCTGGGCCTGTGGGACGGGGAGCGGGAGTACATCGAAACCGTGCCAAAGCGTGGTTACCGTTTTGTCGCGCCAGTCAATGAGGTGACTCACGCCGAGGTTGCCCAGCGGTCACAAACTTCCATGGTTGCGAATCTGATCGGGGAAAAAGTCTCGCATTATCGGGTGCTGGAGATCGTGGGCGGCGGCGGAATGGGATTGGTTTACCGCGCCGAGGACCTGAAGCTCGGCCGCGGTGTCGCCCTGAAATTTCTCCCTAGCGAGTTGGCAAATGATCCTGTGGCGCTGGAGCGCTTCGAACACGAAGCTCGCGCCGCCTCGGCGCTCGATCATCCCAACATCTGCGCCGTTCACGAATTTGGCGAGCATGACGGCAAGAGCTTCATCGTGATGCAATTGCTGAAAGGGCAGACGCTTCGAGATCGAATAACCGCCACAGCTAACAAAGGAGCGCCCTTTCAGACCGGCGAATTGCTTACTTTCGCCGCGCAAATTGCTGATGGCCTGGCCGCAGCGCACCGCCAGGACATCATTCACCGTGACATTAAACCTGCCAATATCTTCATCACAAACCGTGGCGTCGCCAAGATCCTGGATTTCGGTTTGGTAAAACGGGCGAGTGCCGGGACTATGCTGACCATTGACGCGGTCGAGACGGCTCCGAATAGCTTAAAAGGCGAAACCGCTCCCCTCCATCTCAGCCTGACGCTCACCGGCGCAACTCTGGGCACTGCGGCTTATATGTCTCCCGAGCAGGTGCGCGGCGAACCCCTCGATACGCGTTCCGATCTGTTCTCCTTTGGCCTTGTGCTGTATGAAATGGCTACAGGACGTCAGGCTTTCGGAGGCGCCACTGCGGCGGTCGTGCACGATGCCATTGAGAGCCGGTCACCTGTCCCAGTCCGATACTTGAATTCGGCGATACCGGCCAAGCTCGAGGCTGTAATCAACAAGGCGCTCGAGAAGAATCGCGAGCGGCGTTACCAGAGCGCTGCGGAAATGCGTGAGGAACTGCTCCAGCTTAAGGAAAAAGCTCATCCATCCAGGTGGGCCATCGCTGCTGGGCTCGTCTTGCCTCTGGCGGCGTTCGTACTCGTCTGGTTTGCGACACGCCCGCCATCCATACAGCCGGAGATAAAGCAGACGCAGCTTACCGCGAATTCCAGTGAAGATACGGTGACATCCAGCGCGATCTCACCGGATGGCAAATATCTAGCTTATTCCGACCGGAAGGGCATTCACCTCAAGCTGCTTGCCACGGGCGAAACGCGCACACTGAGTCAAACTTCTTCGGAATGGTACTTTGCCTGGTTTCCCGACAGCACAAGGTTTCTCGCGAGCGAAATATCTCGCCCAGGTATCTGGAGCTTCTCCGTGATGGGCGGGGCACCTCGCAAGTTTCGAGAGGATGGAACTGTGAATGCCGTTTCACCGGACGCTTCTTCCGTGGCGTTCACGGCTAACACCGGCCGCGTGGGCGACCGGGAGATCTGGCTGGTCGGCGCGAATGGTACAAACCTACGCAAGTTTCTTGAGGTTGGCGAATACAGCTCCGTCCAGAGCCCGTACTGGTCTCCCGACGGCCAACGAATCTCTTACTACACACAGCGCCAAAATCCAGGCAAGCTTGAACTTAGTGTCGAGAGTCGTGACCTCAATGGTGGAGCCCCGGTCGCAGTTTACTCGGAAACTGCAACAACACCGGAAAGAACCAAGCTGCAGGATTTTGTGTGGTTGCCGGGGGGCCGGATCATCTTTTCCCTCGCCGATCCCGATTCGGGCCTCGAGAACTCCTTCTCAGTCCGGTGCAACCTTTGGGAACTCCGCATTGACCCAAGCACGGGACGTCCTTCCGGGGCGCTGAGACGTTTGACCAACTGGCCAGCGGGTGCGATCGTGACTTATCTCAATGCCACGTCGGACGGCAAGCGGCTGTCGGCCCTCAGAATGACTAAATCCGTCTCGATATATCATGGCCGTCTCGACACCGAAGGCAGGCAAGTGTCCGCGGCAGGCCGCCTTACCGCGACCGAAGGCTGGAATAATACGCCCGCTTGGACGGAGGACAGCCGCGCGATCTTTTTCGAATCCAATCGGGACGGCCGCTTGCATATTTTCAGACAGGAGATCTCAGCAGACATTGCGGAACCCATTGAGACCGGGCCGGGCGAATCAAGTGTGCCGCTCGTCAGTCCAGACGGTTCTTTCCTTCTTTACTTGGCATCCGCCCATTCGACTGTTGGTGGCTCATCGACTCCAGTCCAGCTCATGCGCGTCCCTAGCACGGGAGGGCCCCCGCAGCAGGTGTTGTCGGCAAGCATATTTGATTTGCCGCGATGCAGCAGGGTCCCTGCAAGGTTGTGTGTGATCGCCGAGCCAGCGGAAGATCACAAACAGATGATCTTCTCGGCCTTTGACCCCCTCCAGGGTCGCGGTCGCGAGTTGGCAAGAATCGACGTTGATCCGAATGCCGATTATGGTTGGGACATCTCACCCGATGGTTCGCGCATCGCCCTCCTCAAGAGGATGCCGAGAACCGACGGGAAAATCTATTCGTCCGAAGGTGTCATCCACGTTTTTTCTTGGAAAGGCGAGCGGTCACAGGAAATTCGGATAAAGGGCGCAGAAAATTTCCGCGAATTTGTGGATTGGGCTGCTGACGGAAAGGGCTTAATCCTCTCGCATCGTACAGGCACGGACTCTGAGCTAATCTCCGTTGATCTTAAAGGCAACGCAAAAGTCTTGTGGCACGAAGAGGGTGCCATTTCTTTTCGTGGCGTCCCTTCTCCGGACGGACGCCACCTCGCAATCCTTCGGGAGAGTCCATACAACAACGTGTGGATGATTGAGAACTTTTAGAAGCACTGGCAGTTGTAAGGATCGAAATAGCAATTTACTCTCGGTAGATGGGTGAGACGGCTTGGTTTGCATAGATGTTGATAAATCCGCTTACCACCAGCAATCTCAGACTGAGATAGGTAGTGATAATCCCTGTTCTCGACAGTTATTTAGATGATCTAAACGGCCACCAGTTTAGCTTCCCACGTAGTTCGTTTTTCGTTGTGAACAATTCGGGGAAAATATCGAATCACAGAACGGCCGTTTTGAGACAGACTTGGAGGATGAAATCACGTTCTTTCCGAGTATTTGCTGTTTTCCTTGGATTGATGGCTTGCGGGTATTTCGCTTTCACGACGCGCTACCGGATCGAGGCTACAATTTGGCATTTGAGACATGGCTACTCGACAAGAATGGGCAACTTTGACGTACCAGTGCCCAAGCATTGGCTCATCTATTCCGAGGATTCGCTCGCGTTTACTCTAGTGAATACAGCTCCAACCTGGCATCGAGATGGTAACTTCCATACAGTTGCCGCCATAACCCTGTTTCCGTTCTCGAATCGTCCCATTTCGGCTGAGGGAACGGCCCGTTGGCTTTTGTTTAAACGCCAGCAAGCCGAACGCGAAGGAGTCACGTTGGTCGAGGAAAAGAGATTCACTTTTGACGACGATACGCTCGTGTGTGTCGGTGGCAGCGAGATGCGAGACGTAATCCTGCGTGGTGTAGCGAGGGCCCCGAAGACAGACATCATTTCGTTGGAATGCAAGTCGGAAAATGGCCTCACTATTTTGTTCCAGGGCGAACCAACGGACGTTGATGCCTTTTACTCTTGGGTTTCACAAATTCGAAGACAGAAGTGATTCTCTTCCCATCGCATCTTCCTGACGGTAACTGGTCGAGAAATCCTTTTATCACTAGTAATCCTAGGACCGTCGCATTCTGAGATTGGTAGTGATAATCCCTGTTCGCAATAGTTATCCGCTGCGACAGAGTTAGACGCACTCTGGTCTGAGTATTCTCCTAGGCTAACGTTTGTCCAATCAGTCGACCCACGGACGAAAAGTGTGCCGTTTTGAACAGATACCTCTGGAGCTGTTCCAATATAGTTGTCACCAATTCCTTTCGGACCGAGGTTCAATCCGCCGGAGGGCGGACCCTGGATTTGGTGGACTCACAATGGCTTCAGCAACACGAGATCGCGCCAAGCAAGACGACCTGTCCCTGGTCTTGAATGGACCTGCCAGCAGAAGGCTCCCCTTGCGTATTCTGTTTATTCACAGCGATGCCGCCGATGCAGAGCTTTGCGTGCGAGAGCTCAACAGGGTGTATTTCAAGGTCAGCGCAGACGTAGTTCTAACCCCGGGCCAGTTTGCTGGAAGCCTGAACTCTAAATACTATGATGTGGTACTAGCTGAATACCCATCCCCGAACCGGCAAGGATTGCAGGCGCTGGAAATCTTGCATCTGCGGGATAGGCGGATCCCCTGCATTTTTCTGACCGACACAATGCAACCGGAAACCGTGGCGGAACTGATTACAGAAGGCGCTGCTGATTGCGTTGGAATGGATCACGTGGGGCATCTCCCGGTTGCTATTCGTCGAGCCCTCAATGAGAACAATCTGCGCGAAGAGCGCGATCAAACGGAAAAGAGGCTGCGCCATTCAGAAGCACGCTACCGCGCTCTTGTCGGAAACCTTAACTATGGAATGTGTCGCTGCAACACGAAAGGCGAGTTCCTCGATGTCAATCAGGCGTTGGTGACCATGCTTGGTTATCCATCCCGCGCGGAACTCCTGGCTGTGAATCTCACAACTGGTATCCTCTGCGATCCCTCCAAACGAGCGCATTTATTGGGCCATTCCGTCGAATTAGATAGAGCTGATGCCCTGGAAATTGAATGGAAGCGGAAGAATGGGACAACCCTCAGAGTTCGGCTCAGCGGACGCAAGGTCGCCGATGAGGGCGAGACGGACAGTTACGAGATCATCGTTGAGGATGTAACCCAACAACGTAAACTCGAGGATCACTTACGCCACCAAGCGGCTACCGATCCCCTGACCGGACTAGCCAACTACCGCCATCTGGTGGAAACCGTTGACCTGGAAATCAATCGCACCGAACGCACCGGTCGTGAGTTCGCTCTGCTATTTCTTGACTTAGACGGGCTAAAGAAGATCAACGATTGTTGTGGCCATTTAGTCGGCAGTCAAGCGCTTTGCCGACTAGCTGATGTTTTGTGCATTTGTAGCCGGAAGATTGATACCCCGGCGCGTTTCGGCGGAGATGAGTTTGCGCTAGTGCTGCCCGAAACCGGACAAGTCCAGGCCAATTTAGTTGCCCGGCGCATTTGCCATAGTCTTGCGAATGATGGCAGGGAGCCAAAGCTTTCGGTCAGCGTCGGCGTTGCTATTTATCCGAAAGATGGCGAAAGGGTGGATTCTCTGTTGGGCTCGGCAGACACGGCATTGTACGCGATGAAAGCTAGAAAACGGAGTCCGGACGCGAGCACGAAAGGGAAGACCGCAGAGCTCCGTCATAAAGCGGCGGGCCGGTAGCAAGACAGATCGGATAACTGTTGGGAAATCCGCTTATCACTAGCAATCTCAGGATGAGATAGGTAGTGATAATCCCTGTGGCTGTTGAAAAACTCGCTCTCTGCAAATTCGCAGAAATTGCTTCGCGTCAGGAAGCCCTACGAACGATTTTTCCGAGTCTCCTAGACATTTTCTATCACCCGATTTTCGATTTGTTTCGGGAAAACCGACTTTTTCAACAGCCACCCCTGTTCGCAACATCTATCTGGAAGATGAGCCCTTCATCTATTCAGATTGGATGCGAGTGGGGGCGGGTCTTGGACTTCGCTTGATTGAATGACGAGCCTCTGACCTTTCTCGATGTATACGTACTGCCCATCCTTGAGTCCGACAAACCAAAGGTCTCCGCCGTGGGGAGCCTTGCGGACTGAGACGGCTTCGCCAGATTTGATGTTTATGCGGAAAACATCCATTGTGTAGTCTATATCGTTGCTCCGCAGCAATTCGAGCACGATATCGCCGTCATCACTGAAATCCAGCGCATGAATCTGAACGAGGTGATAGCCGTCCTCCAGCGAAATCTTCTCAATTACGTCGCTTATGCTGCGATCGGCGAGAACGGCTCCGTTGCGGTCGGTGATGACGGCTTCGCGATCGGTGGGAGCGTAGAAATAAACTCGATCTTTCGTGACGCGCAGCGTCGTCTCTCCAAATTCGCCGCCCTCGTGGAAGGAATCTCCACCATTCTTCAAGGCGCCGGCTGGAATCATCACCTTTTGCACGTTCCCATCGCGGCTGTACTCGACCAGAAGGGGATAGTTAGGAGCGTACGGGCCATCCGGAAGGCTGCGTTCTCCGAGGATAAAAAGCGCGTCGTCGTCTTTGCTATATGCGATGGCTTCCACATATTGCGGATACGGATCCCAGCTTTTCAGCAATTTGCCCGAAGAATCGTAAGTCAGAATCGGTTGTTGAATACTGGCATTCGTCCCGAAGTTCAATATCGCGGCAATTAGAGTCGTGCCGTCCGGGCCGGCCGTCGACCTCTCGACGTAGCAATCCTGAAGGCCTGGAAAGTCCTTGGTTATATCTATGTCTGCGCCGCGTTGACGACCGTCCGCGTAGGCTCGAACCACACGGCCTAGAGAGCAATTATCAAAAAATAAGACTTGGTTTGTGGAGTCCCAGCGCGATAACCCGGTAGGCTTCAATTCCTGCGCGGCTGCCTGGGTGCTAGGAAGAATTGCTAACGCCATTAGAAACAGCTGAGGGACTAACGGTCTTGTTCGCGGCATTACGGTCTCCCGATGCGCGCCAATTATCGTTGGTCATTAATTGTAATTCTAATTAGAATCTCTTTCAATTGCGGCATTCAGGGCGCCAATCTGAGTCTCCGCTGATGCGCCGGGCCCGATAGATGTCGAGAAATCCGCTTCGCACCATCTATCTCGAAATGAGATTAGACGACGGATTCCGCCGGTATGAAAAAAGCTTACAAATAAAGCAGCGGCCAAGGAGACCGCTGCCCATGGTGAAGCCGAATCGTCGTTCCAATCGTCGAAGACACGCCTTGACGTTACCTGAGCTAGAGCACTCGAAAGCCGCGGTTCTGAATAGCCTTGGGTCCCTTCAATCGCGTCGATCATATAAATACGCTATCGACGAATTCATTTGCTGGTATTGCTCGGAGCCGAGGTTAGCTCTGAATCGAGCCGTGGTCCTTCGCTACCGACTGCATCTTGAAGGCATTCCTCTCGCACCTTCAACAATCAACGTTAGATTGGCTGCAATTCGCAGAATTGCATACGAAGCGGCGGACACCGGTTTACTAAGCCCGGAACTCGTCGCCGGGATCAGGCGAGTCAAGGGTATAAAACGCCTGGGACAACCGGTGGGTAATTGGCTCACCGCTCAACAGGGTCGTCAGCTCCTGAGCTCCGAGCGAGAAACGCTTCGCGGAAAGAGGGACCGAGCGATGCTTGCGCTTTTACTAGGGTGCGGCCTTCGGCGCTCGGAATTGGTGACTCTAAAATCAGATCAGATTCAACAGCGAGAAGATCATTGGGTGATCGTCGACCTGGTTGGCAAGGGCCGTCACATACGGACGGTGCCGATACCGTCGTGGGCCAAAGCGGATTTGGACGCATGGATTTCCGCTGCCGGCATTCGTGAGGGAAAACTGTTTCGCTCTATCAGGAAAGACGGTGCAATCTGGGGATTAGGTGTGACGCAAAATGTTGTGTGGTACGTCGTAAAGAAATGTGCACAGCGCGCCGGGATCGACCGACTCGCCCCACACGATTTGCGTCGTAGCTGTGCACGCCTATGCCACAACGCAGGTGGAGAGCTGGAGCAGATTCAGTTTCTACTCGGGCATATCTCGGTGCAGACCACGGAACGCTACGTAGGATGCAAGCAGCAGCTGAATAAAGCGGTGAACGATCGGATTCAACTGGGATCTGGATAAACCGGTTCGCACCATTAGTCTCGATCGTCGCAGACTGAGATAGGTGGTGCGAAACCCTGTTCTCGACAGTTATCCAGGAGTTGCGGGGATTTCTACCAAGACCTGCGGCAATCAGATGTTTCGGGGATGCTTACGACTAATTACGGAATTCCAACTCGACGGACCAATTCCTGATAGCGCGGCTCCATTCGTAGCCTGTCGAAAACTGGTTCGACCTTTAGGTTGATCATGAGATCGTCCCGTTCCTCGTATCCTTTTTCCAACCATCCCAAGGCGCATTCCTTATCGTTTAAGCGCACGCATGTTGCCGCCACTAAAACAGAAGGCACGTAATTCGACCGTGCGGTTTCCTTGTAATTTTCGAGCGTCCGCTTCCAGTATCCCTCTGCCCCGGATTCGGCAATCGCCTCTTTGAGTTCTGCCACCTTCTTGGAATCCATCCCAAACAACTCGTCGGCTTTCAAGAATTCTTGAGCCGCCTCGCGTGCCCGCCCGGTGTGTTCATAAATCTGCGCTTGCTCGAAATGCCCAAAGGAAAAGTTCGGCTCAAGTTCAAGTGTCTCTTGCTCGCGTTGCAGAGCCAGGTCATATCGGCGCGCGAGAAGGAAAACCCATATGGGATAATCCCAATTGATAGGCGAAGGATCGAGGCGAAGCGAAAGTTCGGCTTCAGCGATAGCCTCTTCTGTTCGGCCACTGGCCACCAGGCCGCGTGAGTGCCACTCGTGCGCCCACAAATGATTGGGATTCAACTCCATCGTCCGCCTGAACTCTTTCTCGGCAGCAATCCAGTCCCAGTCATAGAAGAGTTCGATGTTTCCCAGCGAGCTGTGGGCATCTGCAAGCGTCTCATCCAGGGATAGAGCCTTCAACGCAGATTCTTTGGCCTTCGGCATTAGATCGCGCGGTCGCGGCATCCCGGGAATCCAGTCAGAGTAGACGTCGGCGAGACCGGCATAGGCAGCCGCGTAGTTTGGATCCTTCTCGATGGCGCGACGGAAGTAATCAAGCGCCTTCTCAGACTCGGCTGCATCCCTTCCGCGGAAGGTATAAAGGCCCCTGAAATAGAGATCTTGCGCTTCTGGATTCACCGGCCGCGCCGCAACAAGAAGACTTTTCTCGTTTTGCGTCAGTTGGACCTGAATTTCCCGGGCGACCGCTTCCGAAATCTGCCCTTGCACCGTAAGCGCGTCGTCCACCTGGCTCTCGTAGCTTTTGGCCCAAAGATGTTTTTCGGGAAAGGCCTGAACGAGATTCGTTGTGATTCGCAAATGATTTCCCGAACGCGTCACGGTTCCTTCGATGAGCGCGTCTACGTTTAATTCTCGCGCGATCTCCGGAAGGGGCTTCTTCGTGCCTTTGTACTGCATCGCTGACGTCCTTGAAATCACGCGCAGGGCGCTGATTTTTCCAAGATCGGTCGTCAATTCTTCCGTCATTCCATCGGTGAAGTAATCTTGATCCTTATCGCTGGAAAGATTTACCAGCGGCAACACCGCAAGCGATCGAATCTGCGGACTTCGTCGTCCGAAGAATCTTTGACGTACGCGACTCGAACTCAAGCCCGCAAGCAGCGTAATTGCTACTACCGCTGCCGCCAAAACCACAGCGCGCCTCTTGGGAACACGAGGCCTGGCTTGAGTTGTGGCTTGCCCTGCTTCAGAAGATGGGGTTGCGGCCACGGCAGCATTCGATCCAGGCAAGACGGAAGCGTGCGATTCGACCGGAGCAATGAATCGATATCCCCGGCGAGGCACAGTTTCAATGAAGCGTGGGTTTTCTGCCGAATCACCCAGCGCCTCTCGCAGCCGGTTTACCGCCGTGTTTACGCCGTGGTCGAAATCCACAAAAGTGTCGGTGGGCCACAACCTCTGTCGAAGATCTTCCCGCAGCACCACCTCGCTGGGGCGCTCCAACAACATCGCGAGTAGTTCAAAGGGTTGCCCATGGAGCTTGATTTTGACGCCGCTCTTGCGGAGTTCGCGCGCGTCGAGGTCGGCTTCGAACGTTCCAAATCTCACGATCCGGATTCGCGACGTGGATTCAGTAGCCATGGTGAAAACTTCGTGCCGCAGAGTGTATCACTGCCACTGGGAACGAAGCGAGATTGAGCCTTGGAGAAATCCAACGAACTATCGGTTTTTCAATAAGTTGGAGTTCGAGGAAGATTTGCGTTCTCGTCTATTGAGGTACGAATCCCGTTCCGCGATCTTCACCACAGCGGCGGCCAAAAAATCAAAAACGCCCGCCAATACAAAGGAGAAAAACATGAAGGGAAATCGCCTGACATTCGCGACGGTATTGTTGGTAACAAGCCTCCTTGCGAGCCTCTTCTTCGCTGGCACAGCGCACGCCCAAGGACGCTCACCGGCCTATGCTGGGAAATTCACCTTGACGCAGCAGGTCCGCTGGGGCAGCGGTGTTCTGCAACCTGGCACCTACACCATGACCATCAAGTCGACGGGAAGCCCGATAGTCGCCACAATTCGCAAAGCTGACGGCGACGCTGTCACTAATGTCGTAAGTGGAGCTCGCACTAGCAGTGCGGATGGCGCAAACGCGCTGCTCCTCAAGGAAAAGGAAGGGCGCCTCACCGTATATTCTCTGGCGCTAGCGGACTTGGGAATGGTCCTGATCTATGATCCTGCCCTGGCCCGGGAAGCGCTTCAGGAGGCACGAGTCAAGCAGACGGTACAGGTGATTTGGGCTAAAAAGTAGAAGTGTGTCGTGCGGCGAAAAGGAAAGGCGGGTCTCAGTGCCAGTACGAGAAAAAGGTCAAATGATCACCCGCCTTCACCGATTGCGTGCCGGACAATCCTGAACCCCGATTCGTTGATAGAGTGATCGAGACGTTCCCACCGGATAGATGTTGAGAAATCCGCTTACCACCACCTATATCGAAATGAGAATAGCTAGTGATAAGCCGCGCTGTCAGATACCCGCGTACCATGCGTAGCCATCTTCTGCCCCCAACGCGCCGGAGCCTAAGCCTTTGCCGAAGTGTTTGAGGTTATCAGTGATCGTAAGGCGGGTGATGTATTTGACGTTCTTGTAGCCGAGTTGGCGGGGAACGCGCATGCGCAGAGGTCCGCCGAATGGCACAGGCAACTCGCCGCCGTTCATACCGTAGCTGACGAGAGTTTGCGGGTGCAACGCCTCAGCCATGTCGATGCTGTCCCAAGCCTCGGGTTGGATCGAGCGGTACACAACGTATCGGGCCTGGGGCAGAGTCCCCACCAGTTCCAGGATGTGTGAGAGTGGAACGCCCGTCCATCCGGCAATATATGTCCAGCCTTCTTCGCAGCCGATCATCGTGATTTGGGTGCGGGCGGGAAAGCTCTTGAGTTCAGCAACCGAGAAGGACGCCGGGCGAACGATCATGCCATCAACGACCAGACGCCAGTCCAGAAATCCCACGCTCTGAAAGCGCTGGAACTCTTCGCCCAGGGGATCGACTGGATTTGCAAACGGATCTTTGGAGATCTGGCTTTGAGAAAACTCACGCGCCAGAATGTGGCGAGTCAATACCCGCTGCGCAGCATAGGTAAGTGTTTCGCCGGGCCCGTAAATACCTCCCGAATCCGGCGGGATGAGTCCATATCGCCCCGCGAGCTTCGCAGCCACGGCCAGCCCGGAAACAGCCGCGGTGGCCGCGAACCCTGTAGTAATGATTTCACGTCGGGAGAGCTTGTTCATACTCGCTCCTGAGGCTCGGTGACGCGACCGCTGATCATGGCGCGCATCCGATTTCGGAATCCGGCAAGAACAACCATTAGCACATGAACTAGAAGGAACAGCGCCAGAAATCCTGTCACGAAGAAGTGTATGGTGCGCGCGGATTGGTGGCCACCCAGAACCGTGGCCGGAGCTACGGATTCGAAGGCCGGTGACATCGCCAGACCCGTCCAGATGATCAACGGAAAACACAGGAAAATGACAACCAGATACGTCAGGCGCTGCAACACGTTATACGACCAGGCTTCTTTCGCACTCGGTCGCTCGAAACGCAGGTGCTGGGCAATGGAAATTCCAAGCCGCTTGGGCGAGAGGTCAGAACGAGCGGGAAGCAAATTCCGTCGGAAATGCCCTCCCAAGAATCCGAAGGCCACGTAAAGTAAACCGGTTCCGACCACAATCCAAGCAGATTGGAAATGGAGATAGCGGCTCCAGCCATTCTGATCGGGAAGCACGTAACCATACCCGGTGGGAACGCTGGGCCGTGAGGATGGAATCGGGATCGTGAATAAGGGGCGAGTATTTACGTTGCCGGTCTCTCCCCAATAAAACCGCGGGTGAGAAATGAGAATTTCCACTCCGGTCACGAGCAGGGCCAGGAAGGACAACACGGTAAGCCAGTGCGTGACGCGAACGAGGAGAGAGTGCCGAGGACTAATTATTTCCGCCATTCGCGAAAGTGTACCAATGGCGTATACGTTGTGCACGGGATATATCCGCCGGAACTCTAGGCGCAATTTTCCTCAGCGCCTGGTAAGTCGCGTAATCGGAACTACCCTTGGCAAGTGATAATCTCTGTTATTCGACACCCCAAAGGAAGATTCAAGCATAACGAGAGGAGGCCTTCCAATGAAGCTTCCAGAGACGGTTCAAAAGAATCTATTAGTTCTCTTGGTCGCAAGCCTACTGTTGCTGCCTGGCGTATCGGCCGCGCTAAACCCACGCGGAGAAGCATCAGACGAGCCGGTTGGAGGATTGCAAATCGCTGTCTTCCTCGATCCCGATGAGAGTGGGCATGGCAAAGTCCCCAAGTTCCAAGTGGAGCTGCGTAACGTTGGAGATGACGACATAATCCTCGATCTCGGCAACATCATTGGGAAAAAGCAAAATCCGGAAAATATAGCCATGACTCTTTTCGACGCGCGGGGAAGATCATTGCATCTCATGGACCTCACTCAGCCGATGTACGTTGCCGGCCAGGTCGGTCCAATGTTTCTGCCGCTCCCTGCGGGTTCAAGATTCTCTATCGCAGTGGATTTAGTCAGATACTGGCTCCCGATGCCGGATGACGAATTCGAAAAGCCACTGGCGCCCGGCACGTACTGGCTGCAAGTTCAATTCAGTATGAAGGGTGATAGCCAGCCCGAACGTGAATTCGGGTGTGGTGTAAGGACTAGCTGGTCAGGGACCATCACTTCAAATCGGTTACGATTTGACATTCCAAGTCAATAATTGCACCGGTTTGGTCCGCTTAGAGCGTCTACCAGGCACTGAGCCGCCCTTAGTTTCTTTCGCAGTGACTCAAACGTATTTAGTGCAACCGGAAGAAAGCAGTTTTCAACAGGGTTTGACCGTCATAGACTGGCGTTTGAGAAATCCAAGTGGATTCCTGATTATGGCCCGCGCATGGCTCTGCGGAATCCTGCTGGGGATAACGTGCCTGCTGCACACTGTTTCCGGCCAAACCGCAAGCATCCCAGCGAGCGTACTAGCGAACTCGTTGAACAATTCAAAACCACAACGACATTCTGGAAGCAATTTGAGGTAGCCAAGCAGATCGTCGCACTTCACGACAAGAGTGTACTCCAAGAGCTTGAACCCTGGCTCAGCAGCGAGGACATGCTCCTTAGAGGTAACGCGGCGTTTGTTTTCGCAAGCCTGGGCGACGATCGCGGCTTTCAAGTTATTAAAGCCGTTCTGGAAAACCGTTCACCCAAACGTGCGGTGTCCAGCATCGACGACGCAGGCCGCCCGAGCCCTGAGCTACAAATTCGGGAAGACCGTCACTACGCCGCGCACCTTTTTGGGGACCTGAAGGATGTGCGGGCAGTTCCCATTTTGATTCCATTGCTGAGAGATGAGGAGGTCAAGGAGGTCGTTCCTTGGTCGTTAGGACAAATTGGCGATAAGTCAGCCATTCCCCCGCTGAAAGAGGCGCTCGGTGACAATAGTCTGACCATGCGCGCCTCAGCTCTCCGCGCTCTCGAGAAATTACAGGACAAGGAAGGATTGCCGTAAATTCCGCCTCATTCGACCCTCCTGGTTTGTCGCGTAATCGGAAACTTAGCTCTTGCAGATGGGACAAGGCAGATTGGGTTGGATAGATGTTGAGAAATCCTCTTCTCACCACCTAATCTCGAAATGAAAATACGTTGTGACAATGCCTTATCCTTAGTTTCCTTACTGGCGCGGACATCGCTTTTTCCTAGGTGTAAGATATCCCGGGTTTTTCGATACGAGTACTCAGGAAATCGGAAATGGACAGAAAACATTTGGACCGTTATAAGCGGATTCTACTAGAAAAACGGGGCGAGATGTCGGTTGCGACCGCCGAAACTGAGAGTCCGATTCCGGCTGCGGGAGGGCAACGGGGTGATCCAGTTGACCAAGCGAATGCGGATGCAGAAGCGGAACTTCAGATCCATTTGCATCAAACCGATGGCCGTCTTCTCCGCGCAATCGAAGAGGCACTCGCTCGAATCAGACATGGAACGTTTGGCACCTGCGAGGCCTGCCGAAATCCAATTGCTAGGGCCCGTTTAGAAGCTGTGCCTTGGACTCGCCTCTGTCGCGATTGCAAAGAACGCGAACATTCGCTGTGAACGAAACGAGCTATTTGGTACAGGACTCTCTCGCCATCTCTCGGATAGATGTTGATAAGTCCGCTTATCACCAGCTATCTCAAAACGAGATAGGTAGTGATAATCCCTGTTCGCAACATCTATCTGGAAATATCCTAGTGTCCCGATTAGCGCGTTAATCAGGACCTTGGAAGAGATGGATGTCGCAGGGCGTACGTATAACCGTCGCCCGTAAGTACGTAAATCCTCTTCTTTGCCACATCGACTTGGCCGATTCCGGATGAAGTCTTGCTTCGTTTGATTCTAAATGCGAGCACTCCGCTGGATTGGCGGCGGACATCAATACCTTCTAGATGCGAAACATAAATTAGCTTGGTTTCCTTCGCATACCGTACGAACGCCACATACGCGGTTGAACTCTGTGTGAAGTGAATGCCGCTCTCGTCCAACCCAATTAGTTTGGCAGTTCCATCTGGAGGCCAACTTCCCCGGAGGATACACACCACGCTTCGTTGGGTGCAATCCGCCCGGCTGGCTGCATCGCCTTTCCAAGAGAACTTGCGGATGATTTCTCCCGTATCCGGTTTGAGCAAGTAGACCGAATCGGTGACCACTGTCAACTGTCGGCGAAAAAGAAGTGGTCCAAAACTTGACGGCCCATCGAGTTTTCGCGTCCAAACCGATTTGCCAGATTCTTCGGCATACGCTGCCACCATCTTTGCGTTCGTCGCAACAATGACCAGACCTTTGGTAACTATTGGAGTCGAATTTACATCGGAGTTCTTGTCACCGTCAGTGAGCACTTTCCACTTGGTTTTGCCGGTTCGAGAATCTAAGCAATGCAGGTATCCGCATCTATCGCCGATGAACAAGTTGTTGCGATGGAGCGCAGGGTGCGAATAAATCATTTCTCTAGAATCGCCATACGGACAAAAGGACCAGATAGTCTCGCCCGTTCGGGGTTCCAACGCATAAAGCGTGTTAGCGGTTTTGGCGAACAGCTTTCCTTCTGCCAAATGCACTGAATCCGATCCGAGAGAAGGTAATTCCCGACGCCACAACATCTGTCCGTTTTTGGCGTCCAACGCACAGACTGCACCTGACGAAAAAACAGATACGAACAGGGTGCCCCTGTGGATCAAGGGATTGGGACGATTGGTGTGTGATGGAAGGATGGCATGTTTTGCCTTTGGCAGTTTCGTTCGCCAAACGGCAAGTTCCTCAAAACTGTATTCGGCTTTCTCATCTTCCATTCCTATCGAATAGCATACTCAAACAAACTCGCCAACGGTACGAAAGGCCGGAGTGCCGGGTTAGACGCGTAACCGGAAACTAGGTTTTGCACGTGGGCTGGAACGGTTTGGGCCGGATAGATGTTGAGAAATCCGCTTACCACCAGCTATCTCAGCTTGAGATAGGTGGTGATAATCCCTGTTCGCAACATCTATCCGAAAGCGCCCAACAAACCTAGCTGCTTTCGTGGTGTGCTAGGACACATTGCTCGCCGAAAGATCTAACAGGGCCGATTGTTCTGCTCCTAAAATCTGGCTGATGCTTACAGAAGCTCAAAGCGTGGCCCGCCCGACGACCGCCAGCCCATCGTATTACCGCGCCAGATACTACGATCC
>Ga0210394_10003823_pt1 | contig 18260 bp, 34 predicted proteins | sample IncBWC12MmetaG_FD_160121 | JGI IMG/M metagenome (GOLD analysis project Ga0210394, IMG submission 160121) | Forest soil microbial communities from Barre Woods Harvard Forest LTER site, Petersham, Massachusetts, United States - Inc-BW-C-12-M | ecosystem: Environmental > Terrestrial > Soil >... | reverse complement strand
GCCATCACAATACAACCAAACTGGCTAGCAGGAGCCGAAGTAGAACACGTTACGCTAGTGATTGAAGGCGAATTCGCTGCATAGAATACCGCAGATGTATCAAAAGTGCCCTGCAGAGTAGTATTGCCGGCTGCCGTCGGAGAAGTAACATTTCCCTTTGTATAAAAAGTTTGAGCGGTACTTGATATAATCGTAAACGGGCTCGTATTATTTGCACCTTGATGAACAAAAACATGAATGGCGTATCCCGAAGGAACAGAAATAGGAACCGTAACTGATTGCCCGCTTGCAATATAATTTGAAGCCGCAATAACAGTACCAAATCCTCCACTCGTAATAGAAAAAGTAAGACTAGAAGGAGGCGATACCAAAGACCAACTAGCAGATATAGTCGTTGTTCCCGCAGAATTACCGGTTGCAAGACCTATAGAAGAGCCGGAAGAAACTATGGGAGCTACGTTAGGGTTAGAACTTTGCCAAAATGATTCAGTCGTTATATCGTTGTTATTCTGGTCAAGAGCATGAAATTGCTGCTGACCGCCAACAGAAATGGTTGGATTAGCTGGAGTCACGGTGATAGAAGTCGGATTACCGGTTCCGGACGGAACAAATTCATACGCTCCTATATCCCAAGCCGTGGGAGAAGGTCGCACAACTCTAGTCCTTGCAGGACAACTTACCGTATGGGTCACAGTAATATAAGTGCATGCATAACGAGTATCATATTGACATGCTGTTACAGCATCGGAAAGCGTTGCATCGCTCATAGCTGCCGTATTAAGAGTCGTACAATAGCTTTGGTTATTCGTCCCCATTCCTACTGTCGGACTAATACTGGATATCGGCGAATAAGCATATGTCTGCGACGACGTGTAGCCGTCGCTGCTCGCGGTCGCGTTCGTCATAAGCGACGCGGTGGTCGAGGTCAGGGTGCTGCACGGACCGAGGATGTAGGTCCCATCGTCTGTGATGTAGTGGTTATTGGTGTCCTTTATCGTTCCGTTTGTGTAGCCCGCGCATCGCAGAATCGGCTGATTTGCATTGCTCTGCCAGGTGTTGTTGAACCAGACGTAGTTCCCTTCTATCGTCGTAACCGCGACTCCGCCGTTGTTAAGATATTCGAGAGCGCCAACGTCATACGCGACATTGTTGAAGATGTAATCAGTGTCTCCCGGACCTGGGCCAAACCACAGGAACACACCGCCGCCCGAAGTGATGCCAGTTTCAATATGCCTGAAGACGTTGTTATAAATGGCATTAGTTCCATATGGATCGTTACTTTCGATCAAGTTTGAGTGGCCATTTTCATAAAAGTAGGAGTAATCGTTGTCGTGGAAGATGTGGAGCGTTCCCGGAATACACTGGGAGCTGGAGTAGAATACGTTGTAGGCTACGTTGTAGAAGCCGCCAAAGCACATTCCCTGGCCGACCGGATCGGAGTCCCCGAAATCAGCCACACTGTTTACAATGGTTTCTCCGACCGTTCCCGTACTGTAGCCCCCCTGAAAAGCAAAAATGTCGGTACAGACTACCCCTTGCACACAGCCGGTGCTACCGTTGGGAGCGGCGAATTGAAGATGACTGGAACCGTGGATGTAAAGATTTGTGAAATACGCTGGGCCGACCAGTCCACCATAGCGGACGTATGTGTTATTCCCTTGAACTTCCTGCCCATTTGATTGAACAAGCTGATTCTGGCAAAGCCCGGTCAACTCGAGATTATCAAGGATGATGTACTTAAGACCGCTCAGATCGATGAGGTTGTTCGATGAACCCATCTGATAGGTACAACTCGCTACGTAATAGAATCCCGTGCAAGCTGAGGCAGGACCAGAGGAACAGCTACTCGAAGGATTGGACGTACAGCCGCTCCCGACGTGTCCCGAGCCGCACAACGCATTCCCGCCTGTGATGATCGGCCTTGCCCACGAACCCCCTGAATACCACGAAATATCTACGCCTATATAGAATGGATTGGAACTTGTGCCTTCAACAAATGGCCCAGGATACTGATTTAATTCCCACGTTGCGTTAGCTACGCCAAGATTCCAAGTATCCCCGCCGCGAAGGATAATTGCGTATCCTCCACCAGCGCCTCCGCCGTTAAGGCTATTCTGAAACGTAGCGCAATTGCTGGAGCAGCCCCCCATAAATGGTGCGTGAACCCACGGATGCCCACTAGCTTCACTGAGCCCATCATTAGAGTCAGAGCCATTCGCGGCGACGTAATAGCAGCTCGTAATCCCAAGGCTAGAGAGTGTGACGAGTGCACCCTGCGGGCTAGCTGGATTGGTGTAGTTCGCGCCCGATGGGCAGGTTCCGCCAGCCGCATAAGCCAGCGGAGAACAAAAAAGAAAAAATAGAGCCGCTAGAAATATGTTTTTCATTTGTAAGCCAATATAGAAGCGTATCCCGTGCAACCCGTCGTGCCATTAATAGTTCCGGAAGGAACTTCAGGAGCGGCAAAATTAAGCGAAGAGCCACCCGTTGATGCAATAACAATGTTGTTTCCGCTCGGCGTCAAAGTAATATTCGAGCCAGCAGAAATTGTTACCGCACCAGTTAAAGCATTAAAAGACGAAACTCCTGCGCCACCTCCTCCAGATAACGCAGCCGGAGATAAAGTACCATCCGCATTTTGGGTGAATAGCCATACTTTTTCCGCGTCTACGTTATTTATAGAAAGCGTCATAAAGACTAACTAAGGACAGTAGGGGATAATGTACCGTCAGAATTTTGAATAAAAAACCAGGCGCGGGCAGCTAAATTAGGAGTAATGACCGGAGTTGTAATTGACGCCTTGGCGAGAGGCGTTGGAGACAAAGTACCATCGCTATTCTGGGAATAGGCGATTATCTTCCTGGCGTCTTTATCTGATATCTTCAAAACTGCCATAAACTACTTCCCCTTTTTAGACAGGCGCTTTCTCCACACCGCCGGATTTGTTGGAGCATCTGAATCAGGGGAGATTGTGCCAGAGGCAACAAACTTGTAATCTCTGATCTCGGTCTCTCTCTTCAATAAATCAGGGTCGCTAGCTCTTTCTGAAATTTCTCGCCTTAAAATATCTTTAGAAGTAAGGCCAGGATATTTAACTTCTGCCGAAGATGTTTCAATGGCTGGAATACTCGAAGGGGAAATTACACCAGAGATACCTTGAATACCCTGCAGTCCTTGAGGACCGGCGGGACCTTGAAACCCTCGTAGGCCAATAGGGCCTTGAGGACCAGGCTGTCGGTTACGAAAAACTGCATAGGCTGATACCGCCAGACTAAGTACCGAGATATAAATATCAATCACTGTTGTTTCGGTGTAGAAGGGTTAACAGGATTTGAACTGTAGGCTTGTACGGCGGTAATTGCCTTATTAGTTCCGTACGGCGCTAAGACAAATGTCGTAATTCCATCTAAGGAAGGAATGCCATGACTCAGATAAATAATCCTAGACACCCAAGCTATCGCAGCAAGCAAAGCTATGCTGGAGGCTACGCGACCCCAAGAAAGTTGACCGCCGGGTTCACTCATAACCTCGCGAAGAGCGTGTTTAAAATTAGTAAACATTAGTGTTTCCACTTAGACATCGTATGGGCGAACTCGCTCATTTTTCTAATATGCTCGTTCTCGGAATGTCTGCCCGCTTCAATCTTTTCTTTGGGAATAGTATCCCCAGGATCGACACCTAATACCTCGTGCAATTTTCCCTTACGAAGTTGATGAAGACTACGATATAACGAAACGTTATGCTTTTTCGCCATGACTACGTCCCTGCAGGTGCAGGAGTGCCACCAGGCATAGCTGCTCCTGCGGCGGGACCGGCATTAGCTTCTGCTTCGCCGGGATTAGGCGCTGACGTGTGATCCATCATACCGTCCATCAATCCGTCATGGTCTGCTACAGCATAAGACTTCACGGGCATCTCATGCGCATGATCAGGATGCGGGTGATGATGGACTGTATGTGACCCGTCAGCGTGGTGTTCAATTTCAGTTCTATGATAACCATGTCCCGCGTGTTTTTTCTTTCCGTGCTCAGCCATTTTCTTCTCCTTAAATTTTTTACACCAATCTCCGGGTTGAATCACACCTTCTACAATTCTGCAACTGTTCGGAGATTTAAAGTATTCACAATCAGAGCAATGATCCATGCCGGCGGCTGGATGCTCAAACTTAACTTGGGATTTAGAAAACTTAATTCTAAGCACCGGCTTTCTTCCTAGCCTCTCGAGCTACACTATACTGATTATTAGCGATATACGCAGCCCGATTTGCGATATCTTTTGCGGGTTTAATAAGGTCTACATCTGCCGGAGACTTATTCCACAATTCTGTTTTTCGCGTATCGCGGGCACCGGACTCACCGGTATAAGCAACATTTTCTTTCGCCGCTTGCGTAACAGGGTTATCTGCCATTCTCTTCGCCTCTAGCTTTACGAGCTATACTATAAGAAGCTTTTGAGTGCTCGTGAATACGGTAAGGAACGTGCTGACCTTTAGACGCAGCATCCCACTCCTTCAATGCTTTCTTGCCTAGAACTTCTGGATGAGCGTGCAGGTAACCTCTTTGAGCACCGCTTACAAAAGGCATAGGAAACTCCTATTTCTTACAGCCGCCCATAGGATCCGCTCCGCCATCCACGATGCGCATATGATCTGCTAGCGCTCGAGGTTGTGCGTCCATGTCATGCTTAACAGAGCGAACCTTATCATGTGCGCCATGCTTTTTCTTACCCATCGCCAGACCTTCTCCCAAAGTAACATCTGCTTCGTGCGACTTACCAGGGACTGGAGTGGTGTGGCTATAAGGTGCTGACTTCATACAAATCTCCTTTATTTAAGCCAAGCATGAAAAACAGAATAAAGATACTTAAAATAAAAAGCCGCCGCTGTTCCTTCAAGCACAATAACTGCCAAAGCCCCGGCTAACCATTTACGGTCAAGCCTGTGAGCCGCATCTACTTCAGAAATTCTATCCCCTAATGCCTCTTTTGCTTCTAAAAGATCATTGTTCGTTTTTACCGTAGCTTCGTGGATAACTTGAATAGTTCCTGGCTGTCCGTTTCCGAACAACCTTTTATTAAGGTCATCTACTTTCTGCTCTGTTCTTGTTGCAACTTTTGTCTGCTCCTGAAGAATGGTCAGCAGTAAACTATCATCCATAGAAACTGCCCCTTGGTTTGGTTAATAAAAAATTTGTCGGCGGCTATCACACCCAGACAGGCCCTGGATTGCACAGGAATTCGTAACCACGAGAGATCGCGTAAGCGCATCTGCCACGATGATTATCGAAAGGTTAAAAGTTTTACGATTCGAGCGAGAAGTTCGAAAGAGACGCGAGATTTTTCGCCCCCGAAACCGAGAACGTGACCCCAACTAAGAGCCCGAACGGCGGTTCGGAACCCATATTAATACCGGTCAGGTTGGTCGTAGCTTTCGGCGTAGAGTTCTGAGCAGTACCATTGAACGTAGCAAAGTAACGGCCAGTCAAAAGACCGGAGAGCGTATCACCGAGGAAGTCGCACCTAATCCAGAACTGATCCTGGTCGAAGTTTCCTGCCACGACAGCACCAGTTGATGCGATCGTGGTGTAGGTCGGAGATGCGATCGTACCAGTGTTTGCAACTAGGTCAATCGTAACAGAGGGGCACGCGATGCTAGGATCTGAGGAAATCCAGCCAGCCACATTTACAATAAAAGGCTGACCGTTTAGTTTGTTAGAACCAGGAACCGGTAGTTGTCCTTTGGCGTTAGTCGAGGAAGGAACTAGATTAGCAACACCGATTGATGGCCCAGGCAAAGAAGGAAAAAACTGCCTGCTTGTTCCACTGCCACCGACGGTGCTTTGGAAGGCTCCGTTCACGGAATAATTAATGTCATACGTACTCATCTTATGTTTACCTCATGTTTATTAACGCATTCAGCAGGCCGCTAAACCCCTGAATCACGCTTTTTATACAGAGGGATTTGGATCGAACTATCCATCCGCATGTTTCCTTAGGTACAAAATAGCACCTGTTAGGATATCTTCGTTTTCGTATGCGTTCCCAAGAAGAGAATTACACGCCCTGCATAACAAATCGCGATTCTTTCCTGTCTTATGATCATGATCTTGGAAAGGACTAGTCATCGGGCAATTACAAATCTCACACCGCCCATCTTGAGAAATTAGCTTAGCATCAAACTGCTCTTGAGTGGTCCCGAATTTATGCTTACGCCAGTAACCACGAGACTTGATCCAGTTTTTCTTATTAGAGCGTTTAATCGTCTCTGTGTGTCTTTTCGGATTCTCGTGATACCGAGAGTTCGAATACTTATTAGAACACTCCCTGCAAAAACCTGCTCCTCTTCTAAAAACAGAGGGTTGACAATTTTCCTTTTCTAAAGAAACCTTACAACCAGGACAAGTTCTTTTAACATTTATTCCGTATCTTGTATTTGTACACGTTCGGCAATATCCACGACCAACCTTAAGAATACTCGGAGGGCAATTATCCCCCGTCAAAACCGTTAAACATCTGCTACACAAACCATTCGCCATCACATCCTCCAGTAAAGGAAATGGGGAGTGTTACTGGCACTCCCCTCCAACAGTGATCAAGCTGCTGGAAACTTATCGCAAAGAAAATTCAAACATCTGAGCTTGAAACGGGGCGGCAATTACCATTGGTGAAGAAAATTGCACACCGACACTCAGTTGAATCAAACCGATATTACTCGGAAGAACAAAAGAGAAAGACCAACCTAGCGTACCGCCGGCCAAAGTAAAAGATCCTCCGGGAACAGTAAGCAAAGGAACACTATTTACAAGAACAGCTTTGCCACCAGAATAAGCAAAGTAATTCTGAAAAAGAAAAACAGTAAAAGAACTCCGTATTGAGGTGGAGAAAGTTCCGGAAGCCGTTACGGTTTGTGGCTTACCACTGAACATACCAGAGCCAGGAGCCACCAACAATTGCCCCGGCATAACAGTATGCCCCGGAATTCCGAAGCCGTCTGGGGTGCCTACCACCGGCTGATTAAAATGCTTATTAAAAACCTGATTAAAAGACTCAGGAAAAATCTGTACGCTTCTTGAGTTGCTAATAACCAAAGCCGGTCTGTGAATACTGCAACCAAAATTACGAAGAGGAATAGCAAGATTCAAACCGCTAAGAACACCACCATTAACAACACAACTTCCTCGGATAGCACAAGAAATATTTCCAAGCGATCCCGATAAAGTTCCAACTACAACTGAACGGCCTTGCAATCCTTGCAGAGCTACAGAACCCAGCGTTCCGTGTACAACTGAATGCCCTGTTGAAGAAGCAACTGTTGCGCTCTTAGCTGCTAGGTGACCAGAAACAGTAGCGTGCCCGTTGATTATTCCAAGAGCTGAACGACCTACCGCCGAAACAACCGAATGTCCCGTGATCGGGCTAATCAAAATTCCCAGATTAAAAGTCTGCCCAGAAACAACAGAGTGCCCAGTTATAGAACTAACTTCTGTTCCGATTCCCTTTATGACTCCAGAAACTACTGAGTGGCCAGCGGAGTGTGCTGCAGACACAGAAGCAAAAATAACCGAATGCCCCTGTATTGAAGAACTAAGTTTTCCTGACGCTGCAATAATACCAGAAACAACAGAGTGTCCGTGAGCGGCACCTACAGTAGCTGAAGCTGCGGAAATATGCCCAACAACAACAGAATGCCCGATGATAACAACGCCAATGCTAGTGCCAGGGCCAGAAACTACAGAATGACCGGTGGATGAACCAACCAACACACCTTTAGCTTTAATAATGCCAGAAACAACCCCGTGACCAGCAGACGAACCTGCTAGTGCTCCTTTGGCTGTCAAAGTTCCAGAAACTACAGAATGGCCAGTTATATGAACTTTGGAGACAGAACCAGAAACTACAGAATGGCCAGTGATGTTACTAGCCAGAGTAAGAACAAGAGCCCTAAGAGTTCCAGTTACTGCGGCATGACCGGTCGAATTCGCATTTATTAAAACAAAGCCTAGCTCATTCGTAATAACTGATTGAACGCCGCCAAGACTCGAAGTAACGTAGTACCAGTTCTGCCCAGGCTGGGGTCCGCCATCGGTATAACTAGTAGCTAGAATAAGCGAAGAGTTAATAGGTACAGTAGATTCCGCGCCTTGACTTGGACCCCGATAGACATTATAACCGTCAACAGGATCGATCGGGGCAGTCCAAGAAAGAGAAATTGAGTTAAGATGTGCAAGCAATGCTCCGGATGCTGTTAGTGTTCCTGATACGGCGGCGTGTCCTGTTGACGCCCCTGTCATAGCACCCGGCATTTCTTATCCTCGTTTAGAAGCAACTCCAGTAAGGTGAGCACTCATAGCCCCTGGAGAACCCAAGGTCGGAGTTTCCTTCATTCGTGTAGAGAAAAAACTATCGACACACTCACTACAATAGAACGTAATCACATCATCTTTGCATGTTGCGTCTTTACGGCAAATCGAGCATTGTAGAAGCTTCATTGTAGCTCCTTTATTTTTACGATTCAGTTACCGTCAATTGTCCTGCAGCAAACGAAGGCGTAATACCATTATTCACAACTAACGTAGCAGTCAAAGCACCACTATACAGCAACGTACCCCCGCCAGACGACGCCAAACCAATACCCACGTAGGTCTCGGATTCCGGACCACTAGAAGAAGTTCCAAAAGTAACCGCACCAACGTTGCTGATAGTCTCGCTTGAGATTGACCAACCACCGCTAGTACGAGCTACTGCTACGCGACCATAACCGGTATAAGCAGCTTCGCTGGTTGTCTGCGAACCTGCGGCCCCAGGATCTGCCGTATGCAAACTGACATATAGATTAGTCGCAGGACTGGAAGTAGCGTTCAAGGCCAGCGTGGCGTAAGACGCAGAAATAGTCGCTTGAAAGATTAACTCCAAAAAACCAATCGAATTGTTATTGCCTTTGCCAGCCATGTTTCCTCACTTTTGATTTAAAAATTTTACTTACCTGGTGATAACAATAAAATCATCTATGTAACGATTGAACGCAGGAGGCGCTCCAGCGCCCGGTGCTGGACCGGGGCAATGAGTAAAAGGACTACAGCCGGGGGTATTGCTGCCGTCCGGCGTAACATCCGTAAGTACACCGCCAGCATAAGCTGCAGGATCCCCTAGATTGGAAGACCCGTTCAGATCAGCATTTAGAATTTGTGTAACTAAAGAACCGTTAACGTAAACCTCTAACTCTCCGTTACCAGAACAGTTGTTTTGATCGGCGTTCCCGGGCTGAAAACAAGTCGTATTTGTTACAGTAGTGCTGGGTTTTATATGAATCTCGTATTGCCGCCAAACTCCAGCATTGATATTTAAAGTGAATCCTTTTTCGTAGTTAAAAAACCCCATGCAGGTTGTGTTAGTTGTACTACCAACGCCACCGACCATAAAGTATTCACTTGTTTCTGAAGCAGTCGTAGCTACGTTACCAAAAAACTGAGCATCAAGAGTGACATCTTGTATCGGGTTTCCAGGATCGGCACAACCGTTATTACTCTGTATGCCACCTAGATAGTAATCAGAGTTTCCATAAAGAGCTTGATTACTTACGCAATCCCAATATGAAATGTCTACCTCAGTCCAGTTAATACCGAAATTTCCTATCAAGCCGGGGTTTATGCCCCACCCGATTATGTTTCCATTTCCAAAGTAAGTAGCTCCGGCGGAATGAGTCCCTGTATGGGCTAAACAATCAGGGTTAGAAGAGTTCGCAATGACCGTTGCTGAATTTCCAGCTGGATATGCCCCCTCGTTACCATTTATAGCACCTTCAAACCCTCGAGCCCACCTCAATGTCCAACCGGCAGGAAATCCTCCCGTTACGCTAACGGTACTCAACGCACCGTTTACATTATCTGATGTAACAATCGCACCCGGCAGGAATCCAGATGCAGATGGCGTACTTACTATAATAGTTCCAAAGGCTCCGCTAAGAGACCCTGAGGTCGCGCTAATACAAGCTGGGCTAGGACCGCAAGTACCGTTAGCTACACCAGCCAAAACACCTGAGCTAGAATTGATTGTAACGAGTCCGGTATTGCTACTTGTCCACGTTGCAGTATAAGGATTGCCTGAATTATTTCCCTTCGCGGTGCACGTTCCAGCATTCGGACCAACGTTGATACCACCAGGGCAAGCAAGAACAAGGTTTGTATCAGACACTCCGGTAACAGTAAGAGTTGTACTGCCGACTACTTGCGCTGAAGAAGACACGGCTAAACCGAACACAGCAAGAAGCAAGCCTAAAACAAACTTCTTCATTGTTTCCCCTTTATTCTCTGATAGTAGTCAGCGTATCAGAATGTCCGAGGACGGGGACATGAGTAATCTGAAAGACGTTATTACCGTAGGAGGTGAGCAAAGGCAAGCCCGCTACCATAAACTCTCCAGTTGCTGCCAAACTATATTCACTTCCGGAGCACGCATCCATAAGTTCATACTTCAAATCTTTACTCAGGACAATTTCTTTTGGCTCGAGATTCTGGGAACGCAGATAAATAATTTCTCGCCGGATTCGAGTTAAGATGTTTTCCATTCTTACTTTAAAGCGGTTACGTTTTCGTCTGCGGCATGGCCGGTTCCAAAAGTGTTTGCATCACGGTGTTTAGGATTGCCGTCGCTACCCGCCTGCTGGCGAACACATTTGACGGTCACACCTGATTGAACGACGGCTTGCTGAACTGCTTGCACAGGCGGGAGTTTGCCTCTTCGCAAAGAATCGTCTTCGTTATCCACTTTGCCGGCGGGGAGGGTTGCTCCGCTCACAGCAGTCACACCAACAAGAATATCTTCGAACTGCTTTCCGGCTCCTTTTTGCTCAACGGGCATAACGTCGTCTCCTGAATTGTTTGCAGATTTGAAGGAGCATTATCCCGGCTCCTACAACATAAAAAATAATCGTAATAAGAATACTTGTCTGATCTCGGCGCATCTTACGGGGTGCTAGCCGTACCAAGATAATTAATGTGATAAACTACGCCACCGCCGGTAGGAGAAATGATTTGCAGCCAGTCGAGATTATACCCACTCAAATTATGATTTTGGATAAATATGGCTAGCGTGGCTGCTTTCCCTTGATTTAGCAAACATTGCGCAACGCCCGCAACTGTCGAAGGATTAGCAGGATTAGAGGTTGCAACGCCATTCTTATCTACGTTCCACAGAACCTGCCGGGTTCTAGTAACTACCTGCGCGATGTCTAAACCTTGCGGATTTGCAAAAGCGTTTTGAATGCTGGTACCTGAATATACTCCGAGGAAAACAGTCCCGTTCGTGGATGCACTCATGCTAAAACTTCTCCTTAACCAAACGCAAAAATCTCTGTGTTGTTTGAACCAACAGTCTACAAAATAGGAGGGATACTAATCTTAAAATTAATCGGGTACTCATTACATAGAACGAAGTTTGCCCATATAAATCGGATTAGCATAACGCACGGCAAAATGAATAAACAACCAAGTGAGCCCCGGCATAGTCACCCACCAAGGCACATACCTAGTCACAGCCTGCGTAAGCATGGGTATGTCCTTACCGCCCATCTTCTCAAGGCCGGCATATAGTTCCCAGGTTCCGAAGGCTAGGAACCAGAATAGCCAGTACATACAAGGCCAGAATTTCCAAGTCATCTACACCAACCTCCTCAGAGTCGTGGAGCCCAATCGAGGAATCCAACCCCGGTCTCGGAGTTACAGGCTCCGCGTCCTAGCACTAGACGAATCGGGCTATGTGTGCTACTTGTACCAGATCCGTCCATCTAGAACCTCCTAGCTAATCCCTTAATTTTATCTTTGGTAATGAAGCCTTTAATAAAGATTCATTTTCTTCTGATGTTGATAGGTAGCTTTCAGGATAATAAGCAAAATTATTACAGCCATCATTTGCCGCGAAAGTATCGTGCGGACAGAATGTAAGACGAAATTCATCATCAAAGTGTCTTTTACACTTAGAACATTTAACAATCATTTAGAGAATAGCCTTTACTCTCGCCGCGAAAGCCTTAGTCTCGGCGCTAGCAGTCTCTTCGACGTTCAAAATCTTAGCTAATACTAAACTGGCTTTGACTTCGTATCCGATAGCAAAGAAAATAACAGCTATGATTACGTCAATGATCATTGTATTTTCTCTTAATTCGATGGGCGGAATGCCCCTGAATCACCAATACCGCCTGCCTTACTTAGCACTCTTAACTGCCTCTGGCTTTGGCGTCACAGCCAGCGTCTCGAGATTCAAATCAAATTTCGTCTCATCGATCCCAGAGTCCTTTAGAGCAGTCTTTTCAATTGCTTGAATCGCCGCATCAGCTTCAGTACGCTGCTTTTCAAAGGGTCCAACAATTCAAAATTTAGGACCAGCATCATATTTCCGACCTAATCTGCAGAACAACAAGACTCAATCAATCTCTCGGCTTCTTTGAGACCGTCCGCCATTCTGTTCTTGTGAATAACAGATTCTTCTACCTCTTTTTGAATAATTTTATTAATCTGAACTAGGCCGCCTTTTGACTTCTTTTCTTCCTCTTCATAGTGACAGTTAGCGCATAAAAGATCACATTTTTCAAGCTCTTCTTTTATAGCTTCCCAAGAGGAACTCCGAATCATTTCAGCAATACTATAAAGTTTTAAACTCGGGTCTCTATGATGAAAATGAAGAGCCCGATGACTCTTATTATAACCACAGCGCTCGCACTTACCACCTTTTAATTCCAAACAACGAGTTTTAAGAGATGTACGATGTATTCGTTGGTACTTGAGCCCCAAACTAATCATGAGATTTATTCGTCTTTGTGTCCACATTTAAGTTCTCTAAAAGAAGACACAATAGTAGCACGAATTAATATTAAGTCTTTTGTTTTTGGACGAAAAAATGATAAGTCTTTTATTTTCTAAATGCAGACTGTACCCTAGAAATGAACGTCCTCATCTTCCTCCTGGTAACCAGCACATCCTCCTAGGGTATCAGGTATGATGAGTACAGGTTCAGAAGGCGTTTTAGACCTACTAGGCACAGGAAGAACATCGTCTTCATATCCTATGGGGGCGGGAACACCAAAATCAATATCTAATGGTTCTAGCGTCCAGAACCATTCGTCTTCCTTCTCGGATCTAACACCTAGCTCTCGTTTGGCTGTTTGAAGTGTACCAAAACCAAATCGACCGTCAAGACGAAAGGCATGTTTGATTTCTGATCTAGACTTCCGTCCTGATGCTAAGAAACTGCGAAGCCATTCTCGAGCGATTAAACGTTCTTTTTGTGGTCGGGCCATAAAAAATTCTCCTTATATTCAGTATACCAAAAGCAGAAAAACTGTCAAGATAATTTTTGATTTCTTCAATTATTGGTTTATTGAATTCTTGTATTCTTGGATTGTTCGATTCTTGAAATGCTGTACCCGCTGTAGGCGTAGAACACATACATCCAAATTACCACAAAGAACTGTAAGTTATAGAAGGTAGGTTAAGTTATTGATTTTATTACACTTATATATAGACTACTATCTCACATTAGAGAAAAGAGTAATTTAGTGTGTTTTTAACACCCACGCAGGGTACACTATTTCAAGAAAAGAAGAATCCAATAATCTAAGAATTCAATAATACAAGAATACGTGTTTATTCCGTACCCGAACTAAAAGTGGGTACAGCATTTCCAATTTCAACTTTTGCTGAAATCGGATGGCTTTGTGTCGGGTTTTTGCAGTGCGGCGAATACTGGTTCTAATCTCCGCAGGTCTTCTTAAACCCCACGGACGGCGTAGTCAGGGTATGGGCTCGGGGTAGTAGGTTGGTAGCCTGGGCCTACTCCGATGCGCCAGCGGCCTCCGTAGGCCCCTTCTACGGCATACCTACGAAGTGTAAACCAAAGTCTAGGTACGGAAAAATTGCCAGTTGGCAGCCGTCATGGGCGGAGGGGGTGGGTGGGGGCTGGGCCGCCGGGTCTTCGATTCCAGCACAAAATGTAGATTCCAAAGGACATCTGCAGTAGCCGATCATCAAATCAAGCTCTGTACGTCCCTCCCCTCTTCTGCCGGGCCGCGATTCCGGAGCTTTGGACCTAGTTTCGATGTCGGAGACGGTTCGTTGCGTTGCATTTTGTTGCAAGTCTATTGTTTTCAACAAAAAATTTTCATTCAATGGAGTATTGAATGATGGAAGCGCACCGAATTGCTCGAATATTAAAAATAATATACAAAATTTTGTATTTTGTTTGCCAGACACCCTCATTCATCTGTACATACACCCATACCAATCTGTACACGTTTGTTAGCACCGATATTTCGTTACTCGCAATTGTGTCTATTCTACCACACTTTCGCTGTGTCTATTTTACCATACCTTCACTGCCGATATTTCGGCACCTAATTCATATGCACGTTCGCTGCCATAAAAATACACTCTCGGAGTGTATTTTCGTTGACACGGTTTTTCAATTCTGCGATACTCTCTTTGTGAAACAGCCAAACCAAAACGAACTAGCAGCCCTACGATGGGTGCAAGAAAACTACTCGGAACTATTAGGAGCCGAAATTCACTTTGCCGTAACCACGATGCCCAGCAATGTCAATGGCAGCTATTACCGGAGCAAGAATTTAGTTTGCTTGCGCCGTCATCAGCAGGGTATACGGTTTTATGTTGAATCTTTGGTGCACGAACTAACGCACAGCAAGCAAGCGGTGACCTCCGAGCAAGAAGCGTATGCTGCGGGCTATGCAGCCGGATTCAAGTACGCCACAGGGCTGTAATTGCCAGCAATTATGATGGTATGCAACACTGAGGAGGAACAATGAACAAGCAAGTAGCGGCAGATATCGCGGAAGGTCTGAATACTCAAAACAAGCGCAAAGCGGACTCCGAAATATACTTTATCAATTCAATCCACTACTGCGAGCTTTGCATTGAATCGCGGGACAACCTATATATTGCGCGATTCTGGAGCAACGGAGACTTTGAGTATGCGCATAACTGCCGCAAAGTGGACGCGCTCCCGTGCTCGCCATTGGCAGTACGATTAGTGGCCGCCGTATCAAAGTACCGCGATTCAATCCGCCGCTACATGGCGACCGATGATGTGGCGACGAAACGCGAATTATTTTGGAGCATCAAGAAGTCTTTGCAGGAAAGAATCAATTTGTAATGTAGCAGAGCGTAAAATCTAATCGGAGGCTACAATGAAGGCACTAGCAACGATGGTTTTGATCCTGATTCTAGCGACGGCAGGCTATGCCGCTGAAGAGAAACTGAAGTCTCAGTACAAGCTATTTCGCTTTAACGCATTCGAAATTGGCATCACTTGCTTAAACGGCGGAGATCCGGCCTACAAGCACCTCGCCGGCGGAGTTAATGGCATATTGGTTGTATCATGCGGAAATAACGTCAACCGATAAGGAGCGCATCAATGTTTGATAAAGATGAGATTATCCGTTATTGGCATATCGCGCGGACCGCGTTAGACAATCCGTCCCGGTATGATCGGATGCAGTATGTCAAACGGGAATATCTCAAGGCGCACCCTGAATTCAACGTGCGCGACTATAAACGTCTTTGGCTTGCAATTGGTGAATATACACGAGTTTACTAGAGCAATTTTAATGCCAACAATCGTACAACAAAACGCAATTAACTCTTGACATCAATTCGCCAGAATGCAATACTCTCATCACTGGAGGGAACACTAAATGTGGACTATCAAAACTTTCAAGACAGCCGCGAAACGCGACGTTTGGATTGCTCGCCATAGCCAGAACTACCAGATTGTTGAGGTGTTTGTTAACAATGCCTATGCTTTAGATGTCCGAAAACTTCGAATAATCGGGTAGCAGAGCTTAAAATCCCGTCTTGCTCAAGACGTTAAACGCGAGGAAACAATGAAAGAATTTCCAAAAGTCTATATTAAATTCTCACACAATCAAGTGGGAATGCTAATCGAAGCAAGTACGGATAAACAGAATTGGCAAGTTGTAGAACTGCAGAAGTATACTTTGTTTCCTTCCGTTTCTTACGCTCCATACAACTATTCTCCTTGTGTGATGTCTACTGATAAACAGGAACGCGCCTATCTTGATTCATTGGACGCAAAGAAAATAGATTATGAGGTGGTGCGATCATGAAAGCAATCTTCACTAAGTATCACGGTCCTACCAATACACGCGGTTCGCGCATCTCCGCGTCCGATGAAGACGGCAACAAAGTATCAATTCCATATCCACATGAGCTATCTGGCGAAGCAGTCCACCGCAAAGCAGCGGACGCACTATGCGCTAAAATGAACTGGACTGGCGATCTAATCGGCGGATCGCATCGCAAAGGTTACGTCTTTGTATTCCAAACTGCAACCTGGCATGAGTGCTGCAATGCTTCAAATCGTCTGATGGATTTAGTTTGTGCAATGCATCATCCGAAAGATGCATACGCGCGAAAGATTGCTCCTACTTCGACTTGGGCAGAGATTATTGCTAGCGAACTACACATTAGCACTCCCGAGGCGGAGTAATGGATATCTTTAATGCTCAGATTGATACGATTATTCATGAAATGCGCGAAGATAGGTGTAGACTTGCGGCGAACCATCAAGCCGCTGAATCAATAAAAGATCTGTACTTTCAGTGGTGCTCCGTAGTAGCATCTGGCGACACGTTGTCTGGATTTATTCAATGGATGGTTGAAAGAAAAAATTAATGGATGCAGTTTTCACAGCCGCGCAGCACATCTTTCCCGAAATAGTCAAAGCTTTAGCTTGCACGTTTTTTTGCTTGCTAGCTGTTGCAATCGTGCGCACGTTGCGGTACCGTGCGGGACGGAGTTAAGGACAATGGCTAACACTTGGTTTGTCGAAGAAACGTTACCCGATCATTCTTATAAGGTTGTGGCACGTAATCTTGACGAAATGAGCGCATTGCAATACTTGCAGGATGCTACCACGTCAAACCGTTTAGAAGTGTGGTCTGCATCACATGCGAACGGGCCAAAGGGATTCGCGCCTATAGCGTTTCGTGCTAACGGCCGAGTTATGATTAGCAATACGTTAAGCATGCTCATGGGCGCATTCAATCTAGAAAATGGACGGAGGGAAAGCTAATGTATCGAATATCCGATCTAGTCGCCGCAATGCAAACGCACGCGACGTACCGCGATGGTTACGTGACGATTCCAGCGTATTTGCTCGAGCAATTGCACAACGTTGTATTTCCAGAGCTGCCACAATACGATTACACGCAACCAGAGCGTTTCGATTCAATCGGAGAATAGGTAACAGAGCATACAACCCGTCCGGACAGGACGTTAAACTCGGAGACACAATGGACAGAGAACAAAAGTATCATTTGGCGGAATTAGCAGCACACATTGCAAAGGAAAGTGACACGACACCCGGCCCAGCATCCGCAATTGCCATCCAGCTTGTGGGCATCTCCACACGTTTGCAGCATTACCACGAAACACAATGCAATTACGGTTTGACGGATAAACAAGAGCGCCGCATTGAAACCTTGCGCAAGAAGGCAAAAAGCCTGATAGATGCGCTTGGCTGGAAAGTGAATCATTTTAACTCTGATCCGCGCGGATACAGTATTTATGTCGATCTGCCCAGTGGACGCTACAACACGATGGGCGGAAAGGAAAACGGTTATGGGATATAACATTTTCGAGCAAGTTAAAGCGCTGGGAATAGAGTACGACAGCCATGAATCCGACCTATACATCCCAGTGACGGAGCAAACACAGGCTTTAATGGCTACGTATTCTCACAGAAAAAATGTTCTTACCTTTACATCCAAGGTTGACGGGAAGCTATGGTATGACATCCCGTTCGCATTTGCTCCGTGGTGGGAAGCAAGGCGAAGTAAAAGTCTTCCCGTCCCTCCGCGACCATGCACAGCTAACGATATGACTTTTGATGGCTCCTGCCTTAACTGTGGTGGAATCAATCATCACGCGCCACAACCCAAAAAACCCTAACGTTTGCTTGGATGCATGCCCGGTCGTGCATCCACGGAAACGCTAGCATCTTAATTGAAAGGATTCAATAAAATGAAACATGGTATTTTGAACAGATATACACAAGCGGTAATGTTTTCTATCGTCGCGGATTCAAAGAAAGATGCAGTAGAGAAAGCTATTAAAGACGGTGCCAATTTGTCCCGTGCCAATTTGTCCGGTGCCAATTTGTCCCGTGCCGATTTGTACGGTGCCAATTTGTCCCGTGCCGATTTGTCCGGTGCCGATTTGTCCGGTGCCAATTTG
>Ga0210394_10003822_pt1 | contig 18262 bp, 13 predicted proteins | sample IncBWC12MmetaG_FD_160121 | JGI IMG/M metagenome (GOLD analysis project Ga0210394, IMG submission 160121) | Forest soil microbial communities from Barre Woods Harvard Forest LTER site, Petersham, Massachusetts, United States - Inc-BW-C-12-M | ecosystem: Environmental > Terrestrial > Soil >... | reverse complement strand
TGTAACCTGTTACATGGAAGACACTGAGGCGTCGCGGAGTTTTGGCGAATGACAAGGTAGTCTTCGCCAGATTGGCGACTTGCAGAAACTATTTTTGCACACTGACGAACTCGACGAATCGCTGATTCAGCCTTCACAATCTGTCACATTGGGCCGGGATTGGTGGTGGGCACAAATCTGGAAACATTCGGCGGCGAGTATGCAACCGGCGAGAGGCACGGTCACTGCCTCTACGGGAGTACCGCAATTCTCGTAACAGGATGAATCTCCATCCACTTCGCGTGGAAAGTGTCCTGGACCAATGTCCCAACTACTTGAACGTGAGAGCCGACCGGAGGCAGAGAGACATGATCCATATAGTTTGTACACGCCGCTCTGGCGTCCTGCTGGCTAACAGGGAATCTACATACAATCTCAAAAACCAGATTCCCTCCTTCATCGCTTATGTTCCCGGCGTTCAATAGATTTTCAAATTCCGGGTCCACCTTCAGCCAGCCGTGGGTGTCGCCATCAGCTTCGTGGCGAACGCCGTCAGACTTCTTGCCCGCAGTGGCATCGACGATTGTACCAGTGACAGCGATGCATTGTTGTTTCACGATAAGGCGCTGCGGATGGTAGACATGGCTCCACAGGGTCGGATCACACTGCGTTTCCGATGGCTGGGGAGGAGTCGGAGGAGATGGGGGAGTGGGCGGTGGTGTAGACGGGCCGGAAAGAGTCACGTTCTTCGACCAGACCCAACCGACCTGGTCATCCTCGGTCCTAACATGATAGAAACCGCTAGTTGGCGCGTCATCTACCAGAGTTAATCTCGCTCCCTGAGAGAGATGAGCAAGGGCGACACTAGCCGTCGAGGGATCGCGACGAAGAATGACGTTTCGGTTAGTGGTCGCAGTCTGGGCGAAAACAGAAAGGGGACATATCAGCAGAATGAGTAGCCCAACAAAAATTCGGGTGGAGGTCATTCTTTTCATTGCTTCACCTCGCTCCTCTAACAGGCCGAGCTCACACAGAGATTTTGAACTCTTTTCGAGGACAACTGTCTGTCTTATGGATTGCTATGGATATATTGAGTGATCTGACTGTTGTCGGCATTGATCTGCTTAAGGAACGCAACCATAGCATTCACAAAATCGCTGGCGTGACTCTGTATGCTGCTCTGAAACGCCGGACGGTTGAGATAAACCAGGTAACGCCGGATGACGTCCCCTTTAACTTGAGACAGAATCTTCTGGTCCGATATTGGAGTTAGATTCACAATTGCATTGACCAACTCCGGGTGATGCTGTGCACTGCTTTCGAACGTAGTGATTTGTGTTGCCAATTTAACGAAGTCTTTGCGTGTCTCGCCGATTCCGCTTCCGCTAGTGCCGACCGCATAGTAAGCGACCGCCGTACCTGGAACGAGCGCCCCGTTCTTCATCACCATTCCAGAGGCTGCGCCGTACGAGGTCAAAAACGTCACTTCGGCAAGATCAATTTCCCAAGGGTGCGTGCTCGGGACTAGATTGACCATCACGTGACGATCGAGTTCAGCGGTGTAGATCGCCAGAAAATCTGTCGCAGTCACTTGGGCAGGCGCGGGTAAAGTCGCGTAGTCCGAAGAGTTACAGTTGGTAAGGACCTTTAGTATAGCCGCATAAAATGGGCCTGCATCAGGGGTTGTGGCAGGTTTCAAATACGCTGCCATTTCGGTGAGGTAGTCTTTATCGGAAGGATCCAGGAGCGAACGCCCTGAAGCCACCGCATAACTCCGCCCGGACTTCACGTTAGGCTTTTGGTATCCAACGTTGTAAAAGTAATTCGCCTGATCGATTGTAATCAGGGTTCCTGAGCCGCTTGCCAGCAGCGCCATATCGGCGCTGGCGTCTACCGCGATATTGGGACTAGCGCTCGGTTTTAGATTGGAACTAGAAATGAAAGGTTGAATCCCGCCCCGTATAGTCTGCGGCGAGAATGATTTTCCCTGGATGGTCGACATCACCGATTGGAAGTCGGCTTGACCATTCTTAAACATGCCGACCACTTGCTGGCTGACCTTCGAATCGAACTGATTTACGTCCGCTACTATTTGGTCCGCGGGGGCGATCGTCACGGCTGCACCATTATCGGCTTCGGTTTTGTCAAAGATGCCGCTTCCGGGGGCCTGCATCGCTTGGAGATAGGTCTGCCCTACAAGACTTGAAAGGTCGATGGTGCGATCAGCCCCTCGTGGGAGAAGGACCGTTCCAGCTGGAGCGTTCGTACCAAACGAATGGATGGTTCCGATCAACAGAAATACAATCAGCGCAGAGCCCGAAATCAGCGACGGACGCAGCGGTTGCTTGTTGGTATTTTTTCGCTGGTGGATAGCCTGAGTCATTGGGACACCTCCCTGAGCTTTCCCTGAACGTTTGGTTGGTATGCGTGATTAGGGCTAGGAAATTGACAAGATATATACCACAGCTCGAGCATCAATCGCTAGAATCCTTCGGTGGTCTAAGGCCGTGGCATGACTCCAACGGAGCAGGTATCACGATTCAGAATCAACTCCCAATAAGTACTACAGGCAAATGTGTTTGGCATAGATTTTCACTTGATGTCCGGTTACGGCTAACCAAGCAAATGACCTACTACGAGGCACCGGTCGCGTTCAACGCGCGCCGATACTAAGGGCAAGAAGTGCGAATGCTAGTACCAGTCCACACGTTCTGACGGAATGATAGACATCCCAGCGCTTCTCTTGAGCACTCCAGTCTTGCGGGAGCGATCCGTCGAAGCTCGTCGCGATGCTGTTCGCTGAGGCGAAATGGATGATCCAAAAGTCCCTTACCGCTTCATCTAATTTCACGGTATACGGTTGTGATGTAGACTCTCTCTTTGAACTCAGTATGAAAACTCGGGCTCATGAGGTTTAACGCATAGAGGGAGGAGAGAGCCATGAAGCGGTTTTCACTCATCGCTGCAATTTTATTCGTCCTCGACGTACTGCCCACCGCTAGGGCGCAAGAGCCAAAGTACGATGTCTTGACCCATCACAACGACACATATCGAAGCGGTGTCTATTCAAGCGAAACGGTCTTGCAGCCATCCAATGTCGACTCAAAGAGTTTTGGCAAAACCTTCGCTCGTCGAGTATTAGGCCAGATCTGGGGACAACCGTTGTATGTTCGCGGCGTTCCGGTGAAGGGCCGGTTGCGGAACGTAGTGTATGTCGCAACGTCTCAGAATATGGTCTACGGATTCGACGCGGACGATCGGACAGCCGACGAAAACACGAAGCCTCTCATGTCCGTATTCCTGGGGGCCCCTGGAAGCATTGGTCAGCTTTCTTTCTATACGATCTTTCCTTCAAATGGGATCACCAGCACTCCTGCTATCGACCTCGGTAATCCGCCGAATCCGAGCAAGGGTATGCTGTACGTCGTTGCGAAACTGAAACAAGATGACAAATTTCATATTTTCACGCTGAATCTGCCCTCGCTTGCCATTCAACCCAACGCAAGTGGTCAATTGACAGGAGTGATTGTCAGTGGAACGGCTCCTGGCCAAGGCACCACCACAGTATCGTTCGATAAGTCGGACCATCTGAATCGACCCGCGTTGCTCATTTCCAACAACCACCTAATTTTAGCTTTCGGGAGCGGCCCGAAAAACGATTGGGACGCTCCAAACTATCACGGTTGGGTACTTTCTTATTCGCTCCCAAATTTGGTACAGACCGGAGTTTTCATTACAACTCCGACCAATGACACTGGCATGGGCGGTATTTGGCAGTCTGGGAACGGCCCCGCCGCCGATGATCAGGGCAATGTCTATTTCCTGAGTGGAAATGGTCGCTTCCAATCGACTGCTGGCCGGCCGGATCTTGCAAATGCTTTCGTAAAGCTTGCCAACAGCGACGGTAGCCTTCAGCTGGTGGATTGGTACACTCCGCCTTCACGCGAAGTGCTAGCAGCCTGTGATCTGGATCTGGGATCCTCAGGACCGACAGTGCTGCAGGCCGCTGGTAAGCTGCTCGGAGTGGGAAAGAGTGGCATTCTTTATGTGCTCGATAAGGAGAACTTGGGGAAAACAGACACCGCCCTGGCTATGCCGGGGACTTGGAGGGGTACTCCCGACTGCACAACGGGGCAGTGTTTTCGCGTTGCGGAAAATCAATATCAACCGCCTGCAAAGACTCAATTGCCTTGCTCCTTGAACGGTTCCAACGATAGCGCTACTGGATTCAACAACTCAAACTGGAACAACGTCCTGGATAGCTATCCACATGTTCACGGAGCACCAGTGGTCTGGAACCTGGGGAACGGGAACCTAAATCTATACGTGTGGCCAGAACAAGATTTCCTGAAGGCTTACCGTTTCGATGGACAAAAGTTTTCGTCTAATCCTGTTGGTTCTTCCGCGCCTGTGACCGCAGCAGAGATGAGCATGCCAGGTGGCGTGCTATCCCTCTCCTGGAACGGAAGCAACACAAAAACAGGCATTCTTTGGACGGCGCGGCCCGATGGGGATGCGCGGCAATATGCTGTTGGCACTCCGTTCGTTTCCGCGTTCAACGATCAGCAACACTTTGTTTTTCAAAACAACGATGGAGTCATTTGGGATTCCTATTACGAGCAGGCGGACAACGGCTGGCACTTCCAGCAGATTAACTACACTGGCATTCCGGCCAGCGGCGGTGCATTTGTCTCGGTGTTCGATTCCGCTGATCAGCAGCATTTTGCCTATACGGACAGCGTTGGGAATCTGTGGGATTCGTTCTACAGAGGAAACGACGATAGCTGGCACTTGCAACAGATCAACACCGGCGGGCACACACCCGTAGACGGGATCTTCGTCTCGGCTTTTCACGACCAACAGCATTTTGTCTGGAGGGATGGGTCCGGAAGCATTTGGGATTCTTTTTACGCACAGGGAGGCAATAGCTGGCACTTTCAGCAGATCAATACGAGCGGGCATCCAGCAGCCGGGAGCGTATTTGTCTCCGTGTTCGATTCCGCTGATCAGCAGCACTTTGCCTACACGGACAGCGTTGGGAACATCTGGGATTCCTTCTACAGACGGAACGACAATAGCTGGCACTTCCAACAGATCAGCACGGGCGGGCACACACCCGTAGGTGGGATCTTCGTCTCGGCTTTTCACGACCAACAGCATTTTGTCTGGAGGGATGGGTCCGGAAACATTTGGGATTCTTTTTATGCACAGGGGGGCAACAGCTGGCACTTCCAGCAGATCAATACGAGCGGGCATCCAGCAGCCGGGAGTGTATTTGTCTCCGTGTTCGACTCCGCTGATCAGCAGCACTTTGCCTACGCGGACAGCGTTGGGAACATTTGGGATTCTTTCTACAGAGGAAACGACAACAGCTGGCACTTCCAGCAGATCAATACGAACGGGCATCCAGCGGCCGGGGATGTATTTGTCTCCGTGTTCGATTCCGCTGACCAACAGCATTTTGCCTACAGGGACAGCGCTGGGAACATCTGGGATTCTTTCTACAGAAGGAGCGACAATACGTGGCTTTTCCAGGGGATCAATAACACGTTTCACTGTATGGATTCGATGGGCGCCGATTTAACCCCGAACAATGCACCATGCAATGCCATAAACAAGATTGTCCACGGATACATGGAGGCCTTCGACGCAACACCCCGAACAAACGGGCAGCTCGTAGAGCTTTGGAACAGTAAAGATAACGGTAGCGGCGGGGGATGGTTTGCCAAGCAAAGCCCCCCGACGATTGCTGATGGCAAAGTATTTCTGGCCGAGTTCCCGCCACCGATACCGGGACAAAAATGGAGCGACAACACTGCTTTCGGCCGACTGGTCGTATATTCGCTACATTGACGATGTGGAGCAATTCCCAACCAACGTTGCACTCCAAACAAATGAGGTAAGGCTTGACGCAATGGTGGGCAGTTCTAACTCTCTGGCCCCATAAATAATATCGGAGATCTGTTGTTCGAAACTGTACTTCCAACTCATGCTATCGAGACATAGAGCGGAACTGTTGGCAGTCCACTACCTCCACTCTTAATTAACGACTCTCCAGGAACTTATTGAATAAATTCCTTCAAATCAACAAATCTGTCTAGACAAGTTCCTGGCACTAGCGACGCGTCGAAGACGCAGTCGGGGCTTACCGGGACTTAGCCACGCGGTCTGAAGATAACTTTCGGTTTGCCGACAACTCGTTCAGAATTTGGGTCCGCCCCGGCTCCGGGCCGACAATTTCCAGATTCGTTTCGGCGAGCGTTAGATGGGCAACTTCCCCTGCTAGATGTGAACGTATTGTCTGGCTGGCTCGCTACAGTGCTGTAGCTGGTAAGTTGGGAAATTCCCCGACAGAGATCCAGAAGTCGACGTTATTCCACGAAAGCAGATCTGCTTCGACGTGGCCGAAAAAGTGACCAATACCTGCGATATACGGCCCGTATGCAAAGGGGAGGTACTGCCAGTTTCGTGAGCCTGCGTAGGAAATCTGCCAGCATCCCGGGTCTGCATTGGGGCCACAGTCCGTCGCGACATCGGCGATCCCGTCGCCGTTGAAGTCTGCGACGTAGAGGTTATCGACGGCACTGGTCAACGAGACTGGAAGCGGTTGCCATCCGCCGAGAAATCCCCGATAGCCCCTGGGACCATACCGAACCTGCCAGCTCGGAGCCGAAAGCGCACCTTTCACCACGCCGAAAACGTCCGTGGTTCCGTCGCCATTGAAATCGCCAAACCGAAGGTCTTTGACACGGAGGGGGAAGGCCACGATCACTTGCACAAACGGGGTATTGCCGCCATAGGATATCCACCAAGTCCCGCCGTCTGCGCAGAAGATATCCGGGTGGCCGTCGCCGTCAAAATCGCCGACAGCCATGTCCGTCATCGAGCCGCAAGGAAGGGGATTCGCGTTGAGCAGTTCAAAAGCGGAGATGCCTCCCCAGGAGACTACGAGCTGGTCATTGCGGAGCGCCACCACGTCGGTGCGGCCATCGCCATCGAAGTCGCCGAACAGGAGTTGGTCAATGGTGTCGGGCGCCGCGTTAAGGAAGCGCCACTCCCTGGCGCCGGCGGGCGAGAAGTACCAGCCTGCACCGGTTGCCAGAAACAGGTCGTCATCGCCGTCGCCATCGAAATCGCCAACTCCAAGGGAAGAGGGTCCGAAGCGAATGGTGGGATCGGATGCGCCGAACTGGTTGTTAAAAATATTGACAGGAAAAGCGGTGAAGCCACAGTCGATATTTGTTATGCCAGGCGGACAGCCGTGGACCTGTATGGCATCGCCGTTGCCACTCGCATTGTCTTGTTTGTTAAGCGAAACGTTACCATGAAAATCGGTATTAAAGATTGGGGCGCCCCGTATCCAGTAGTTTTGCCGGTCGGTGCCGAGAAAGGTGTTTCCGATGATGTCCACATAGAACCCTGCCACGCCGCCGTATCCGTTTTCCGTTCCGTGCATATCGAAGTCCTGATTGTGGCGTAGTAATGGCAAAAGAAAAGGAAACAGCTCGAGTATTCCGGGGAGTTCCCCAGGACCGGGTTGTGTGCGGTGCGATACTCGTTGTGCGGCTCGCCATCTGAAGCGATGTCGTGGCGATTCGATACAAATGTATTTCCCTCGACAAACGCTCTGCCCCCCTCGCTGGTGACCACGCCATAGCCACCACTATCTCGTTCGTTGTGGTGCAGGAAATTGCGCGCGACGTGGGCGTTGGCCAGGGTCGCGGCGTCATCTGCAACCGTAAGGAACCCTTTTGCTGCCGGGTTCTGGATGTCGGAAGTGCACGACTGTGTATATTGATTTGAAATGCTCTGGTACGTTATGGAGCAGATGTCAGCGTTTTGGTTCAAGATGTAGGGTCCGTTGACGTCGACTACTGCAACTCCCCAGTCGGATCCGTCGTTATGGTCAATGGTGGAGATAAACTGAGTGGTCGTCGCAACGCTGAAAAACGGCCCGGAAACTCCCGGCCAGCTTACGCCAATGGCAGCGGTTACGGGCGCATTTGTATCCGTAGACCTGTTTTCACCGCGCATGCGCAATCCGGTGACGCGCACATAGTCGCCATGAATTTCCAGCATGCATGAGGCAAAAAGGCAACTGCCCTGTCGGCCGATCTGTGCTCCTTGCCAGAAAGACTGATAGGAAAAATACAGTTGTGGCCCAAAGTTAATGCCGCGGCGGTTCCCCCGCAGGGTCATGCCAGCAGGCAGGGAGATCGGGGGGGTAATTGCTGAGGTTGATGCACTCACCAATATCCTGCAGGATTACAAGCTGTTTGGTTCGAGAGCATGATAACGGTGCCCCATCCGGGGCTGAATTGCGAGCAAGAGACGTTGAGAGGGGTATTGTCATCCGTGTTCATTGGATCGTCGACCCGGGGTGGATCGATGCCCCGCTTGACCCTGGGAAGATCGCACACATTATTCCAGAGGTCGTAGTTCGTCGAGACCGGCTTAAAACCACTCGTCGGAAACTTTCCGGAGCCGTCTACGGCGTTGAAGTCCCAGAATTCGTTGTCGGCGAGGTTGCGTACGCCCACAACGAGAGGAGAGCCGTTGGTACCGCGCGCGTTCTGAATCTGAATCACCAGTTGTGGCGGAGGCGGCGGACATACAAATTTCGTTGCATCGGTAGTTACACATGGTCCTGGGACCACGATGCCTGTCATTGGGTCTACAGAACTGCCTTCCAAAATTATGCTGTCGCCCTCAAGCCGAAAAATCTGGTTAATGGGACTAGAAATCAAACCTCCTCGTGGAGAATTGAATGGGACCTGAAGCTCCAGCGAGTATTCCGCTGCAGGCAGTGGCGATGTAGATGGTCTGTCACCCAGCGAATTCGTTTGAGGATTGTGGATGCCGATTACCTGGTTACCGGCAAACAGCATTACCTCGTGACCCAAACTCATTCCCATGCTGCCTACTCGAGAGACATTGGGTGGAGCAAAAATGTCCAGGACAAGAATCGGGCGGGCATTATTGCAGTCATTGAGGAAAACCGTGGCTCCGTTCCCTCTTGGTGAACCTCCGTAGTCCAGGCATTTCCCCTGTGGCGAAGCGGCGTTGCCGTTTGGCCCAACCTGCCAACTGCGCAGCATAAAGAAATTGAGCGCGATGTTGACGGTGACGTTGACGGTCGCAGTATTGCCTGCGACGTCGATGGCCTTGCCTGAAATAACCTGATTCGCTCCTTCGGTGCTCACCGTGATGGGCGGCGGGCAAGAAGCCACTCCGCTGGTCTTGTCCAAGCAGGTGAAGCTCACGGTCACCGGGGAATTGTTCCAACCCGCGGCATTGGGCGATGGGCTGAGGCTCGCGATGATGCTAGGCGGATCATTGTCTACACCGATGACTTGAATCGCCAGGACACCGCCGGCTTGCCCCGAACCTGCACCGAGAGGGTGTTCGTGAGCCCGGGGAAAATGGTCACGCTGACTTTGGCGACACCTTGTTTGAAGTTAGCCGGGCCAACTACTTGAACTCCGTTCAGGTACACCACGCTATGGGAAACGAGTTCTGCCGTATCGTTTTGCAGGCCGCCATTGAAGGCTTTCAGAGTGTACTGCGTCGCGGGATTGAGCAGCGTAAACGTGTTCGTGACGGTGACGGGCGCTCCTGTGCCGCGTGTGTAACTATTCTGAAAAGCCACCCAGGTCCCCGCAAGGGCCGTAGAAGGATACAGAAAGAGGAGCCACGCAAAGAACCACAGATGCCGCCGTGAACTATTGCTGGTGTTCATGCTCAATGGCCGATCTATGAAGAGGAAAAAGTGATAGACTCCCACAAACTATGTGGCCTGCGTTCCTCCTTGGACGCGATGATCTGGGCTGGCCTAGATCGAGCGGTCTTAATTGGGCGTACTTATACCGGAGCAGGTTCCAGCTCGCAGTGCGGATGAAGATCATCCTGATGATCTTCGTCCTCTGCCCGAAGTGCTTTGCGGGCTTGGCTATTTGCCGCGTCGCTACCACTAGCATCATGCGCAGGATTGTCTTCAGTCCCAGGCATCGACTTGTTTGGCGAACAGATTCTAACAACCGGATGGAAGGTTCATGACATTCTGGCAGCACAACGGGGCGTCGCGAAGGAAGAAACAAGCCGGATTCTTCAACATGTTTCCTCAATCTGCACGAAACGCTGCTCGAGATGCCCTTCATGGTACCATCCGCTTCAAATAAAAAGCTTCTCGGAGCGAGGTCAAACTTCTGCCGGAACACTCCAAGCAGGATTGGGTGTCACACCGAATATGAGTGTCCGTTCAACAATCTCAAGTGCGTTGGAGCGCGGGATAGAATTCCTTGCATCGCGGCAAGGCAGCGATGGCCTGTGGCGGGACTTTCTCACGCCTGCGGGCGAGGCTTCATTGTGGCCGACCGGTTTCATCGGCACCGCGCTCCAAGCGGCCGGCCCCCGCGAGGGCGCATTGCGGCGTGCTGCCGCCGCACTGATCGCCCACCAGGACTCCGCAGGCGGCTGGGGATACAACGAGAATGTTCCCTGTGACGCCGACTCGACCGCTTGCGCACTGTTGTTTCTTGCGCATGTGGAGTGTCCCAGGGACACACGCCAGCGCGCGGTTTTGTGTCTGCAAAGCCATCAGCGTTCGGACAGCGGTGGGATTGCGACGTTTCGGGAACCAGGTCCGATTCGACAATTCATGGGAGTGGGCCGGTGGATGCGCTTCGACGGTTGGTGTCAGCCGCTCACGGAGGTGACTGCTCTGGCGGGCCGCGCGCTGGCCACATTAGGGTGTGGGAGCGGCGAGACTACGCTGCATGCTGCGTGGCAATTTGTTCGCACGCGGCAACGCGCGGACGGTAGCTGGACGTCGTACTGGTGGCCCTCACCTCACTACGCGACACTACAAGCAGTAGAGCTAGCGCTGTTGATGGGTGATGACCGATGCGCGCGGCTTGCGGGTGGTTGGGCCCTTCGGAGTCAGACCGGGGACGGTGCGTGGGACATGCCCAACGAGCCAAACTCTGCCTTTGCTACCGCGCTATGTCTGTCGATCCTAGTGAAAGTGCGGGCCAATCCAACGGCTATCGCAAGAGCCACACGACAGCTTGCGGCAATGCAGGATGTGGATGGCGGGTGGCCGAGTCATCCCATCCTGCGCATTCCGATGCCGGGGCTAGTGGATCCCGAAAAGCGACGCCCGTGGCCGCTTGGAAGCCGCGGCGCCGCGGTTGTCATTAGCGATCAGTACCGAACCTTCACATCCGCCGCTTGCGTTACCGCATTGGCCGCCGCCCGGTGCGCAGCAGAATGACTGAGATGGACCCGCAACTGACCGCGCCAGACTAATGCGCTGTGGATGGCCTTTACAAAGCCAATTACCGGTGATAGGCTCCTGCGGTTATCGCGGAGGGGCGACATGACAGAAGATTTCATTCGCGTGTTGGCTCGCGTACAAAGCGACTACGGCTTTTTCATCGGTTGCCAAACAAATCCTGCTGTTGCGCTTCGAGACTTCGCTCTAAACAGTGACGAGTACGAGACATTAGTTGATCCTCAGAAGCTTCGCGCAATGCTCGATGACGGTGCTCTCGAAAACAAGCCTAAAAGGTTAATCATTACCTTCAAAGGTAGACACGATTGGATCAACAAGACGAAGCCGAAGACATCCACTACAAATCGCGATGCGGTTGAGCACCAGGCACAAGTTTCGCACGAGATCGAGGCGATCAGGCAGGCGCGCACGCCTGAGGAGCGCGCCGCAGCTGCGGTCAGGCTGTTGACCGTGATCGAGTAAGGTTTGCCGTGGCAATCGATACCCTCTGGCCCTTTGATGTCGGCATCGTCGGAACCGGCATCGTTGGCGCACATCAGCTCACACGGGAAGCCGAGGAAGTAATTCGTCGATCACACCGGACTTTCGTCATCGATTCCGGCTATGGAGTTGCTGAGTATCTGAACACGTTGTGTCCGGAAATCACGAGGCTCGGTTCGCTTTACGAACCCGGTCGGGACCGCCTGCTCACTTACAGGAAGATGGCGGCCGAAGTTCTGGCAGCGGCGGCGGCCGCCCCGCCCGTCTGCTTGGCGGTGTACGGTCATCCTTGGGTGTACTGCTACCCAACAACTCTCATCACAACTGCAGCTCCACTGCTGAACCTTCGAGTCTCGGTCTTCCCAGGCATTTCCGCCTTTGACACCTTGCTGGTCGACCTGGGCATCGACATCGGCCCGAACGGCGTTCAGATGTACGAGGCTACCGATTTGCTTCTGCGGCGGCGTCCGATTCAAAGTGACGTGATGTGCGTCATCTGGCAGCCGACGGTTGTCGGCGATCCCACCTACCCGACGCAGCCGCACACGATTGAGCAGTTCAGGCCACTACAGGAATACCTGGAAAGGTTTTACCCGGTCGAACATGAGGTCATTCTCGTAACCACTCGAACGCATCCGCTAACGCGCTCAAGCATCCGTCGTTTCAAACTGTCCGACTTGGCCGCTGAACTTGTACAGGCGCCGCCCGTAGCAACATTGTACATAGCTCCGGTCCTTGAACGAGCGATTGAAGACACTGCGTTGCTGGAAGTGATGCTGACGGCCGGTGTGGAGCCTGCCGGCAGTTCATGACCCCGCTGCGGGCGGGACCCCGGCATAGCTCTGAATGAAGTAAAGAAATTCCGGGATGGTGCTGCCGCGCTGGGCAGGCTGCAGGCCATCGCCGAGCCCCAACCCGGCCACCAGGCATTCCGCCGCTTCGGCGGCGGCCTCGGCGATATCCGTTGACCCGAGCAATCTCTCGAGTGCTGGGACGGGATCGTGCCCCTTCTCCGAACGCGGGGCGTCGTCCAGGGCTCGGAGCAGGAGACTATTCAGTGCTCCGCCGCGTGCATCCTGACAGAGGTCTACTAGATCGTCGACTCGCCAGAGTGCCTCGCCCAGTAGGGTTCCAGCGCTCTTTTCATCCGTTGTAATACTCCCGCATGCGAGCGATTCGATGATCTGCAGAGGAAGCACTGACGTCAAACGTGAACTTTGCAGGGAACGCTCGCGCTCACTCATGTCCGGCAACCAGGAGACGGAATCGCGTTCCGCCACCAAGGCAGCGGCCAACTGCGCGCCGATGCCCCGACGCCGGTCCAATGAGTGCTGGCCCGGGTAAACGGTGTGCAACTCCTGAAAAAAAACCTCGATCAGATCGGCCGCGAACGCCACCGCCGCAACCCCGGCGAGCGCAGCGGGCAAGGCCGAGTGAAGCCAGCCACGCTGTCGCGGCACCTCGGCGCACTCCGTCAGCTTTTCGCCATCCAGGAAGCCGAGCAAAATCATGCCTATACCTGAGTCTTCGTCACATAGACTGTCGACGAGCCCGATGCCGAGATTGAAAATCGCGCACAGCAGTTCAATCCGCCCAAAATCTTGTTTGGTGCCATCTTTGAACGGTGCAAGCACGATGGCGGTCGTAGCCCCGAACGCGAGGGCCGCCTGGATGTGCGCACGACCCTCTTCGGATTGGAACTGGAACGACACCGCCGCGCTGCCCTGCGGCTGGATGCCGTAGCACCGCGTAATCAACCCGGCTAGCAAGGCCTTCCCGCGCTGGGCGGCCTCAGCATTCGCCTGGCGCAGAGCATCCGCCGTAAGCAGTAGACCACAAGCCGCGAGTTCGGTCCGCAGGTGATGTACGACCGATTCCTCGACTGCGCGTTCGACGTCTGCCGGAACCTGGACCGTTCGTCGGCCGGATTGTTGCATTTCGACCACCCGAGCCTACTTTCCCGCCGGATGAAGTCTATGGTTTTCTCTCTGCGTGTCAAGTTTCCTTAGAAAGGAAAGAGGTTTTCGCAGGAAACTCAGCGAACCAACTTGGAAGTGTCGATCAGCGAACTGCCCGCTTGAGGCTAGGTTTTGGTCGAGTGGTTGTATGCGACGAGTAGGTAAAGATCAGTGGGCGATGAGCCGGTTCCGACGCATGGAGACGCTGCAGGAATTCGCCTCGGTCCTCAGTCCACAACCATTTCGCTCAAGAGCGCCACGTCGTCAGCTGCAAGATTTGCAAGCTGAGGCACGCCGTCCCGTAAGAATAGCGGTTACTCATGGCCTAAAGCCCGCCCGGGCTTGGGCCCAGTGCGGCAGTCCAGAGAGAAGTTAGCATTGGGCTGACACCACCCGGTTTTCAGATAAGCGGTTAAAGACGGAAGGCGCGTCAGTTGTTTCGCTGATTTGGTAGCAGCGCTGAGCGCTGCGGCAGCGCGACGCATCAGCGTTTTAGGACGTGCGATATCTGAGTCATCCAGAGCATCGTCGTGCGCTTGGTACGCCAAGCCGACGTGAGCGCCGAAGCACTTGAGGATTTCTTGCTCAGCTTCGGACAACGCAGGCTTAGCGAATGCCGCCCCGCAAAGCACTGCGAGAATGAATAGAGAGGCCGTCTTCTGCATTATCGTGCAGTTATATTCGTCTTCCGATGATGCTGTTTCCGAAGTCAAAGCGAGATCGCGGGCCTGTCCTGCGCAGAGTCCATTCGCTCCAAGAGCCTCGCTGAACAGAGATGTGAGATGAACGAGTGCGCTCGGATCCGCCGAAGGGATAGATGAAATCACGCCAAATGCGTGTGATACAAGCGAAAAGGCCGCCAGAATTGCTAAATCCTGCCCGTAGGCCACGTGCGTGGCTGGCCGGCCGCGCCTTTCTCTCTCGTCGTCCATGCATGGCAGGTCGTCTATCATGAGCGAGGCGGTGTGGAGGAACTCCAACGCGCACGCGGCCGGAACCGCTGCCTGAAAGCTGTCGAGATCTTCAGCCACTAAGAGACACAGCGTTCCCCGCAGGCGCTTGCCCGGAGACAAAACTGCGTATCGCATAGCCTCGATTAGGCGAGCAGGCCCGGCGAATGAAGAACATAGGTAGGTATCGAGCCTGACTTCGATCATTTCTTGGAGGTGGTTGGTTCGTGAACTCGGAATCAGAGACGACATTTCGGCCTCCTAAAACAGGAATTTTAGATTTACACAAACAGCACCGGTGCGATCGGGCTGCCTGCACTTGCAGAGGCTAACGTCTTGCAGTTCGGAAGTCTCTGGGCAAAGTTTTGGGGTTGAATCTTCTTCGAATTCGGCGCATAAACGGTCCAGCCCCGGTGGCCTTGCCTGCCAATCCAGTTTACGGGGATATGTACAGTGCGGTACGGAGGGAAGCATGTCATCTCTCGGTCACGTCGCTTTCATGCGATTGCGCTGCTTTGCGTTGTGTAGTTTGCAGTTGTGCCTCTTCCTGCTGATTTTCTTTCCGGCGCACATGACTGCGCAGGTGAAACCCGCGAAGCCCATAGTGGTGCCCCACTCTCCGCCGAAATTCGTGCCTCCACCTGCTAAGCCACCGTTTCAAGTTAAAAGCTATCAAGGGATGAAAAGATGTTTGGACTACGGCAGGCCGCCGGGCGGCCTTTCCGCATTCCCCGCTCTTTCAAAGGGAACGAGTCCTTCGGCTTCCGTCCATCCAGGATTACCGGGGGGCACCGCGGTGTTCCTCAACGACTGCGGCGTTTCTCACTCGATCGTCGTTGAGGAAATCGACGCGTCACACCATGTCATCTTGCATGCTGGTTCTTTGGTTGTCGGAGTTACTGTGCCCAATAACAACCCGACCGGCCCAGTACCCCCTTCGGGATATTCGCTTGCATTGCAAACCAGGGTCAGAATGAAGCCGGGATTTCTTTCCAACCAGGTCTTTTCCCTTGATGGTGACAGCATTATTTTTGCCAGCAATCGCAGCCTTGTCGCGCAAGTACAAAATGCAGCGGGAGCGGTGGGAACGGCAATTGTCGTTGCGGCGCGCAACCTGGCGGACCCCGAGTTCTGGGACTTCAATGCGACGGATGGGTCACATGCGGATCCGACCACCGGTTTTGTAGCAGCGGGGAATGTATGTGATCTCTTAAAATACATCCCGCTTAATTCTGACCCGTACCCGGCCGCTTGTCCGAATGCGCCCACAAACCCTGCGGGGCCAGGAACCGTAATTAAAATTCTCCCGGACAATGACAGCTCCTTCGACTTTTTGGGTTTGTCTCCCCTCGAAATACCGGCTGGTGTGACCATCCGAGGGGATCGCCGCGGTACGCTTTTTGGTCCCCTGCTGATCACGAGCAAGAACATCCTGGTGCCCGCAAGGACGGTGGTGATGCTTGAGCCGAACGGCGATGATGTTCGCGTGACCGGACTGCGGCTGCAAGGGCCGAGTCGGTCCACCGACCAGAATCAACCTGCCGCCATAGGAGTGCGACTCCAAGACGGATTAACGAACCACTTCTTCCGTTCGATCATCGACCATAACGACATTTCCAACTGGACCTGGAACGGCGTCCGCGCGGCAGGCGACGATGCAGGGGACTTAACAACCTGCGATCCCAAAGACAACCCGTTAATCCGTCCAATCAACGCGGTTATCGCGCGTAATTTTATCCATCACAATCGAATGCAGGATTTTGGCTACGGCGTTGAATCCAGTTTTGGCGGGTTTCCGCTGGTACAGGGGAACACTTTTGTTTCGAACCGTCATTCCATTGCCGCGGGGTATGGCACGCAACACACCGGCTACCGGGCATGGGACAACCTGGTGCTGTCGGATGCGCCGCTGCAGAAGGGACTCTTAGGATTCATCGGAGACTTTCACACGCAGGACTTTGACATGCACGGCACGGACAACAATGGCGGCACGCTTTGCGAATCTTGCAACGGTTTCGGTGGGCGAGGGGGCGATTATGTGGACATCTACGAAAACACGTTCCTGGGAACCAACCGGCCCAATTACGAGTTAAGGGCCGAGCCTTGCCATCATACGGATTATCACTTTAACGTTTCGCTGGAGAGCCCGTTGGACGCACTGGTTTTTAAGGACAGCAATACGCAAACTGGCCCGCGCATTGAGTACATAAATATTTCCGTAGATCCTTTGCAATTCTACGGGCCGTTTGAGGTAAACAATCAAATCGTCGCGGGACCAATCTTTTCTGACCCGACGAAAGAGCTCGCGGTTGGTGACTTCGATGGTGACGGGAACCAGGACCTGTTTCTAGCCACCGGCGCGGCGTGGTACTACTCCCCGGGGGGCAAAGGGGCGTGGCGTTACCTAAACGGCGGGAAGACCGACAAAGTTACCAACCTCCTGTTTGGCGATTTTGATGGCGACGGACGTACCGACGTGGTGGGCTTAAACAAAAATAATCTGATGGTTTCCTGGGGTGGCATATCCGATTGGGTGGTACTCAACACTCTACCGACTGGCGCAAGCTTCACGGATCTGGCTGTAGGCGATTTTGACGGAGATGGGCGTTCTGACCTGTTTTACGCAAATGGGCAGAGCTGGTTTGTGTCTTATGGCGGGTCTGGCCCTTTTATCATGGTCAACACTTCCAGTTTTCGCGTGAAGGACCTGCGTTTCGGGGATTTCGACGGGGACAAGAAAACGGATGTTTTCGGAGTGGTTTCAAATGGTGTAATCAAAACGTGGAGTTACAGCAAGAGTGCAACGGGGAGCTGGGCGGATGGATTCCTGCAAGAGGCCTTGGCACCCATCGACGGCCTGGTTGTTGCGGACTTTGATGGCGATGGGCGCGCAGACGTCGCGATGTCCACCCATCTTGTGGCCGATGGAAAAGACTATGGCTGGGAGTGGGCGTTTTCAAGCGGTGGTGCGGGTAACTGGACATATCGCTATCCTGCCGCGCCATCGATCCCGCCAAGCCAGTGGAATACGCAACTATCGGCTGCGCCAATTGGGAATTTCGACGGACGGCCGGGGGCGGATGTTTTGCTGTGGGACGGCAATGAGTTTGACATTGTCTCTGGCGGAATGTTGCAAGGAGCATCTCCGTATCCGCGCTATAGCACGCAGGATATGCGCTAGCGGGAATACCAGGAGTTTGGATTGTACACCGGTCCAAAGCGTCCAAGATACAGAAGCAATAGCCGCGATTCCGAAGGAAATCAGCTCGTCGACAATTTTGCAGGCGAGTATATCAGCGATTGCAAAACTAGGTTGAGCAATGATTATCGCCGAAAAATCAATTACGGAGGCCGGAAATGAACATGAAGGCAATGATCGGAATGGTCTGTATGATGACATTGTCAACGTGTGCTTCGCGAACGGGGGCGCGTTTCCTAATCGGAAGTGGCGAGCCTCCGGCGAACCGATGCGGAAATCAAGCTTCACCGCCGCGGTTTTCTTGTCACAGACCGCCAAGCATGTGCTGTGTTGATCCGGTCTGGCGCGCTTGCTGACACCATGTCTCGGTACTTGATCCGCCGTATTGAAGAAAATCCGGCAA
>Ga0210394_10003821_pt1 | contig 18263 bp, 14 predicted proteins | sample IncBWC12MmetaG_FD_160121 | JGI IMG/M metagenome (GOLD analysis project Ga0210394, IMG submission 160121) | Forest soil microbial communities from Barre Woods Harvard Forest LTER site, Petersham, Massachusetts, United States - Inc-BW-C-12-M | ecosystem: Environmental > Terrestrial > Soil >... | reverse complement strand
CGGTGAAGAGTCGGCGATGATCGAGTCGATCGAAGGCAAACGCGGCATGCCCCGGCTGCGCCCGCCCTACGTGGCTCAGGTCGGCCTGTTCGGCCATCCGACGCTCGAGCACAACCTGGAAACCGTGTACTGGGTGCGCGACATCCTGGAGAAGGGCGCCGACTGGTTTACCGCCCAGGGCCGCCATGGCCGCAAGGGACTGCGCTCGTTCTCGGTGTCGGGTCGAGTGCAAAGGCCGGGCGTTCACCTGGCGCCGGCCGGAATCACGGTGCGCGAATTGATCGACGAGTACTGCGGCGGCATGCTGCCCGGCCACCCGTTCTACGGCTACCTGCCGGGCGGCGCTTCCGGCGGGATCCTGCCGGCGGCGATGGGCGATATTCCGCTCGACTTCGACACGCTGAATCAATACGGTTGCTTCATCGGGTCGGCCGCCATCATCGTGCTGTCCGAGCACGACACCGCGCGCGATGCCGCGTTGAACGTGATGCGATTTTTCGCCGACGAATCATGCGGCCAGTGCACGCCGTGCCGCGTCGGCACCGAGAAAGCGGTGCAGCTGATGGCGACGCCGCAGTGGAATCAGGCGCTGCTGGAGGAGTTGTCGCAATCGATGGCCGACGCGTCCATCTGCGGCCTTGGCCAGGCCGCGCCCAACCCGATTCGTTGCGTGATCAAGTATTTTCCGCACGAGATTGCTTGAAGGCCCGAATGCATAGCCGGAGAATTTGCTCATGAACGTGATGGTCGAGAAGGAAACTGCGCCGGCCCTGGTCGAGTTCACCCTGAACGGACGTGCGGTCGCGGCGCCGCCGGACGAGACGATCCTGCAGACCGCCAAACGGCTGGGCATCGAGATTCCGCATCTTTGCTACATGGAAGGCATGCGGCCCGCCGGCAACTGCCGCGCCTGCATGGTCGAGATCAAGGGCGAGCGCGTCCTGGCGCCCTCCTGCTGCCGCACTCCGAAGGCGGGCATGGAGGTCACCAGCGACAACGCCCGTGCCGTGCATTCTCAGAAAATGATTCTGGAGCTGCTCAAGTCGGATATGCCCGACCGCAGCTACAAGCTGGACTCCGAGCTGGACTACTGGGCCGACAAGCTCGGAGTGTCCAAGCCGCGCTTCGAGCCCCGGATGTCGCCCGGCCCCGATGTGTCGCACCCCGCCATGGCGGTGAACCTCGATGCCTGCATCCAGTGCACGCGCTGCGTGCGCGCGTGCCGGGAGGAGCAGGTCAACGACGTGATCGGCTATGCATTTCGCGGCCATCATTCGAAGATCGTGTTCGACCTGGACGATCCGATGGGCCGCTCCACTTGCGTGGCCTGCGGCGAATGCGTGCAGGCCTGCCCGACCGGCGCGCTGATGCCGGCGCACGGTGTCGGCATGGTGGTCGCCGACAAGACCGTCGATTCGCTGTGCCCGTATTGCGGTGTCGGCTGCCAGCTGACCTATCACGTCAAGGACAACCGGATCCTGTGGGTCCAGGGGCGCGATGGACCGGCGAACCGGGGCCGGCTGTGCGTGAAGGGCCGTTACGGTTTCGATTACGTGCACCACAAGCAGCGCCTGACCAAACCGCTGATCCGCAAGCCCGGCATGCCGAAGTCGCCCGATTTCGTGGTCGACCCGGACCATCCGCTGTCCGTTTTCCGGGAAGCCAGCTGGGAAGAAGCGCTGGATTTCGCGGCCGGCAAATTGCGCCAGATCCGCGACTCGCGGGGCCCGCAGGCGCTGGCCGGTTTCGGCTCGGCCAAGGGCTCGAACGAAGAGGCGTACCTGTTTCAGAAGCTGGTCCGCACCGGTTTCGGCACCAACAACGTGGATCACTGCACGCGCCTGTGCCACGCCTCCAGCGTCGCGGCGCTGCTGGAGGGAATCGGCTCCGGCGCGGTCTCCAATCCGGTGATGGACGTGACCAAGGCGGAAGTGGTTTTCGTGATCGGCGCCAACCCGACCGGCAATCACCCGGTCGCCGCGACCTGGATCAAGAACGCGGCCAAACACGGCGCCAAGCTGATCGTGGCCGACCCGCGCGGCTCCGACCTGTCGCGCCACGCGGCGTATTTCCTGCAGAACAATCCGGACACCGACGTGGCGATGCTGAACGCGATGATGCATACCATCGTCCACGAAGGCCTGGTCGATGAATCCTTCGTCAAGGACAGGACGGTCGGATACGAGGAACTGAAGAGGAACGTCGAGAACTTCAGCCCCGAGGCGATGGCGCCGATTTGCGGCATTCCGGCCGAAACGCTGAAGGAGGTCGCGCGCCTGTACGCGACCTCGAAGGGCTCGATGATCCTGTGGGGGATGGGAATCTCCCAGCATGTCCACGGCACCGACAACGCGCGCTGCCTGATCGCTCTGGCGATGATGACCGGTCAGGTCGGTCGCCCCGGCACCGGATTGCACCCTCTGCGCGGTCAGAACAACGTGCAGGGCGCGTCCGACGCCGGCCTGATCCCGATGATGTATCCGGACTACCAACGGGTGGCCAGCGATGCGGCCCGGCTCAGATTCGAGAAGCTGTGGAAGACGAAGCTCGATCCGAATCCGGGGCTGACCGTGGTCGAGATCATGCACGCGGCGCACGCCGGCACGATCAGCGGCATGTACATCATGGGCGAGAACCCGGCGATGTCCGATCCCGACGTGCGTCACGCGCGCCAGGCGCTCGCCGACCTGGAGCATCTGGTGGTCCAGGATATCTTCCTGACCGAAACCTGCTACCTGGCGGACGTGGTGCTTCCGGCAACGGCGTTTCCGGAGAAGACCGGTACGTTCACCAACACCGACCGGATGGTGCAGCTGGGGCGCCAGGCGCTGAACCCGCCCGGCGACGCCCGGGAGGACCTGTGGATCATCGAACAGCTGGCGCAGCGTCTGGGCCTGGACTGGGATTATCGCAGCGTGGCCGACGTGTTCGACGAGATGCGCGCCGGGATGGACTCGATCGCCGGCATCACGTGGGAGCGACTGCAGCAGGACAGTTCCGTCACGTATCCGTGCGAAAACGAGGGTGACCCCGGAGAACCGGTCGTTTTCACCCGGGATTTCCCGACCCCCACCGGGCGCGGCAAGTTCGTTCCGGCCCAGCTGATCTCGGCCGACGAGCTGCCCGACGACGAGTACCCGATGGTCCTGATCACGGGCCGGCAGCTGGAACACTGGCACACCGGAGCGATGACCCGGCGGGCGACCGTGCTCGACGCGATCGAGCCCGAACCGGTCGCTTCGATGAACTCGGCCGACCTTCGAGCGGTGGGAGCGGAGCCGGGCAGTGTCATCACGGTGACGTCGCGGCGGGGCAGCATATCGCTGTACGCGCGCACCGACGACGACACGCCGAAGGGGGCGCTGTTCATCCCCTTCTGCTTCTACGAGGCCGCGGCCAACATGCTCACCAATTCCGCGCTCGATCCGATCGGCAAGATTCCGGAATTCAAGTTTTGCGCGGTCAAGGTCACCGCGGGTGGGCAGGTGGTTGGCCGCGCTACGGCAGTTGACCGCATCGCGGAGCCCGCGGCGTGAAGAGGCGGCCGGCGATGGGCGCCGCGGGCGCCCATCGCTGAGGCGCACCGGCGTCCGGCCGCCGCCGAAGCGTCGATCCGTTACTGGAGCCCGTGCGCCACCCTCAACGCGAGGTACCCGCTCCACAGGAATTCGATGCCGATGCACATCAGAATGAACGCGGACAGCCGCAGCAGCACTTCGACGCCGGAGGCACCCAGGAATCGGGTCAGGTTGCCGGCGAAGCGATAGGCCACATAGATGCTGGCGCTGATCGCGATCAGCCCGCAGACGGCCCCGACTCCGTACAGCGCGAAATCGGCCAGGCCGAGCCCGGTGAACGGCTTGCGGCTGCCGATCGACACCGCGACCGACATCGAACCCGGACCCACGGTCAGCGGCATCGTCAGCGGATAGAACGCGCCGGCGCGCTGCATCGCATCCTGCGGAACCTGCTGGGAGGGATGGTCCGACCACTGTTCCTGACTCAGCAGTTTCCAGCCGAGCGAGGTGACGACCAGTCCGCCCGCGATGCGGACCACCGGCAGTTCGATACCGAAGAACACCAGCAGCCAGGGCCCCAGCACCATCGAACCGAGCAGCAGCCCCAGGCCGTTCAATGCCACCTGGCGAGCCAGCGCATGCTGGCGGGCCGGCGGCAAGTCTCGCGTCAGCACGTAAAAGAGCGGCGCCCCCTCGATCGGATTGACGATCGGGAACAGGGCCGCGAACGTCACCAGGAACGCGGCGGCGAGCGTGTGCATGGCGTGGCGTGCTCGTAAATTACCGGGGCACGCATTGTCGCCCCTCCTTCGCGCTTCGCGCTACGCAGGGCAAGCCGCCTGCGCGCGTGAGTCGGCAACCTGTGAGGGGGGCCCGCCCTCCGAAGCGCGCAGCGCGAAGGAGGGTCAGGACAGGACCCGGTTCAGCAGTGCCAGCAGCACCAGCAGCACGACCCCGGTGCCCAGGCTCCAGGCGATCAGCTTCTTCTCGATCGGCAGCAGCGGCTCGGCCGGAATCTTCTTGAGCTCTTCTCCGAGGTCGGGTCGATTCGTCATCACGGCTCCCGGGATCGGGTCAGGTGGTCGCCAGCGGCGGCTTGACGCCGGCGAAGAAGATCCACGAAATCAGCAGCCCGACCCAGATGATGAATCCGAACAGGCTCAGCGCATACACGGCCACCAGCTTGCCGATGCCCTCCTGCCAGAGCTTGCGGAAATTCGAGAGCACGCCGATCGAGAAGAACGTCAGCACGAAGAAGATCACGCGGAACACGTTGGCCTGACCCGCGGCCGACTTGATTCGGCCGACCAGCTCCGGCGAGGCGCCCCAGGTGAGCAACAGCACGACCGCAAAGGTGAGCAGGTAGCCGATGATGAATTTGGGAAAGCGCTCCCAGATTTCGCGCGCCTTGGCCTTGTCCGAGCCGTTCGCGTTGATATGGTTGGTCCAGATGTAAGCGAGCAGGAACGCCCACACGCCGATGAATACATCGATGAACACCTTGACGGTGGCCGTCGTCCCCAGGATCCACCCCTTCTGGTAGTTGATGCCTTCGGCTGCGGCGCTGGCCAGTATCAGCGACTCGGCGATCGCCCCGCTTGCGACCGCCGCTCCATCGGTCTTGACCGACAGCCCGAGCCAGGCCCCGGCCACCATCGGCTGGTGCGACAGGAACGCCTGCGCGGCGAACGGCAGGATCAGCACCTCGACCACCGCGAAGATCACGACCAGCGAGGAAACCAGGATCGGTACCGCGGGACGCGCCCGGATCGCGCTGCCGGTGGCGATCGCGGCCGAGACGCCGCAGATCGAAATCCCGGAGGCGAGCGGTGCGGCCCACTCGCGGCTGAAGCCGAACCACTTGCGCGCGACGTAATACACGACGGCCCAGTAGATCAGGTACGCCTCGATGATGGCGGCGACCCCGCGCAGCAGCAGCGACGAGGCCAGGCTGAATTTTTCGGCGGCCGTGACGGCGATGAAGCCGCCCAGGATCACGATCGCGACCTTGATATAGAGCTCCGGCCGGATCGCCTCCTGCAGCCACCCGGCCAAGCGCGGAAAGGCGTTCGCGATCACCAGTCCGGCCAGCAGTGCGACGATGTAGCCGCCCTCGTTGGTGAGCTTCAGCGACCAGCCGATCCCGAACTTCTGCAGATCGGCCGGCGTCGTGACCGCCAGCCTCGCGTAGCTGCCAGCAATCCAGCTCAAGTACGCGATGGCGAATACGACCGTGAAGCGGGTTGCAAAGCGGACCGGCTCGATCCCCAGCGACACGGCCCCGACCGTCAGCGCCACCAGCAGAGCCACATAGGTGGCCAGCACCGCGCCGGGGCCGCCGAGGAACGCGTAGCCCTTGGATACCGGAGCGAGCGCCTTGGTCGGGTCGACCCAGACCGCGGTCGTGACGACCCACCCGACCAGGTCGACGCCGGCTGCGCTGGCCAATGCCAGCGCGAATACCACCAGCCCGACCCACAGCGCCAGGATGTCCTCCCGGCCGCCGGTTCCGCCGGCTTGCAAGGGTTCGCCCGCAGTCGGGTGCGTCGCTTCGGCCATCGTCCCCTCGGTCAATCCGGCAGGCTAGCAACCGCCGATGGGCGCCGGAAAGAACAATTGCTCATATCCATATTAGCGCGCGGGCGCAAGGCCAGGGCGCCGCGCGGCGTACATCCGCGAGGGTGCCGCGCGCAACTTGCGGCGCGCAGCGGTGCCAAATATCAGTTCGAGGGACTCAGTTCGGCGCGATGCTGCTTGATCGTCTCGCTGACGATCGGCTTGAGCTCCGGAGCGCCGCCGCGATCGAGCTGCGCGACCAGGTCGCGCCGCATCCGCGGTTCCCAGAACTTGCGCAGGTGGTCGGCGATACCCCGGCGCGCCTCGTCGCGGTCCGGATACACCTCGAAGAAGTCGCCGATGCGGTTGGCCATGCGGATCAGGTTTTCGGTATCCATGGTCGATTGCTCAGAGGCTGGGCGCGATGCGCCAGGGGTGCGAATAAACGGAAAACTCGCTTCCTCGGGCAAACCCAACCAGCGTCAGACCGCAGTCGTGAGCGATCCGGGCCGCCAGGCGGGTCGGCGCCGAAACCGCCACCAGCGTGGTGGCGATGCAGGCCGCTTTTTGAACCATCTCGATGCTGGCCCGGCTGGTCACGACGACAAACCCGGGCTGGGCGTTGGCACGCGCCCGCAACACGGCCCCGACCAGCTTGTCCAGCGCATTATGGCGTCCGACGTCTTCACGCACGAGCTCGGCCGATCCGTCCACGCTGCTCCACGCGGCCCCGTGAACTGCTCCGGTCACCTTTTGCAGTCGTTGCGCTCGCATCAGCGACGCCAGGGCCGCCGACACGGCCTCGGGCCGCAGGGCAGGGCCCTGGTCGCCCAGCTCGGGCAGCGGGCGCAGCACCTGCTCCAGGTTTTCGGCCCCGCAGATGCCGCAGCCGGTGCGGCCCGCCAGCGTGCGGCGGCGGCTCTTCAGGCGCGCGAAGGCCTCGGACGCGATATCGATCGCGACCGTGATGCCGCGGGCCGACCGCTGCGTCTCGATGCCGTAGATTTCAGTCAGGCCATCGACGATGCCCTCGCTGACTGAGAAGCCCAGTGCGAAATCTTCGAGGTTGCCGGGCGTGGCGAGCATCACGGCGTGTGAGACGCCGTTGTACTCGAACGCGACCGGCACTTCCTCGGCCAGCATGGCCCGGCGCACCTCGACGCGGCCGTCGCGAAAGTGCGTCTCGGTCGCCGGCTCGGACAGGGCCGGCGAGTCCGCCGCCCCTGTCCCGGATTCGGGAGAATCGGCCTCGAGGGAGCACTGAGCCCCCTGCCCAGCAAGTTCCGCGGCATTCACAGGCATCGGTGTGGCGACCCTTTGGCCATCGAGGCCGGCCAGCGGCTACTTGCCCGCCATGGCGGTGGTGGCGCGTTCCTCGTACAGCCGCTGCTGGGTGTGGCTGAAGCTGCGGTACGCGCGCTGCCACTGCGAGGGCTGCTCGACCGGCGTCACCTGGACCGCCGTGACCTTGTACTCGGGGCAGTTCGTGGCCCAGTCGGAGCTGTCGGTCGTGATCACGTTGGCGCCCGACTCCGGGAAATGGAACGTCGTATATATGACGCCGGTGGCGACGCGTTCGGTGACCGTGGCCCGCAGCACCGTCTGACCGGCCCGGCTTTCGATGCCGACCCAGTCGCCGTCGCGAATACCGCGTTCCTCGGCGTCGTGCGGATGGATCTCGAGCCGGTCCTCGTCGTAGAACTGAACATTCTCGGTGCGGCGCGTCTGTGCTCCGACGTTGTACTGCGACAGCACCCGTCCCGTCGTCAGCAGCAGCGGGTACTTGCGCGTGACCTTTTCGTCGGTCGGCACGTACTGCGTCAGCAGGAAGCGGCCCTTGCCACGCACGAACCGGTCAACGTGCATGATCGCAGTGCCGTCGGGATGCTGTTCGTTGCAAGGCCACTGGATGCTGCCGAGTTCATCGAGCTTGGCGAAGCTTACGCCGTGGAAGGTCGGCGTCAACCGCGCGATCTCATCCATGATCTGCGCCGGATGCGAGTAGTTCATCGGGTAGCCCAGCGCGCTGGACAGGCGCTGCGTGACCTCCCAGTCGCCCAGCCCCGGCAGCGGATCCATCACCTTGCGCACGCGCGAGATGCGCCGCTCGGCGTTGGTGAACGTGCCGTCCTTTTCCAGGAACGAGGAGCCCGGCAGGAACACGTGCGCGTACTTGGCCGTCTCGTTCAGGAAAATGTCCTGCACGATGATGCACTCCATCGACGACAGCGCCCCGGCCACGTGTTGCGTGTCCGGATCTGACTGCACGATGTCCTCGCCCTGGCAGTACAGGCCCATGAAGGTGCCCGCCAGGGCCGCGTCGAACATGTTCGGGATCCGCAGGCCCGGTTCGGGCGAGATCTGAACGTTCCAGGCCCGCTCGAACAGCATCCGCGTGGTCGGGTCCGACACGTCGCGGTCGCCTGGCAGTTCGTGCGGGAACGATCCCATGTCGCACGAACCCTGCACGTTGTTCTGTCCGCGCAGCGGATTCACGCCCACGCCTTCGCGCCCGATGTTGGCGGTGGCCATCGCCAGGTTGGCGATCGCCATCACCGCCGTCGAACCCTGGGCGTGCTCGGTCACGCCCAGGCCGTAGTAGACGGCCGCATTGCCGCCGGTCGCGTACAGGCGCGCTGCGCCGCGCACCAGAGCGGGGGGCACGCCGCTGGCTTGCTGAAGCGCTTCCGGCGAGTTCTCGGGGCGTGACACGAATTCGCGCCACTGCGCGAACGACTTGGCTTCGCAGCGCTCGGCCACGAAGGCCTCGCTGATCAGGCCCTCGGTGGCGATCACGTGGGCCAGCGCCGTGAGCACCGCCACGTTGGTGCCGGGTTTGAGCTGCAGGTGGTAATCGGCCTTCACGTGCACGCCGTCGACCAGCTCGATCCGGCGCGGGTCGACCACCACCAGCCGCGCGCCCTCGCGCAGGCGCCGCTTCATGCGCGAGGCGAACACCGGGTGCCCCTCGGTCGGATTGGCGCCGATCACCACGATCACGTCGGACTTCTCGACCGACTTGAAGGTTTGAGTGCCGGCCGATTCGCCCATCGTCTGCTTCAGTCCATAGCCGGTCGGCGAATGGCACACGCGCGCGCAGGTGTCGGTGTTGTTGTTGCCGAAGGCGGCCCGCACCAGTTTCTGCACCAGGTAGGTCTCTTCGTTGGTGCAGCGCGAGGACGTGATGCCGCCGATCGAATCGCGACCATACTTGGCCTGGATCTCGCGCATCCTGCGGGCGGCGTAGCTGAACGCCTCGTCCCAGCTCACCTCGCGCCATGGATCGGAGATCCTGTCGCGGATCATCGGCTTCAGTACGCGGTCGCGGTGCGTCGCATAGCCCCACGCGAACCGGCCCTTCACGCACGAATGCCCCTCGTTGGCGTGACCGTCCTTGTACGGCGTCATCCGGACCACCTGCGAACCCTTGACCTGGGCCTCGAAGGCGCAACCGACGCCGCAGTAGGCGCAGGTCGTGACGACCGTGTGGTCGGGCTGGCCGAACTCGATAATCGATTTTTCCTGCAGCGTCGACGTGGGGCAGGCCTGAACGCAGGCGCCGCACGAAACGCATTCGGACTGCATGAACGGCTGATCCTGCCCCGGCGATACGCGCGATTCGAAGCCGCGTCCCGAAATCGTCAAGGCGAACGTGCCCTGGACTTCCTCGCAGGCGCGCACGCACCGGTTGCACACGATGCATTTGGACGGGTCGTAACTGAAGTAGGGGTTGGACGCGTCCGTGACGTCCTTCAGGTGGTTCTCGCCCTCGTAGCCGTACCGGACCTCGCGCAGCCCGACCGCTCCGGCCATGTCCTGCAATTCGCAGTCGCCGTTGGCGGGGCAGGTCAGGCAATCCAGGGGGTGGTCCGAGATGTAAAGCTCCATCACGCCGCGGCGCAGCTGCGCCAGTTTGGGCGACTGGGTGCGCACCGTCATGCCCGCTTCGACCGGCGTCGTGCAGGAGGCCGGGTAGCCCTTGCGGCCCTCGATCTCGACCAGGCACAGCCGGCACGAGCCCCAGGCCTGCAGCGAGTCGCTGGCACACAGCTTGGGCACGTTGACGCCGGCCTCGATCGCCGCGCGCATCACTGACGTGCCGGCCGCCACCGTCACTTCGCGGCCGTCGATCGTCAGCGTGACCGCCGTGCCCTCGCGCTTGGGCGTTCCATAGTCGGTCTCGTCGTACCCGTACGGAACCATCCGTGCAGGGTCAAACGCGGCCTCAGGCGACCGCGGCGGGTTCCTGTGGATTTGGACGACTTGCATCATCTAACCCCTTCTGAAAGTCCTCGGGATAATGGTCAAGGGCCGAGAGCACCGGAAACGGCGTCATCCCGCCCATCGCGCACAGCGAGCCGCTCACCATCGTGTCGCACAGATCGCGCAGCAGCGCAATCTGACGCGGTACTTCGTGACCGGCGATGATCCGGTCCATCACTTCCACACCGCGCACCGAGCCGATCCGGCACGGCGTGCACTTGCCGCACGACTCGAACGCGCAAAACTGCATCGCAAAGCGCGCCATGCGGGCCAGGTTCACGCTGTCGTCGTGCACGACCACGCTGCCGTGGCCGACCACACCCGCGAATTTCGCGTAGGCCTCGTAGTCCAGCGGCGTGTCCCACTGCGAAGGCGGAACGTACGTGCCCAGCGGGCCGCCGACCTGGATCGCGCGCACCGGGCGGCCCGAGGCGGTGCCGTCGCCCCACCGCTGCAGCAGGTCGCGCAAAGTGACCCCGAACGCCACCTCGATCAGCCCGCCGTGGCGCACGTTGCCGGCCAGCTGCACGCACAGCGTGCCGCGCGAACGGCCGACCCCGAAGTCCTTGTAGTACGCGGCCCCGCGTGCCAGCACGACCGGCACCGTGGCCAGCGTGACCACATTGTTGATCACCGTGGGCTGGCCGAACAGCCCATGGAGCGCCGGCAGCGGCGGCTTGGCGCGCACGATGCCGCGCCGGCCCTCCAGGCTCTCGAGCATGGCGGTTTCCTCCCCGCACACGTACGAGCCCGCGCCCATCCGCACCACCACGTCGAAGCGGCGCCCGCTGCCCAGCAGGTTCGCGCCCAGGGTGCCGGCCTCGCGCGCCGCCTGCGCAGCTTGCTCGAGCGCCCGCACCGAATCCGGATACTCGCTGCGCACGTAGATGTACCCCAGCTCGGCGCCGGCCGCCAGGCCCGCGATCGTCATGCCTTCGATCAGCGCCAGTGGATCGCTTTCCATGATCAGCCGGTCGGCGAAGCTGCCCGAGTCGCCTTCGTCGGCGTTGCACACCACATACTTCGGCTTGGCCGTGGCGCGCATCGCCGTCTGCCACTTGATCCCGGTCGGAAAGGCGGCGCCGCCGCGCCCGCGCAGCCCGGACTCGATCACCTGGTTGACGATCGCTTCCGGCGGCATCGACAGCGCACGGCGCAGCCCGGCAAAGCCCTCGTGCGCGATGTAATCGTCGACCGACACCGGATCCGTCAGCCCGATCCGGGCGAAGGTCAGCCGTTGCTGCGACTTAAGGTACGGCAGCTCCTCGACCTGGCCCAGCGCCAGAGGATGCCTGGCCGCCTTCGCAAGTCCAGCGTCGCCGGCGAAACCGGCCGGGAACCCGGCGTCGAAAAGCCCGGCCACGTCCTGCGCCTGCACCGGGCCGAAGCCGATCCGGCCCGATTCGGTGGCGCACTCCACCAGCGGCTCGAGCCACGCAAGACCCCGCGAGCCGTTGCGCACGATTTGCAGTTCAATGCCGCGCCGGGCGGCCTCCACCGCGATCGTGTCGGCCACCTGGTCGGCGCCGACCGCGACCGAGGACGAATCGCGCGGCACATACACGGTCGACGGGGCGCCCATCAGTTGTCACCCGGGTCGAGCGCGCTGATCAGCTGGTCGAAGCGCTGAGGCGTCACGCGCCCGAATACGCGCTCGCCGATCATCATCGAGGGCGACGAGGCGCACAGTCCCAGGCAATACACCGGCTCCAGCGCGAAGCGGCCGTCCGGCGAGGACGAATTCATCGAGCAGCCCAGTTTCGCCTGGGCATGTGTCGCCAGCGCCTCGGCTCCCCTGCTCTGGCAGGCCTCGGCCTGGCACAACTGGACCACATGGCGCGCCGGCGCGTGCTGGCGGAAGTGGTGGTAGTAAGTGATGACGCCGTGCACTTCGGCCCGCGACAAGTTCAGGCTGCGCGCGATCGGCTCGACCGATTCGGCCGGGATGTATCCGAGTTCGTGCTGCACGTCGTGCAGCAGCGGTAGCAGAGCGCCGGGGCGCGCCACATGGCGCTCGATCGCGCGCGCCACCGCGCCGCGTACGTCGGCCGGGGCGAGGCCGCTCATCGGGCTGCCGGGTCAGGCGCCCGGCCCTTCAACATTGGGTGCATAATATGAACTGACCTGCCTATTTGAGGTTGCGCTGCGGAGGGTATCTACGCTTCGAAGCGAGCGAACAGTACACCGGCCGTTCGCGCGCCATCAATAAGCAAACGGATACATATATGTGGCACATTTCGATTCATCCGGAATGGGTCGTGGCCCCGGCCGGCGGCGAGCCGCATCCACTGCCCGAGCTGCTGCCGCTGCTGGCCGCGATCCAGAACTCCGGAAGCATCGCCGACGGCGCGCGCATGACCGCGATGTCGTACCGGCGCGCCTGGGGCATGCTGCGCCGCTTCGAAACCGAATTCGGCGCTCCGCTGGTCGTCAAGACGCGGGGGCAGGGGACCCGGCTGTCCCCGCTGGCCGAAAAGCTGCTCTGGGCCGATCGGCGCGTCGCGGCGCGGCTTTCGCCCACGCTGGAAAGCCTGTCATCGGAGCTGGAGAGCGAACTGGAGTCGCTGCTGGCGCCGGCGCGCGCCAGCTTGCGGATTCACGCATCGCACGGCTTTGCGGTGGCCGCGCTGGTCGAGGCGCTGGGACGGCAGAACGCGCCGGTCGATTTGAAGTACCGCACCAGCACGGAGGCCGTGGCTGCGCTGGCGCGGGGTGAATGCGACCTGGCCGGCTTCCACGTGGCCGAGGGCTCGTTTCAGAAGACCTCGGTCGAACCGTACCTGGCCTGGCTCGACTCGCGCCGGCACGTGCTGATCCACCTGGCGCACCGGACGCAGGGACTGTTTGTGGCAAGCGGCAACCCGAAGGGCGTCGACCGACTGGAAGACCTGGCTCGCTCGGACCTGCGTTTCGTGAATCGGCAGGTCGGCTCGGGCACGCGCGTGCTGATCGACCTGCTGCTGGCGCGCCACCGGATCGACCCGGGCCGGATCGTCGGCTATGAGAACACCGAATTCACGCATGCGGCGGTGGCGGCCTACATCGCCAGCGGAATGGCGGACGTCGGCTTCGGGCTGGAGGCGGCGGCGCGCCGCTTCGGACTGGATTTCATTGCGCTGTTGCGCGAACGGTACTTCTTCGCGTGCGAGGCGGGTGCCGTCAACAAGGCGCTGCTGCGCAACGTGGTGACGCTGCTGCGCGGCGCCGAAATGCGCGCGGTGATCAACGCGCTGCCCGGTTACGATGGGCAGCTCACCGGCACCGTGATCGAGTTGGAGCAGGCCTTTGGTACCGTCTAGCAGCGCGCAGGAGCTGGCCCGCGAGGTCGCCTCGGGTCTGACGACGGCCGAAGCAACCGTGCGCCGCTACGCGGACGCGATCGACGCGCGCGATGGCGCGCTGCAGGCGTTCGTGACATTCGATCGCGAGCAGGCGATCGAGGCGGCGCGAGCGATCGACGCCCTGCACGCCAAAGGCGCGCTGGCCGGTGTGCCGGTGGCCGTCAAGGACATCATCGACACGGTGCAGTACGAGACCTGCTACGGCTCCCCGATCTACCGCGGGCACCGACCCGCGCTGGACGCGGCGTGTGTGAGCCTGCTGCGTGGGGCGGGTGCGATCGTGTTCGGCAAGACCGTGACGGCGGAACTGGCGACCTTCGCGCCTGGACCGACTCGCAATCCGCATGCGCCCGGACACACGCCCGGGGGGTCGTCGAGCGGATCGGCGGCCGCGGTGGCGGCGGGACTGGCGCCGCTGGCGCTTGGAACCCAGACCGCGGGCTCGGTGATCCGGCCGGCCTCGTTCTGCGGCGTCGTCGGATACAAGCCTTCAGCGCGGCGCGTGCCGCGCTCCGGCGTCAAGCTGATCTCCGACACGCTCGACGAGGTGGGTCTGTTTGCGACCTCGGTCGACGATGTTGCGCTGCTGGCCTCGGTGCTGGCGCTGCAGTCCGATTGGGCGATGCAGGCGGCGCAGGGGCGACTGGCGCCGCCACCGAGAGTCGGCTGGACGCTGACGTCGCGCGCTGAGCAACTGGATCCGGCGATGCGGCAGGCAGTAGCGCAAGCGGCCCGATCGGCGCGCGAGGGCGGCGCTTCCACCGAGGAGGTCGCGTGGCCCGCGTCGTTCGAGCAGCTGTTCGACGCCCATCGGACCATTCAGCTGACCGAGACCGCGCGCGCTCTTGCGCCCGAGTACGCCTATCGCAGATCGCAACTGTCGGCGCAGTTGATCGACGCGATCCAGGAGGCGCATGCCTTTCCCGGACGGCGTTATGCCGACGCACTGCAGACCGGACGTCGCTGCGCGGCCAAAATCGAATCGCTGTTCGGTGGTGCCGAAGTGCTGATCGCGCCCAGCGCAATCGGCGAAGCGCCGGTGACGCTGGCCAGCACGGGCGATCCGCTGTTCAATCGGCCCTGGCAGCTGCTCGGCTGCCCGATGATCAACCTGCCGTTCGGTCGCGGCCCGCAGGGCCTGCCGCTCGGGGTCAGCGTGATCGCGCGCCCCGGCCAGGACGCGCTGCTGATCGCGGCAGCGGCCTGGCTGGAGCAATGCTGGAGGCCAATGGCAACTCACAAGGTCATGATTGAAGGGAAGAACCAGTAGCAGGCGACGCTGATGATGATCAGGTAGACCAGGACGGCCAGACACCAGCCGAAGTTGTGGCGGATCACCTCGCCCTCGTTGCGTACGAAGCGCGTGGTCGACACGCCGACGCTGGCGGTCTGCGGCGCGATCGGTTTGCCGATCTCGGCTCCGACCGAGTTCACCGTTGGCAGCAGCAGGGGCGGAAAGCCGAGGATCTGGCCGACCAGCGCCTGGAATTTGCCGAACATCGCGTTGGTCGAGGTATTGCTGCCCGACAGGGCCACACCGATGAAGCCGAGGATCGGCGCCACCACGATGAAGGCTGTGCCCAGCTTGGAGAAGGCCTGCGCCAGCGAGGCGGCCATGCCGGAAAAGTTGTAGACGTACGCCAGGCCGAAGATGAAGACCCCCACCAGCAGTGCGCCCCACATCTGCGAAAAAGTCTTGGTGAAGATCTCCACGACCTGCTGGCGCGTGACGCGCAACAGCAGGGCGACGATGACCCACGAGGCCAGGATGGCCGAGCCGCCGACGAAGGGCGTCCATTTGAAGACCGCCGCGATCTTGGCGCCTGCGCTGATCGAGGAGGCTGCCGTCACCTGGAATTGCACCATCACGATGCCCGGCAGCTTGGACCACGGGCCGGTCCAGGCAACGACGACGGCAACCAGGACGCCGATCGGCAACCAGGCTTGCACCATATCGCCGCCGGACAGTCCATGACTCGATGAAGTCGAAGAGGCGCCGGCCACCGGATTGCCACCGTAGGCGAGGACCCGCGCCGGCCGCCACACCTTGAGCAGCGCCAGAATGCAGATGAAGCAGACGATCGAACCGGCTACGTCGGGCAAGTAGGGGCCAAGGTACGTGCCCACCGGCAACTGGCCCGCGATGTAACCCAGCGAGCCGACCACTGCCAGCGGCCAGGCCTCCCACATTCCCTTCTTTCCGGAAACCAGATACAGCAGGATCCACGGCGGCAACAGCGCCAGGATGGCGACGATCTTGCTGATGGAGCCCGACAACGCCAGCAGCGGATATCCGGTGACCGCGGCCAGGGCGATGATCGGGGCCCCGAGCGCGCCGTACGACACCGGCGCGTTGTTCGCTATGGCTGCGACGCGGATGGCGTCAAGATCGGGAATGCCCAGTGCAATCAGGATGGGGGCGACGAACGCCCATGGATAGCCGAACCCCACGAGGCCTTCCAGCAGTGCGCCGAACGCCCAGGCGAAAAGGATCGTTTGAACCCGGATATCCTGCGTGCCCTGCGAGATCAGCCAGCGCCTCAGCTTGTCGAAGGTGCCGGTGACGACCAGCGTGTTGAACAGCATCACGCCCCAGAACGTGATCCAGTCGACGTTCCATACGCCGGTCGCCGAGCCGTACAGGTAGGCGAGGAGGCCCTGTTCGAGCGGCATCTGCCAGATCCAGAGTCCGAGCACCAGCGTGATCAAGGAGCCGACCAAGGTCGCCACCCACGCCGACCAGCGCAGTCCGGCCAGCATGAACAGCAGCGCCGCAACCGGGATCAGCGCAACCAGCCAGGTGACGAACAGGTTCCCGGTAGGGTCCAGAATTTGACTGAACATTTTGAGGTGCCCTCCATTTTTTCTTCTCTCGATCTTCTTATAAATGCTGCGCCGGCGTGCGCCGGCGGCAGCGGTACTATGGACTGGCGCGCGCTTGCCGGCAAGCGCGTGGTGCCGGCATCCGGAGCGAGCCTATGTTGCTATGCCAGATCAGCGATCTGCACGTGATGTCGGGGCGCGCGCTGGCCTACGGCGTGGTGGACACCGCTGCATGCCTGGAGCGTTGTGTGCAGCGCATCGTCGGTCTGAGCCCGATGCCGGACCTGGTCGTTGCCACGGGCGACCTGGTCGACACGCCTGACCCGACCGCGTACGGGCTGCTGCGGGAGATTCTGGCCAAGCTGCCGGTGCCGGTCTATCTGATGCCGGGCAATCACGATGAGCGCGCGGCGCTGCGCGCCGCGTTTCCCGACCACCGCTACCTTCCGCGCGAAGCCGATTTCCTGCAGTACGCGGTCGACGAGTACCCGGTCAGGCTGCTGGCGCTCGACACGGTGATTCCCGGTCGAGCGGAAGGCACGCTGTGCGCGCAGCGGCTGCACTGGCTGCAGCAGCGCCTGGACGAGTCCGACGCGCCGACGGTGATCGCATTGCACCACCCGCCGTTTTTCACGGGCATCGCCCACATGGATCAGATGGGGCTGGACAACTCGACCGCTCTGGCGCAGATCGTGCGCCGCTATCCGCAGGTTCAGCGCATCGTGTGCGGTCATCTGCACCGGCCGATCCAGGCGATGTTCGCCGGAACCATGGCCTCGGTGTGCCCGAGCGCGGCGCACCAGGTGCTGCTCGATCTGAAACCGGACAGCGCAGCCCGCTTCGTGATGGAGCCGTCGGCTTTCCAGTTGCACTTATGGACCGGGCAGACGCTGGTAACCCATTCCGCCTACACCGGCGACTACGGCGCTGCGCACCATTTCTAAAACCGCCGCTTCCAGGGACAACGACCGGGGCGGTCGAAGCCAGCTTCGGAACCTGCCGAACGTGCCGGCAGCGGGTTCAATCCTCGAGCGGCGGCAGCAGGCGCGGCTGGCGCTGGTCATCGGTGGCCACGTACACCAGCGTCGCCTCGGTGACCTTGGCGACTTCGGCCTTCAGCTGGTTGCGTTCCGTGTAGACGCTCATATCGACCGTGATCGACGTGCGCCCGGTCCGCACGATCGTCCCGTAGAACGACAGCAGATCGCCGACGAACACCGGTTGCTTGAACACGAAGCTGGTGACCGCGACCGTGGCGACGCGGCCGTTGGCGCGCCGCCCGGCCAGGATTCCGCCCGCGAGGTCGACCTGCGCCATGATCCAGCCTCCGAACACGTCGCCGTGCACATTGGCGTCGGCCGGCATCGGCACGACGCGCAGGATCGGATCCTCGTCCGGCAGGGCAATGCGGTCGGTCATCGCGATCGAAGTTTGGTAGGCAAGACGCGGCCCGGCGATAATGGCAAACTCGGCCGCGTTGTCAGCATGCATCGTAGCAAGAGCGATGCTTGTGAAGGCCGCGGGGGGTGCTCGAGGGGGGTCGCAGACCCCCCTCGAAGCCGATCCTCCCGCTTTTCGGTGCCGAAGCCGCCGCGGCACGCAGGAGGAGACGTCCCACGAAGATGAGGTTTACCGGATGAGGGGCATGAGACCGCCGCCCGGCCGGGCGCCGCGTCTGCCGCCGGAGCCCGGCCGCAGCCAGTGGCACACCGTGCGCATGCTGTTGCCCTATCTGTGGGCGTACCGGGCGCGTGCGGTGTTC
>Ga0210394_10003820_pt1 | contig 18265 bp, 21 predicted proteins | sample IncBWC12MmetaG_FD_160121 | JGI IMG/M metagenome (GOLD analysis project Ga0210394, IMG submission 160121) | Forest soil microbial communities from Barre Woods Harvard Forest LTER site, Petersham, Massachusetts, United States - Inc-BW-C-12-M | ecosystem: Environmental > Terrestrial > Soil >... | reverse complement strand
TAGAATGGTTTTGACCCGTTTTGAACCGATAACCATGACAATTTTATGACAATCCTCTCTTAAACCCGCGCTGCCCCATTTCTGTGCCTAACGCTCAAGGGGTTGTCGAACGGCCAGTTTCCGAAAAACCGACTTATCAGGCGCAATCGGAAAAAACTGAGGGTAATGCTCTCATTTGGAGCACCACCAAACTGCGAAATCCCCTTGCACACGTTTTGAACAATCTGAATCAACGGGCGACTAACCTCCTTCTTTGCTTTACGTCTTTCGTGTTCCGTTGTAGGGTTACGCAAATCCCCGGCTTGATTCAAGAGGAGAGCTGACCCGAGGGCTAGTGTTGATGGCATACCGAAACCTCACGAACTACCAAGAAAGGACCGCCACGCCACGATGAGGAACATCGCTCTAGTTTTATCCGTATTTCTCTTAGGGTGCTCGCATTCCATGACGACCATGACGAATACCGTCCAAGCTCAGGCGGGGTTCACAAACGCCAATATAACGGGCAATTATGCTTGGGATTTTGGAGGCCGTGTCGGCTCGTCGGGAACGCTGACGACAACTATACTGGGAACCGGCAGGGTTCTCGCCAACGGAACCTTTAGCGGACCTTTTTCGGAAACGATGGCGGACATCACAAGCAACAAGATTACGGTTTGCTCTGGAACCATTTCCGGCACCTATTTGGTCAATGCCGACGGAACGGGCACCGCAGTGATAACTACCACGGGCAGCGTGAGCCAGGCGGGGCCGGGGCCATGCGGCTTCGTATCGCCAATTGGCTTCGATTTCGTCATGCTCAATCAGGGGCACGTTATAGCGTTTAGTTCCAACGACGGCAACAATTCGGTGTCTATGACGATGCAAAGCCAGTGATTCCCAAAGGGCGGCGAGAAGGCAACTCCTCTGATGACTTACGCCGAGATAACACCTGAGAAACGGGATTTTCGCTAACTGGAAATCGGGCCGAAAACTCACTTCGCGGAAAGCCGACTTGTCAGGACTTACTGCGATGCGGGGCTAATGCTCGTAGCGCTGCAATCTTCGAATGGTACTTCCTATAACCTTCATTCGTTAATTGGTACATCCCCGTCCTGTGGGACGCAATCATGAATTCTGTTAATGAGCCTTCGGCGATCAGCATTGTGACGTAGTCGCGCACCGGCGGATATTCGATTGATGCGGGGTCAACCGACCCACGCCTGTTGCCCGCTTCGAATTCATCCGCAAGGGGAAGGAGAACGCTACGTAAGATTTCGTCTTGTGTTTTATATCGAGACTTTAGATATTCTTTACGCAATACAAACACAAACACGAGGTCGACTAAAATCAGAAGCGGATTCAAGTAATCGACCCAGACATTCAAGCCGACGATAATTAATGCGAGAATCCACGATCTCCACGGATGTTCCCGGAAACTCGCTCGTAATCGGTCAAAGCCGTTGGAGTCAGTGGAAGTGTTCATACCTCAAAGCGCGGCCCAGATTATAAAACCAGAGCAGTAGCCGGGCCAGTTTCTGAACTTTTCAGGAGTTGAGACGGTCCAATACGGGCGGCAATATCACTACGGTCGGCAGCACCGCCCTCCGAGGGCAAAATACGCTCGTCGCAACGGTCTGCTTTGTCCGTATTAAGCACGCGTGAAGATTGATCTGTACTTGTCCCAGTAGGCGTATCCCAAATAAGCGGTCAGCACAAACACAACTGCACCAATCCATAGGAATGAAGGCATCAACCGGGCGTTGACGATAACGATTCCCACAACATCGGGCGCAAGGAATAACGTTGCCAACGCCGGGAAGATACCAACCAGTAGCATGAAACCCGCCACGATCTCAGTAACCTTGACCATCTGGAAAATGCCTGAAGCCCAGAATACTTGGGTGAAGGCGACCATGTTCGCCGGGACGCCTTTCGGTGAGTTACCCATCAGCAACCCGCTTATGCCGCTTGCAAGCATGATGAGGCCAAGCAATACTCGGATAGTGATCACCAGATAACGATTGCGAAAATTCATAATCCCTCTCGCCATCGACGCTCCGGGCAATTCTTCGCCCGAGAACTGGGAGGCGGCACATTGACTCAACGCGAGATGCGGGTGCAACTATGTTCTTTCCAACTCTACCATTCTTGCCGTGGAGTGCTAACAAGTTAGCAGCGACTGCTATTTTTGCTGGTAAAGGGGCCAAATTGAGAGGCTTTGCGAGCCAAGATGAAGTCGCCGTACTCCATCAAATAAACACGTGGGTGGCTGATTCGGATTTTCTCGATAGGTGGGCCTTCCCGGCCAGTTTCCGGAAACCCGACTTGTCAGGACTTGGCTCGGTTATCGGCGTAGAATGTGGCAACAATGAAGTGGTATTTTCAAGTCTTAAGAGAATATGCGGTCTTTTCCGGGCGAGCCCGGCGAAAAGAATATTGGATGTTTGGTCTGATTCACGGCCTAATTATATTCGCCCTCAAGTATCCTCACTTTTTAACACAGACAATTGACCCAGAAAGCCATCTTGGGCAGATTCACATGCTGTATATTTTTGGAACGTTTATTCCATTAGTTGCTGTGTCAGTTCGCAGACTCCACGACACAAATCGCAGTGGATGGTGGTTCCTCATGTTTTTGATCCCATTAGCTAATTTAGTCCTTTTCTTCTTATTTATGACTGAAGACAGCCAGCCAGGCGAGAACCGTTACGGCCCTAACCCGAAGAACATTGATTTGGTTGATAACGCTTCCGAGGCGGACATAGGCTAATTTGCCCGAGCCAGATTCCGAGAAGACGACTTCACAGGAGTTGGCAAAATCGGGTCAAGATGGCATATTTTCGCCGCTAATGATCAGCAGCGGCATTCAAGGTGTTGTCTCCTCTATTGCGGTCCCCTGTTTGTATATTCTCTCGTTCGTCAGAATCATTAGAAGTAACCCCGGCAATCGAGTTATCGAATGTGGAGGAGTAACTCTAATAGTTTTCGTCGCTCTATTAGCTGCTTTTAGGTTTCCCAATATTCCGTTTTGGATCCTGCCGTCCTTGGGGCTTCTTGTTTTCTTACTCGGAATTCTGACTCTCTTCTTTTTGTTGCAACGCACGGTCAACCAATTGTTCAGTCGCAAATCCTGATAAACGGCTTCCGGGAAAGTGGCCTGGTATTCTGTCAGGCGGCTAAAAGCGTAAAATGCACGTCATATGAGGCGCGAACGCGATGCCTGAACATAAACCGGATACTCGCATCGTCGCCTCCCTGCTTGAGGGTTTCCCAGATTTCGCCGAACGTTGGGAAAAGTACGTTGCATCCTGGGGCGAAAAAGCTCCGGGCTCCTACATGGATATGGCTGAATTCGTCCACTTTGTCGTCCAAGACTTGTATGAAAAAGGAAACCTCGATGAAACGCGGCGAGCCTTTCGGTTTCTAGAGCAACTTCTAACAGGATCGGACCAAGCTACGAGAAACCTTATCGGCTTGGGCTTCTTTGAAACATTGCAAAATTTCGCTTCGTGGCGACCGGGCGGCAACAAGGTCTATGAACAGTTTTTCGGTCCGATTTCCAATCAAATTTGGAGCGAACTTCAAGCAATGTGGGCAGGCAAGTCCAGCCTAATGGATGTTATTCGTGCCGAACGGAAGAACAGTCCTCGCTAAGTCCTGAGAAACGGTCTTTTCGGAAACTTGCGTTGGCCGGTACCAAACTACCTTCGTCATCGCCTAAAAAGCATGTCAGACAGAACCCAGGCGATGGCCGTAAGAATCAGCGCCCCTGTAACTCGAATTTGGATAGCTCCCCACCCGCTTGAATATTTATCTTCGGTCAATGAACCCTGCGCCCTCAGCCATCCCGGCAGACGAAACCAAGTGCGTGGGGAAGCAAGCATGAAAGCAGCATTGATCGTCATGAAGACCCCAACAGCAATGGCGATGCAACCAGCAAGGACTCCCATGATTCGTCAAGTTACCATATCCCCTGGCCAAGTCCTGAGAAACGGGATTCTCGGATTGTGGGATTCTGAAAGGACACTTTCCGGGAAACCAAGTTTATTAGCAGTTGAGGTGTACGGTGGTAAATTCTATTTGTGACGACTTCAATTCGCAAAGCTAAGGGGGTTATCTTGCATACCGCCGCTTTGTGTCCAAATGAACGCATCATAGCCACAGGGCGTGCTTGTCTTCATTCAACGCGCATATAACTAAAGCGGTCCTTGATTTTCACCTTAAAGTATTGACCTTTGGAGGACGCGTTCATGAGGTCGTTGAATACCGTTACAGGAACATCAAAATACCTGTAGGTGCCCGCGTCCGAAAATTGAATCTCTAGAGTCTTTAGATTCGAATCGTAGCCAACCACTATGATCGTTGCGGAAGAAACATGGAGCCTCTCCATATGACTGAAGGATATCTAGATCTTCTCTAGTGATCAATCATCAACGAATCGACTCCAGATAGGTCCTGAGAAACGGTGTTCTCGGCAACTGGCTTTTTGCTTGGCCATATTCCGTGAACAGGAACTTATAGGGAAACGCTGGGAGCCTCGCCAACAAGGGCAACCCTTATTTTCTCGACCGCGGTCCGCGCAGAATGTTGTTTGATCGCCCCCTCTTTCGCGACAGCGCGGATGAACAGTGATGTGCGTGACTCGAATGACTGAAGCTCTATGCGCACGATAGTTGGATTGAGATCAAGATGTCCCGAGCCAACGACCGCATAAAAGAGACCTGCATTGGGGTCTGACGCCAACTCAGGGATGCGCCTACCCATCTTGGTGAGCAAGCCTTCGACAATTCCAGCGGCTACAATCAGGGATTCCTTGAGCTCAAAATGTGTCTCGAAGGCGACGTTAGGCAAGCGCCTTGCAGCCCAGCGTGCCCCAAAACCTCCGAGCCGACCAAGTTCACGAACGAGAATCTTGGACTCTAAGTCTCCCACAATCTAATCGCTTACCTTGAGGCCTTTGACTGCTCGCCAAATTGTAATAACCAGGCCGATGTTGCCCAATGCGAATATTCCCAAGAAGCCGATAAGAACGAACGGCAGCCAAGAGCTGCTATTACGAAGAGGCGTCTCCATTTCCCAGTGGCCTGCTGGAGCGTTCCGGACTTCGAATTGCGGAACAACGTAGAAAGCAGCGATAAGACTCAGCTCAACAACAAGTATTCCTGCGAGCACAATCAGCCGTAGGGCTTTTCTTATCTTTGAACGTGCTGGCATTCAGAAATGATGCCATCTGTCGAGCTATCAAGCTGTGGAGTGATCCCCTTCCTGTCCAATCAACCAACAACCGAGGTCGAACGCATCTTCTGAAAGCCAGTGCCCGAGAAACGGGGTGTTCTCGGAAACTAGGATTTCAGCGCGGGCCACATTTTCTAAAAGGACTTATCGGGACTTAGGCTGGTAAGGAGTCTCCACAGTACGGGTATTAGAAAAATGCAGTCTGAACTCTACTTGGTGAACGTTAGTGTCGAGAGAACCTTGGCGTAAGTCTCGTTAAGCGCCGAACCCGATGGGCTGGAAATCGTCAGTACATCTGTTTCGTTGAGCGGCACAAAAACCGTATTGTCCGGCACCATGCCTTCGCTCTCCGAAACCGTTTTTCCGTCAACGGTATGCACGGTTACTGCTTTGACCAACGCCCCTCGGCGAATCGCGGGTTTGCCGCCCGCAGTAATGACGGTTTCCGAGTCCGGCTGGACAGACCTATGCGCTAAGGCTTCATACCATCGCTGAATAGGTAGATGCTGAGGATTGATACCTCTTTGAATAATAAAGGACATCGATTTGATGCTGGCTTTTCCGTCCGTAGAATCCGAACCCATCAGCATCACCTCTTCTATCGTTTTGCATTTCCCATCTCCGCAAGTCTTTCCGCTGGGTATGCTCAGGGACAAAGCGTTAGGGTATTTAATTGCATATTCGCCGGATTCGTTTCGGTATGTTTTCCAGCCAGCCGTGTCAGCGTCAGTTGCCTGCGCCTCAAGAACAGCGGGCGTGGCAATAAACGCTACTATCGCGATAGTCGTACACAATTTCATATGGGCTTCCCCTCTTGGGGCGAGTGTATGGCCTCGATGGATTAAGGTCGCTGCGCTGAAACCATTGTATGAGTGCAGCGCGACAGATTCAGACACGTGTGCTCGATATTGCCGAAAGAGGTATCGGCTTCCGCTACCGCAACAAGATAATGCCCGAGAAACCGTCTTCCGTATTACGAAGCCGCTTTCTCACTTGTGAAAAAGGTCAGCAGGGAGGCGTGATGGCGCGTATCGGGAAGGTCAGAGATTTAAAGCCGGAACACTTTGCCCTCGTATTAACCGCGTTCGATAGTGATCATTCTTGTGGTAGAATCTGGCTCGTACCAGTACTTAACCAAGGCGTAAGCCTTCATTTCCTTGGAGACCACGATGGGCACTAACGGCCTTCACTACCACATTAAATGGTCTGGGAAGCCTGCTCTGGATTGGGAGCGATTCGACACGAGCGCGGACGCGGAAGCAAGCGCAAGGAAACTAGCGCTCCCCGGTGAGACCTTCACGGTTGCAGAGCACGGCGAGTCCTGCCCGCGGTGCATGAAATTCATGAAAATGGTTTCGGGGCGCGATAACAACGAAGCCAGCACGTAACCGATTCGTCTGGTGAAGGAATCGCTCAACTGAATGGGGTGCTTCCATTCTGGCGGTAGCGCTCGTGGTCGCGATTGCTTTAATAATTTCCTAGTTCAATCACGTCAGCGCGGACGCTGTCGTCGCTCGTATGAACGTATCGGCTTCTGCCAAGCACCTGAAGCAACTCCACTCATGCCAGGGGATAAGACTGTAGGAAGTCATTACTTTTATCCGTAAAGTAGGGTGTGTGCCCGATGGTGGAGATAAAGGGCGACACGTACCTTATGAGTGGCAACACGGAAGTCGTCCCCACCGACCTCGTCTTGCTCGGAAACGTGCTTGCCTACACCAGCCACAATCCTTCTCGTAGACGATCAGCAATTCGTCCGGCATACGCTGCATTCGCTTCTTGCGCAACAGCCGCACTGGAAAATCTACGAAGCTGAAAATGGTAAGGTAGCTCTGGATCGAGTTCGTGAGATTCACCCTGATGTCGTCGTGCTCGACATTGTCATGCCGGAAATGAACGGCATGCAAGCCGCCTACGAAATGCACCACCTCATGCCTTCCCCGAAGATTGTTTTAACCAGTAGTCATTACACTCCTGAGGAAGCGGCGATGCTCGCCCGCTTATTCGGTGATGGTAACTTCATCCCCAAATCTGAAGCCGGAAAAACATTGGTTCCCGCAGTCAGCCGCCTCTTGCCTGACGAAAGCAAGGCAGCGGTCTAGTAGGCGAGGCAAAGAACACGCTTAGGAAGTGGTTGTCCCGGATGTCACTTCGATGTACGAACCCGGGAGGCTTGTTTCGCTACGTATGCTTGAAGACCCGCAATCATGAGCGCATTCAAGCTCTCTGTAAGTTTCATGAGGTCTCCGGTTAATCCGACCGGAGCAGCGGGCATTTTGTCGCTCGTCATCAGTTCACAGATTCGTTCGTCGATCAACTGAAATTCCCGCACAAGCATTTTCGCGTCATAGCCTTGCTTTTTTCGACGGCTTCCGTGCTCAGCCGCGAGCTTGAGTGCTTGCGGTTCCAAGCCGTTACGCCCAACCTCCACGTACTCAATTAGCGCGTCCATGATCTTTGGAAGATCGTTTTGATGCGAGTTGGATGAGGCAGCAGAAAGGAGAGGATCACCCTTGGCAGCAGACGCAACCATCGCCAAGATATCTGCACAATTTTCGCGCAGGACCAATGCCAGACGCTTATACGGCACTGGCACTTTCGATCTGCGGGCTTCGAGTTTGTTTTTGATTTTCTCGACGAGTGTATTCACGTCTGTGGGCTTGGTGAAGAATTCATCCACCTGATGTTGGATCGCTTCCATTGCGTTCTCAAACGATGGATAGGCGGTTAGAACCAAACTGATGCAATGCGGCTGTGCATAGCGCATCGCGCTGATCACGACGAACCCGTCTCCTGGCTTCTCGATATTCAGGTCGCAGAGCAAAACGTCATAAAGCATGGAATTGATGTTCGTGAGCGCATCCCCAACAGTCGCTACCGGGGTCACATCAAAGCCATTCTTCGTGAGCAGCGCACCGAGGGTGACCCGAATACCTTCCTCATCCTCGACGAACAGAAGACGTGTTGGCTGAGATTCAGTCGTAGATACTCCTTAGCCCTACGGGGTCTTGGGTTTCGCTGAGAATAGGCTACTAAACGGTCCTAATCAATAGGATGTCCGACGCGGCAATTGCGTCATATCGGATTTGATTGGCTCCTCTAACGTTTGGACAGAATCCTGACCGAACGAATCCCTCTGGCTTTTATTTTTTGGTGGTAGAATGCGCCGCCCATGCATGGACCCGACATCGTCATAATTGCAATTGCCGCAGCAGCGTTGTGCCTTCTTTTCGGCTGGGCCGTGTGTGGGGTTGTCTCGGATTCAACTCGCGGAAAGCTGCCACCACGGCCAGTGTGGATGAACCGAAGGCAATCCCTCGGCTTAAAGGAATAGCTGACGAGTAAGGCACGCCTGTACTTTTACACGACTGACCGGCCCCAAATAAAAAAGGCGGCCCCCCAGTGGAGAGCCGCCCCAGTAGCACGAGAAAGGGGGCGCAAAGCGCCCCTTCTCTCTGGTATTAGCGTGGAGGACTACGGCGCGGCGCAGATGTATGTCGGAGTCGAACTCCATGAGCCAGTCCAATTCGAGCCTCCGCCGCCACTTCCGCCACCGGTTACCAAGCCCTTGACCTGGGGGTTCTCGGGTGTACCGGCGTGATCGCCGCCGTTGTAGCCGTTACAGGTGGGAGCGTTATGCACGGGATCGATCATCATCACGTTGTAGTCCGGCTGGCCGCCTCCGGTCAGCGGGAAAACCTCGCCTCTGTTGTTCTGAGACAGGTAGTTCGCCGCCCCGTACTGGAACTGGAAGTGAAGAGATGGAGCCGTGGACGTGAACGTCGCGTTCCAAGCCACGTTGTTGACGTTCTGCGGGAAGTTGGATGGCAGGATGTAAGCGAGGCCAGCAGAGAAAATCTCGTCTGCGTGAGTCGCATACGCGAGAGGGATGAAAGTATCCCATTCATTCGTTGAGGTGTTGAAGCTGGTGCTGGCGCAATTGACCTGAGAGCTGAATGTGATCACGGCGTCCGGTACGGCGAGCGTGGACGGCCCGAAGGTGATCGTTTGGTTCGTCACATTCACGGTAAAGTCGCTGGACGGCACGGTTCCCTGAAGCTTGAAGTGGCTATTGAACCACACGATCTCGCTCGCGTTGTTGCTGTTTTCTTTCACGTTGTAGACGAGTGACTGTGGCCCCGTGGTACAGACGCTTGGAGGTGCTGAGCACCCGCCCATCAAACCGCCACTGAAGGTTGCGTTGACGGTTTTGCTGGGGAATGTCAGGCTGGCTTGCGCGGAAACGCCAAACGTATTTGCACAGTCGACCGGACTTGCAATGTCAGACACGGTCGCGCTGTAGGACCCGTTCGAGCCCGTAATAGGAATGTCCCGATTAACCGAGGTAACGGCACCGGATTGAGACGTGAACGTTACGGTAGTGTGAACGGTGAGGGTTATGTTCGCATCTATCGATCCGAAGACAGTAATGGAGTACGTGCAGGGCGAACACTTGGTGCTGACAGTTATGTTCACGCTGCCTGCCGAGGCTGGAATAGCGCCGATTGCGAGTAGTCCGATGGCCACGGCAAGGGCGGTCAGACAGCGATGGTGCATGAGGTTTATCCTTTCGGTTGAATGGGGTAGAGCTTCACGGTGGGCTGGGGGACGGTCGCCCACGTGAATCACTCCCTTCACACGCGTGTACGTCAATATCCCGAGGGTCTGGTGCCAACAATCGGGTGGACCCCTGACATTCGCCTGCTGGATACCCAGGTATTTGATCTGTTGCAGGCGTCGTCGGGACTCACCAAAAAATGAGAAGCGGCCCGGAGCTTTAAGCCCGAGCCGCCGTTGTGTTCGATTGTCGCTTCTGCTATAGGCGCGGCCTTCCGTGAGTCCGGTTCGGCGAGCGCATGGCCGCGTGCAATCGTTGCTCGAATGCATCGGACCCAGCGCTCAAATTCGGTTCGGTCGTCAAATCCCATGGGCACGAGACAGCTTGCAGGCGTGGATGTAAAATTGCGCGAGGATCGGTTAAGACTTGTTCTGTGGGGTCGGTAATCATGGACGCTAAGTACGCCTGGTCTCAATTGACTAGCTTTGATCTTGAAGCGTGGACTTTTTAGCCTTGGCTAATCGCAGACAAACGAGCCCCGCACCGGGATAGGGCAACGGGGCTCAGGTTAATACCAGCGTGTATGGTGGGACGTGCCCTGATTGGTCGCCGTTCCGCGATTTCACAGCGCGGAGCGAAGTCTCGTGCTTGTGTGCCGTATGGGACAGAAATTGCCAGGACGAGATGAGATGGTCTTCTGTATTGATCCGCCCGGGGTAGAGAAGGATTCGAGTCACCTATGCCAAATGAACAATCCCTTCAAGAACAGACTCTGCGTGAATTATCATTACAGCAAGCCATAGCAGAGCAGAACAGCAAGATACTCCGCGATCTGGTGGGAAAGATTGGCACCCGCGAAGGGGGCGAGTCTCCGGCTAGGCCATTCGAAGTCTTCCTCAGCCGCTAAACGTGAGCCTTTTTCAGCGCCTCGGAAACCCGGCCTCATATTGGAGGCTCAATGGACCGCAACACACTGCACTACCATATTCGCTGGTCAAGCGCGGCACTTACTGGCAACGATTCAACACCCACGCCGAAGCTAACGTGAGGGCTACACAACTGATGCGTCCCGGTGAAACCCAATCAAAAGGTTTCAGCAAATTGATATCGGCAAAATCGTTTTTGTGGATTGAAGGGTTCATGTGTACGTGCTCACAGGCTTCCGCATTGCTTCCCCTGAACCCATCGAACCCTTTTCTTCGTCGTAGTTTTCGCCACGATCCCCCTCCCCGATTCCATTTTCGGTGGCGGGTCGGCTTATCGCCAGCGCCAGGCGTGCGCTGCGTGCCTTATTCATCAGCCATATTTTTGTGAGGCAGGCGAACCTTAAGACCTGCTTTCCACGATCAGCGAACTTCTAAGCCGAGCCAGAAATTTCGTCAACGTGAACAGATAAAGACAAACTCGGTCACCTACGCTTCATGGACGTTCTGCCTTACTTTACAGTGTGGACACTCAACCGTCATCTCATTAGCCGTGATTCCGAGGGATTAAAGTAAAATAATTTTACCCCTCGAAACCGTAGGATTCCTTCGGGATGGAAAGGCTATGGGCGCAAATTTAGGTAATGGCGAACTAGCTCGGAAGGGAGGGACGCGATGGCCATAACTTACGACTCGCTGCGCCAATTTGCGCGCGAGAATGGCGATATTAGACTGTATGCCCTAGAAAAGGCCGAGGTAATAATCCTGAAGGATGGCACCCCTAATCTTTTTGATGTCATTGCACACGCAACAACGTTCTACTTTAATGGCAAAGAATACACGCGAGCCCAGTTCGACGAGCTTCTCTCCGGCGCAAAGCGAAAGTAAGAGTTGAGTTGAGTCCATCGGGCCTCTTGGCGTTCCGCTCGGTTAGTGAGCGTTAAGGCTGCCGCCGCCTCGCCGTCGCGGAAGCTGACGATGCATTTGCGCGGCTGGCCCATATCGGGAGCATAAAAACGTTTAGTGATTGATGAAGGCCACCGAGCCTTGACAGCGCAGTCACACCACCGCGAGCGGCCGCGCGAACTCTTCTTCCCGGTGTTTCCCTTCTGCAATCCCAGATGAGTCCGGTCTTCGTGAAAGTAGCGAACATATTCCGAGAGTAGGCGTTTCAAATGGGCCTCATTCATCGGGATCACGTGGTCGAGCAGGTCGCGGCGACAGCTTCCAACGCTCGCTGCTAACCATCTAACAAGCCGGATTACGCTCTTTCTTTCGTGAACTTGCGGACCGAGAACGTGAGAACAGTCAAAGAACGGCAACAACGGTTTCGGACGGGACTCAAGGCAGGATTGATCGCACTGGTGTGCGTGATCCTTCTTCTCGCATTCCCAACCTTTCGCAACACATTACCATTCTACTCCTGGGCTTTTGTCATCGCGTCAAACGTCTACTGCATCGGGCTATGCTTTTGGGGCATGAAACACTTCCAAAAGTAACGTATCCGTTGGGTAAGTCATTTTCCGATACAACACTACGACTTATCAGGAAGGGAATTGGAATTAAGGGGTACTACGCGTCAAGAGAAGGCTGCCTTTGATTTGGTCTTCTGTGCCAACTCGCGAAGATGAAATACTGAATCTGCGCCCTCTGGACGACGGAGCCGTCACAAGACCTTCGGACGCAAATCGCTCACACTTGCAAGTATCTCCACAAGAAAACTGAGCTTCAGAAATCCTCTGGCCGGAATGATCGGCCACAAGCTTGGCAAATAAAATACGACTCAGCAGCAGGACTCCGGTCGACGAAGCGAACGCCGGATGAATGTACATTACAGCAAGGGCAGCCCACGCCTGAAACCCTTAAGGATTGTGCTAGCTCATTACACCGAACATTGTGCCTTCGGATCGATTCGGCGAGCTGATTGTTCAGCCTTGTCTGCGCCTCGTGCAACTTAGCCCTTAATTGCCGTATCAATCGCTTTCTGTTGTCTGACTGCTGCGCTTCTATCATCGATGCGGCGTCGGCTCTTTCGAGAAGCATCTTTGATAACTCTCCGAGCGCTTGCCACGCTGCAGGCGGCTCGCACCACCAAGTGAATTGGACTTTGTTGAAACCCCGCTCGATCAGGAGGTCGTAGGTCGTTCCGTCAAGTCCCATAACGTGCTCTGGACTAACAGACGCAACCCGGTTTTCCAGAATGGCCAGGATCCTATGTGCTTCAAGCAGCGGAACCTCCCGCTGCCACTCTAGGCTCTTGGTTATCTGGTCGCGGTCTTCGGCAACAAGGCCGCCGGACACACCCGCAAGTGCAAATGTGTACGGGCCCATTTCGCCTTTAAATGGGGGGTCCTTTTGGCAGGCTATGGAATACTTTGTGCGGCCTTCTGAGTCGCGCTCTTCAACTAAGCGTATGCTCAACGCACCTTCAAACGTGGATGCTTCTTTCAGTACCAGCAGAACTTCGCCGCTCATCATTGCAATTCTTGTATCACACTTCGAGAATCCGAAAAAACAATGCCGCTAAGCGCTTGGTTATGACCCCGCCAGTCAGTTATTACCACGAAAAGATTTGCGGACTACGTGAAAACGCATCCGGCCATGCACTGCAACACTCTGGTTCGAGAGCGAGTCTCAGCTGATAAGTTAGGCGCTGTGTGGCTCGGGCACGTAGTCTCACACCCGACCCTAGGCCCTCTCGGATAACCAGAAAGAGCTATGGGCCACGAGTCCCAGATAGAATCATGGTCGCCACTGGACCGCCGTTCTGCTTGCTGGTTTCGGAACAGACAGGCTTCGTTGCAAGCAAACCATGAAAACCGCCGGTAGAGAAAACCCAAAACGAGGGGCCACCCTGCCCACCAACCGAGCACATGGGGCGGAAGGTCAGAACAGATCCTGCTCAAACAAGCGGGCTGCGAAGCAAGAAAAACTCCAGCCGTTGGAGTTGTGTTTTTTCTTGACTCCTCCTTTTATAGAACTTATCAAGACTTGGCCCAGTTTACGCGGACTTTCTTTCTTCTGATTAGCTCTCGAAGCTCAAGAGATTGGGATGTTGAGGTCTGCTAAAATGGCTGTCAACGTATCGAGCCAGTTCTGAGCAATTTGCGCTGAGTAATCGCGATCTTCAGACAACAAAGCCGCTAGTTCTGCCGAAGAAAGCGCACTTGTAAGCCATTCGTTTTCTCTATGACTCACAAGGTGAACGAGAGAGGCGGCTGCCTTAGCTGATCGATGCACCACTCCTGCTGGCCCCGCCGAGACATGTCTTTCCAGGGGACTCGTCGAAATCAATTGTGAAGCGTTCACGGGACACAGAGACTCGATTCTCGCTCTTGCTCTGTTGCAGAAATTCGGGTCGCGAAGGTACGCCGCAACTGCCAGCTGAGGTGACACCCAGCTTCCAGAGTCAAACGCGGCCCAGAGTTTGACGAATGCTCTCTCGTCACAGCTTGAAGCGGATAACGCTACCGCGGCAACAAGGTGGGGGCGCCAGTTAAGCCCATCGAGCAAGCGGCCTATTTCTTGGTATGGGTTTTCAGACTTCCGACAGCATTCCACAACCAATGAGACAGCGTGGCGATACTTGGGGCTTAGAACCGGCGGTTTAGGGGCATATTCCCTCAGATTCAAGAGGTACAAATACTTATTATCCGGGCCAAAAAGCGGCTTGAAAACTCCTAATTGATCCCGGACTGTCGCCTTGCCGGACAGCGGATCCGTCAATGCAGCCATTGGTCTACTAATAATGCTCGCCATGCGTGTTGTCGCCATGAACGGGATAGCAATGACGCGAATCCACTTATAAAGCCATGGAACCAACAAGGTCAGGAGCAGTACTACCCCGAACAGGGCCAGTATTTGCAACCACGCGGGCCAAGCCTCGATAAACTTAATGGAAGCTGGCCCTGGAAGTTCAGTACGGGGATAAAGCCACATTGACTTATTCACGTCCAGGATGCGAAACAGTTTACCTGAATCGCTTACGCAGAGTCCCCTAGTACGAGAAGACCCGTTGCACTAGGCCTCCACGAAGCAGCACACCCGTAACATTTCCCGAAAAGGGGCCGCATAACATTCCACGAACAAACTCGGGATTGTGTTGCCCACGTACATCACAATTTTGTCTGTGTCCCACATGTCACAAACCCTGGACCATGTGGCAAGCATTCTACTTCAGCGAAGAGATCACCTAACGTAGGAAGACAATTGCAGGATACGGAGACCGGGTATGGTTGGAAGGTCGCGATCATTCGTAAGAAAAGCTTGGCAGCCGGCTGCCAATGCCGCAACAACCTGGAGAGAATCAGGCGTCTTGACTCCCGTTGCGGCTCTAAGCTGTGCAGCGGCGCGCAGATGATCTCAAGAAACTTCAGCAGGAGCCGACATCGAGTTACATGGAGCATTCCTCGAGAGTGCGCCGTCCGCGATCACCGCATCGACGGGCGACAACCATCGCGCTCAAAAAGTCGGGATACGCACGTGGGAAAGGAAAATTCATGTCACCGGAGGCAAGATTCAAATTTCTGGCGAGTTACAAGCAGTGAGGCGACAGAGACTCGGCCTGCCGAGTCCCTATCACAGATTGTGTCAGCAGCTATGACTCACCGTTGATCGCTATCCACTTTGGACCGGACAGTGAAAATGGATACCTGCATTCTCCCCTCCAAGACGGGGTTCCCGCTAAGCGTTTTTAGGAATCCAGCTGCCAGGTTCTCTCGATAGATCGTTACTGATTCGATAGCGCACCTAATGAATTGCTGCTAGGCACCGGCATTCGGGAGTATAAAGGTAGAGTCTCTCCGACGTGCAGCCTCTCACCGCACAGTCTGCGTAGTTCGACCGGTTCTTGGGAACGGTCACCTCTAATGTCAGGCTCTTTTCGGACCGATTGAGGATTGATCCGCCCTGCAAAGCACCGGCTGGCGTTGGCTTATCTTCAGACGCCGACGGGACCCCTGTATTTCCAGCCACTTTGTTGGCCCGGGTCAGAAAGAGCGAAAGCGCAGGGCCATGAAGTCCAGTCTCTTTGACATTGCTGTATGTGTGCACAGCCCTTGAAGGAGTCCACTACCAGAATCATGGCATCTGATATCCAGAAACCAGCAAACCGTAAGAGGGCGCGACGGCTCTATCATTCCCTCGTGCTGGGTGTCACGTCTTTGATCCTCTTACTGGTAGTCGGTGCCGCCGGACGCTTGCTGGCGCAAGACAACCAGGCTCCCGCAAACCTATTGGACTTGAGTATCCAGGACCTTATGAAGGTCGAGGTTGACTCGGTCTATGGTGCGTCAGGGTACAAACAGAAAGTCACCGAAGCCCCTGCCTCCGTCACGATCATTACTGCCGATGACATCCAGAGATACGGTTATCGAACGCTAGCCGACGTGCTACGGTACGTGCCGGGCTTCTACGTGAGCAACGACCGCAACTATAGCTACGTTGGGGTTCGTGGTTTCAGCCGTCCAGGCGACTACAACAGCCGACTCTTGTTGCTGGTGGATGGCCACCGCGTCAACGACAACGTGTATGACGAGGCCGCGATCGGGACGGACTTTCCAATTGACATCGATCTGATCGACCGGGTGGAAGTGATTCGGGGCCCTAACTCTTCGCTTTACGTGGCCAGCGCCTTCCTGGGGGTCATCAACATCGTAACCAAGCGGGTTCGCGACGCGAAGGGCATGACCGCTTCCGGAGCTGTCGCCAGTTACGGCACCTACACCCCGCGCGTCACCTACGGCCATCAATTCGAAAATGGCCTAGCGATGCTTCTCTCTGGTACCTATTATGACAGCCATGGCCAGGACCGCCTCTATTTCAAGGAATTCGACACCGCAAGCACTAACCACGGCATTGCGGAAAACCGGGACGGCGATCAATTCCATCAGGCGTTTTCGAAGCTCTCGTACCGTGACTTTACCCTGGAAGGGGTGTACGGGTCGCGGGCAAAGAATGTCCCCACAGCCTCTTTCGGCACCATCTTCAACGACCCTGCGGAGCGCACCGTCAATGCGCGGGGCTACCTCGATCTGAAGTACGACCACCGTTTCGGAAGCGACTGGGGTTATTTGGGCCGCCTTTCATATGACGACGTGTCCTACAACGGGGTCTACCCCGTGGACTACTCAAAGTCCGGTGGCCCGGCGCGGGTTTTGAACCGGGATATCGCTAACGGGCAGTCGTGGGGGGCGGAATTCGCCCTCTCGAAGAAGCTCTTCGAGAATCAAACCCTCGTCCTCGGCTCAGATTTCCGCGACAACTTCCAGCAGGATCAGAGTAACTACGATGTTCAGCCTTTCCAGCAGTATATGAATGACCACAGGACCTCCACCCTTTGGGGTATCTACGTGCAGGACGAGATTCGCCTGCGCAGCAACCTGGTTCTCGACCTTGGCCTGCGTTACGACGAGTACTCCACGTTCGGCGGCACCACCAACCCGCGCGGTGCCTTGATTTACAGCCCACTGGAGAAGACCACGATCAAGTTACTCTACGGCCAATCGTTTCGGGCTCCGAACGCCTACGAGCTGTATTACTCGGCGCTCGGCCTGGAGGCGAACACACACCTCAAGCCCGAAACCGTCAAGACCACCGAACTGGTTGTGGAACAATACATCGGCAGTCATTTCCAACTTGCAGTTTCCGGCTACTACTATCCGGTCCGAGGATTAATCAGCCAGCAGACCGACCCCGTTACAGGGGCGCTCGTGTTTGAAAACAGCCAGAAATTTGACATGCACGGCGTCGAAATGTCGTTGAAAAAGCGATGGTCTTCCGGTTTGGAAGTCGGCGGCAGCCTAAGTCTTCAGAACATGGAGAATGAGGGAGGCGGTGGTCCGGCGACCAACTCGCCGCACCAGGTGGGCCAGTTCAATTTGAGCGTGCCGTTGTTCAAGCGAAAACTCTTCGCGGGCACGGCCCTTGATTACGTCAGCCGAATAAGAACGCTGGCGGGCAACTACGCCGGAGCTTACGTGGTGCCCGATTTTACGTTATTCAGTAAAAACGCTCTCAAAAACTGGGAGATTTCAGCCAGCCTCTACAACGCTTTCAACCAAATATACGGAGATCCAGCGAGCGTGGGAAATGCGCAGGACACCATCCTTCAGGATGGAAGAAACTTTAGACTCAAGTTCACATACCATTTCTAGGTCTAACGACTGGAACCGGCGGCGGAATGAGTAACCAGAATTGGTTCACATGTCGGTGGTTAAGTTGATGTCGGTCAAGCTCCCTTTACGGCCAGTTGTTTCCCGTCCCGGACGCAGTCAAGGTCCGGTCCGGTGCAGCATCGGCAAAGCACGATTTTTTGAATGGCGACCGCGCGGCATTTTCTGAGCTCCAAGTTATCAGGATCGGGCAAAGAAGGCTAGCTGGCATGGCGGTGCGGTACGCCTTCGTTTGCGCAAACGTAATATTGATGCTCGTGCTGACGCCTACTTTCGCCCGCGCACAAAGCGATGACAGCGCCGAATACCCTGTCAAACTGGCGTTCCTCTATAACTTCACCAAGTTCGTAGAGTGGCCCGCCGAGGCTTACCCCAGCCCTGAAGCGCCCCTGAAT
>Ga0210394_10003819_pt1 | contig 18266 bp, 19 predicted proteins | sample IncBWC12MmetaG_FD_160121 | JGI IMG/M metagenome (GOLD analysis project Ga0210394, IMG submission 160121) | Forest soil microbial communities from Barre Woods Harvard Forest LTER site, Petersham, Massachusetts, United States - Inc-BW-C-12-M | ecosystem: Environmental > Terrestrial > Soil >... | reverse complement strand
CGCTCATGTATAATTTGCCTCTCGTCGTGAAACATCGCTAGCGAATGGCCGCCGGCGGGCGCTTAAGGTTAGCTGACCCATGGTAAGTAAATCTGTGGGCTCCAGCCAGTTCCTACAAGTCCACTCATCAACCTTGCCCTGCGGTGTTGTTGCATCAAGTTCAACTGAGTTACTATCACATATTATTCAATTAGTTAAGAAGTAATTATCATTAAAGATCTAGATTTATCTGATGCTCCGGCTGAGCGGAAAGCCAAGCCGGGTGCGAGGCTCTCAGTCGCCGTGGCGCGGTCGTTGCGCGAGGGTACGCTCTGGGTCTTGAGCGCGCTCGCGCTGATTCTGCTGCTGGCCTTGCTTTCCTATGACGGTCACGACCCGGGCTTTTCGACCACGGGGGAACCGGGTGCGGTGCGCAACTGGATCGGTCCGGTGGGTGCGCATCTCGCAGATTTTTTTCTGTTTCTGTTCGGCCGTCCGGCGTTTCTGTTTCCCCTGATGTTGGCTTACGCCGGCTGGCTGGTGCACATGGATCATTCGCTGCCGGATGCACGCTCGCGAATCAATACGCTGCTGCGGGCAACCGGGTTCGTCCTGACCTTGGTCACCAGCTGCGGCCTCGCGACCCTGCATTGGAGCGGCTCCGCGCTGCCGCATGGCGCCGGCGGTGTGCTGGGCGATCTTGCCGGCAGCGGTGCCGCGAAAGGCTTGAGCTTCCTTGGCGCCACTCTGTTGCTATTGGGTGTGTGGCTTGCGGGAGTAGCACTATTTCTGGGTGTGTCCTGGTTCTCCATCATGGACAAGCTCGGCGCTTACATTTTGGCGGCGCTCGAATGGCTGCAGAAGCGCATCGAGCAACGCCGCGAGCTCTCCTCCGGTCAGTTGCGCAAACAGGCGCGCCAGGAAGGAGTGCGAGAGGAGCAAAAGAAAGTGGCCGCCCGCCTGCCGCCGCGTATCGAGCCGCCCGCGCCACAGCCTGCGAAGAGCGATCGGGTGGAGCGCGAGCGTCAGGTGCCGTTGTTCGATGCGCCGAAGTCGAGCGAATTGCCGGCGTTGACCCTGCTCGACGAAGCGCGCCCGCGCGAGCATTCCTACTCGGACGAGGCATTGGAGGCGATGTCGCGCCTGGTGGAGATCAAGCTGCGGGATTTTGGCATCGAGGTCGAGGTGGTGGCGGTGCAGCCGGGCCCCGTGATCACGCGCTTTGAATTGCGCCCGGCCCCCGGAGTAAAGGTCAGTCAGATCAGCAGTCTTGCCAAGGATCTGGCACGCGCGCTGTCGTCGGTCAGCGTCCGTGTGGTTGAAGTCATCCCGGGCAAATCGGTGGTCGGCTTGGAGATCCCAAACGAGAAGCGCGAGATCGTGACCTTGGGGGAAATCGTCAAATCCAAGCCCTACGACGACTTGACTTCACCGCTGGCGCTGGCCCTCGGCAAGGATATCGGCGGCGTGCCCGTGGTTGCGGACCTGGCACGCATGCCGCATCTCCTGATTGCCGGCACCACCGGCTCGGGAAAATCAGTCGCGATCAATGCCATGGTGTTGAGCCTGATCTACAAGGCCACGCCGGATCACGTGCGCATGATCATGATCGATCCGAAGATGCTGGAGCTTTCGGTCTACGAGGGCATCCCGCATCTCTTGTCGCCGGTGGTCACGGATATGAAGCAGGCGGCCAACGCGCTGCGCTGGTGTGTCGCGGAAATGGAGCGCCGCTATACGCTCATGTCGGCCTTGGGCGTGCGCAACATCGGCGGCTTCAACCGCAAGGTCAAGGACGCAGCAGATGCCGGCAAGCCGATCAAAGATCCAATTCGCATGCAGAAAATCGCGCAAGGCGTACCGGGCGTGGTCGCCGAAGATGTTGCGGACCTGACAACCTTGCCTTTTGTCGTGGTGATTATCGATGAGCTCGCCGACCTCATGATGATCGTCGGCAAAAAAGTCGAGGAATTGATTGCCCGGCTCGCGCAGAAAGCCCGCGCCTCCGGTATTCACTTGATACTGGCCACGCAGCGTCCGTCGGTCGATGTCATTACCGGTCTGATCAAGGCGAACATTCCCACTCGCATCGCGTTCCAAGTGTCGGCCAAGGTGGACTCGCGCACGATCCTTGATCAAAGCGGCGCCGAGTCGCTGCTGGGGCACGGCGATATGCTGTATCTGCCCCCCGGCACATCGATTCCAACCCGCGTGCACGGCGCGTTCGTCTCGGACCAGGAGGTGCACCGCGTGGTCGCGGGTCTGAAATCCGCGGCGCCGCCCATCTACATCGATGAAATCCTGGAGGGCCCGCGCACTCCCATACCCGGATTTCCGTCCGACGAAGAGGAGGAGGGTGGTGATGGTATCGCTGATGCGGAGGCGGATCCCTTGTACGACGAGGCGGTGCGCATCGTGACCGAAACCCGCAAAGCATCGATATCCGGGGTGCAGCGGCGCCTGAAGATCGGCTACAACCGCGCAGCGCGCTTGGTCGAAGCCATGGAGGCAGCAGGCCTCGTCGGGCCCTTGCAGTCCAACGGCAATCGCGAAATATACGGCGCTGCGCCTCCCGAGGAATGAGATCGATGCAGCAGCGACCCATCTCCCTGGCGCCGATTGCATTCCTGCTGGCATGGGCAGGCGTGCATCAGGCGATCGCCTCTCCGGCCACGGACGTCGACAAGTACTTAAGCGGTCTCGCCACGTGGTCTGCCGACTTTACCCAGACCATCGATGATGGCCACGGCAAAATCATGCGCAGCGCCGCCGGCAAACTCTACTTGCAGAAGCCCGGGAAATTTCGCTGGGATTATTCGCAGCCGTCCGAGCAATTGATATTGGCGGACGGCAAGCAAATCTGGTTCTACGATAAGGATCTGCAGCAGGCCAACGTGCGCAATATGGATGCCACTTTATCGAGCACGCCGGCGGTGCTGTTATCGGGCGGCGGCTCGGTCAGCAGTCAGTTCGATGTCACCGCCTTACCGCCGGAGGGCGGCCTGGAATGGTATCAGCTTATTCCCAAGCATCCGGAAACGGACTTTCAGCTGGTGCGAATCGGATTCAAACAGGGGCAGTTGGCGTCCATGTTTCTTGCCGACAAGCTCAATCAGGTCACCCAATTGACCTTTACCAATCCTAAGCGCAATGCGAAATTTGCGGCGGACCTATTCACGTTCGTGCCGCCGCCGGGAGTCGATGTGATCGGGCGCGGCGGCCAGTGACGGCCGGCGACGGCACTTATCGACCGCTGGCTGATCGGCTGCGCCCGCAGTCCCTGGAGGAATTCGTCGGGCAATCGCATTTGTTGGGTGCCGGCGCGCCGTTGCGCCGAGCTCTCGAGTCCGGTCATCCCCATTCCATGATTCTCTGGGGCCCTCCGGGCACCGGCAAAACGACATTGGCGCGCTTGGTGGCACAGGGGGCGCGGGCGGAGTTCGTCGGCTTGTCGGCGGTGCAGGCGGGAATCAAGGATATCCGAGCCGTGGTCGAGCAAGCCCGCAGCCTCCGCGGCACCCGCGACACAGTCCTGTTTCTCGACGAGGTGCATCGCTTCAATAAGGCGCAGCAGGACGCATTTCTGCCGTACGTAGAGGACGGCACTCTGATCTTCATCGGCGCGACCACGGAGAATCCGTCGTTTGAAGTCAATAACGCCTTGCTGTCGCGGGCGCGCGTCTATGTACTGAAGTCTCTGAATACCGCCGATCTTGGCAAGCTCTTAGAACGCGCGCTCATCGATAAGGAGCGGGGCTTGGGATCGCTGCAGCTGCAGATCGATGCAGGCGCGCGCGAATTGCTGCTGGCCGCGGCCGACGGAGATGCTCGCCGCATGCTGAATCTACTGGAAACCGCCGCGGATTTGAGCTCTCCGGTCGACTCAGGGCGGCGCTTGGATGTCGATACGATGCGCGCGGTGATCGGCAGCACCTATGTGCGCTTCGACAAGGGCGGCGAGAACTTCTATGACCAGATATCGGCGCTGCACAAATCGGTGCGCGGCAGCGATCCGGATGCCGCGCTGTATTGGCTGTGCCGCATGTTGGCCGGCGGCTGCGATCCTCTGTATGTTGCCCGCCGCGCGCTGCGCATGGCGAGCGAGGATATAGGCAATGCCGATCCTCGGGCGCTGACCATGGCGCTCGAGGCCTGCGCGGTGTATGAGCGATTGGGCAGTCCGGAAGGCGAACTGGCCATCGCTCAAGCCATTGTCTTCATGGCGTGCGCCGCCAAGAGCAATGCCGTGTACACGGCTTTCTCTGCGGCGACCGCCGATGCGACGAGCTTGGGTTCGCTGGAAGTTCCCCTGCACCTGCGCAATGCGCCGACGCGGTTGATGAAGGAAATCGGCTACGGCAAAGACTATCGATACGCGCACGATGAACCGGCAGGCTATGCCGCGGGCGAGCGCTATTTCCCGGATGAAATGCCCGACCGCCGCTACTATGTGCCGGTCACGCGCGGGTTGGAAATCAAAATTGGCGAAGCGCTTGCGGCACGCCGGGCGCGCGACGCCAAGGCCCGGGATGTGGGCAAATCGTGAGCCTTAGCGCGCTTCGCCTACAATGACGCCATCAACAGCCCTAGGAAATCCCCGTGCTTGATCCCAAGCTGCTGCGCAGCGATTTACCCGGAGTGGCCGCCGCGCTGGCGCGGCGCGGTTTTGTCCTCGATACCGAAGCTTTCGCCGCCCTCGAAGAGCAGCGCAAGAGTGTGCAAATTGAGGCCGATCGGCTGCGTGCGGAACGCAACGCCAACGCCAAAGCGGTGGGGATTGCCAAATCCAGAGGCGAGGAAGTTGCAGGCTTGCTGCGCTTGAGCGAGTCCTTGGGCGAGCAGCTGCAGGGCGTGGAGCAGAGGCTCGAAGCCATTCAGGCGCAGCTCACCGACCTGCAGATGGGTCTACCAAATATTTTGCACGCCAGCGTCCCCGACGGACGCGACGAGAGCGCCAACGTCGAGGTGCGCCGCTGGGGCGAACCGAAACAGTTTGAATTCGGACCGAAGGATCATGTGGCCCTCGGCGAGCCTCTGGGCATGGACTTCGAGGCGGCCGGGCGAATATCCGGGGCGCGGTTCGTGGTGATGACCGGACTGCTGGCCAAACTGCACCGCGCGCTGGCGCAATTCATGCTGGACCTACACGTCCGCGAGCATGGCTATCGCGAAGCCTACGTACCCTACCTGGTCCACGGCACGGCTCTCGTCGGTACCGGACAACTGCCGAAGTTCGGGCAGGATCTTTTCGCGGTGCGCGGTGATCCGGGCTTCTACTTGATTCCCACCGCTGAGGTGCCGCTGACGAATCTGGTGCGCGATCAGATCCTGGCGGCGGATCAGCTGCCGCTCAAGTTCGTCGCGCACTCGCCGTGTTTTCGGTCGGAGGCGGGGGCTGCCGGCAAGGATACGCGCGGCATGATCCGTCAGCATCAGTTCGATAAGGTGGAGATGGTGCAGATCGTGCGCCCGGAGAGTTCGTACGCGACGCTCGAGGAGCTGACCGGTCATGCCGAAGCGGTGCTCAAGGCCTTGGAGTTGCCCTATCGAGCGGTGGCTTTATGTGCCGGCGACACCGGCTCTCTCAGCGCCAAGACTTACGATCTCGAGGTGTGGTTGCCGTCGCAGAACCGCTATCGTGAGATTTCATCCTGCAGCAATTGCGAGTCCTTTCAGGCGCGCCGCATGCAGGCGCGATGGCGCAATCCCGACAGCGGCAAACCAGAATTGGTGCACACGCTGAACGGATCAGGTGTGGCGGTCGGGCGCGCACTGGTGGCTGTTTTGGAGAATTATCAGCAGGCGGACGGCACAATTGTCGTGCCATCCGTGCTTGCGCCGTACATGGGCGGAATAGCCCTGCTGCAATGAGCGCCTGCCCGCGAAGGCGCCTGACGGCGCCCCGCGGGTTGGATGCTAAATCGGCTGGTCGTTAATTAGTTGCGGCTGCCCATCAGGAGGCGCAGCACGTACCAGAACATCAGCGCGATGGATGCGAACAGCTGCATCGCCGCCGACACGTAGCGATCTTCCGGGTAATTGTGAATGATGTTCGACGTGTCGTAGAGCACCGCGGCACCGGCAAAGCCGATCATTGCCACCGAGAACCAGGTTCCCAGCTGGAAGCCGAAAATCGCACCACCGATCATGGCAAGGAGTGCCACCACGAAGCCCCACATCAATATGGCGCGAAGGAACGAAAAATCTTTGCGCGTGCGATGTGCGACCACCATCAGACCGCCGGCGCCCAAAGAGGTAATCAACGTGGCGCTGTCGATGGCACCGGGCGCCTTCAGATTGGCAATCCAGAGCATGGGCACGAAGATCAGCGCTTCCGCGACAATGTAAGCGCCGTAGGCGAAATATTGCATGCCGATGGATGTGCTGGTTTGCGCCGTGCGCGATGCCAGCCAGCCTACGAGCATGAAGGCGCCGAGAATCAGGAACCAGTTGTAGCCGAGCATGAAGCGCGCAATTTGTTCGGCGTACCCCGATTCAAAAAGGCCCAGTTCAACGAGAATGAAAGCGAGAATGCCACCGACCACATGGGTATAGGTGCGTGTGATGAATGCAGCGCGGCTATCGACGCCGGCGCTGGGAAAAGCGGTGTTATTGCTTGGGAAATTGGCCATCGTCGTTCTCCAGTTAACTTGGGCTATTTTAGCACCCCGCAGGGCAAGGCGCCGATTCAGCCCGGTTGCGACCGATATATGGGCTTTGGAGCCGCCATTCAATGGTCCTTGGGCCTGCGAGGGGGATTGTTGTCGGGTAAAATCGCACTGCAGCCCGTTGATTAGCGCTTAGGAGAGGTGGCAGAGCGGTTGAATGCACCGGTCTTGAAAACTACCGCAAGCGGTGCAGAGGCAGCTATGAAAACAGCCACTTACGGGTGCCGTATAATTGCGCGGTAAGCAGATAGTAAGTCCTATGGAGCTGTGGCAGAGCGGTTTAATGCACCTGTCTTGAAAACAGGCAAGGGTTAATAGCCCTTCGTGTGTTCGAATCACACCAGCTCCGATCCGCACTCAGAAAAACGCCTCCCGACCGAATCACGTTTATGTTCGCCGCCACCTTGGTAGGGCAGGTAAGCAAACACATGACGCGGTGCGAAAGGCGGCCGCTTCAATCGGAAGGAGGTTAGGGCTGGAGAGCCCGCTTCACCGACCAGGCGACAGGAGCGCATTTTAAGGCCACGGCTGCGACATCCTTGACCGTGCCCCGCACGAGGCGGGGTTGAAAATCAATTCACGCTCAGCCATTCGAGACCGTCAAGAACGTCACCGAGCGCGCGTACCCGTTCCATGTGTTCAGCGCCGCACTCGCCAATCATCATGTCGAACTTGACTTGGTTCTTCACCTTCTCGCGTTCTTCTTCGCAGCCCCAAATCATGGCGAAGGGGCGCAGATCGTTTGGGCCTTTCAACCCGAACTGCCGCCAGTCGCACTGCACGCGCTGCTGAAAACTGTTCTGCAGATACTTCGCTGTGTCGAGCGCTTCTGCCCACAGTTGTTTCAACGTGACGTTAGGTCGGTTGAAGCTGCACGCAAGTAGATGCATGTCCATCACTTCGACGCGGAAGCAGTCGATCACGCGCGCGTCAGGGTCTGCGCGGTAGTGGAATCGTCTCAGCCCGTCCGTAACTTGTTCGGTTGTCATTGTGGTTATTCCTCTAAGGGCGGCGGTAGCGACGCTTGCGGGTCTTCGAAGCCCGGGAACGATTCGGTCTCGGACGCTGGGAGTGGCATGCTGTCTTTGTCTCCGACGAACATTGCGATCTTTTTGAATGCGTCGATGAGGTTGTCTTGACCGCCTCCTTCCATAGAACGAGTGCTCGCAAGCGCTTCAATAGCTTTGACAACATTTAGACCTTCCTCAACCGTCAGTTGACCGGCAGCTATTGCCGCGATCACAGATTCAATTTGTTTCGATGGGCTGAGCGTCGGATCATGTTTGAAGCGAGCCGGCACGCCTTCGGGTTTAAGCGCTGGTAGAAGTCTGTTGATCAATGTGGTCAACATTTGCGGGTCGCCAGCCAGCGCCTTATCCGTGGCAACTTTCAAAAGGGCATCCGCATTACCCATGAGCGCCTTGTTCAGACGCATCCGCTTGTCGATGATGCCCTTGGGGCGGCCCTTGACGTTGCCGCTAGTTCCTTTGACGAATGCCATGGTTGCACGACCGTCAGCCGCCCTGCCAAGGATTGCCCGTATTCGGGTTCCGGGTCGTGTCGGGTTCGGGGATGTGCCCTTTAGCGCCATCGATGACCGCTGGCGTACCTTGAACCCAGCGGATGCCATTAGGAAAGGCTGCATTCCATTCGGGCGAGCCTGGGTACTTGACCTGACGATTGTCTAAAAGACCGCGTTCATCACTGCCTGCCATGTGGTTACCCTCCGTTGATCGCGTCTAACGCAGCCTGTGCCTTAGCGGACAGCCCGCGCAACGCCTTCGCCTTGCGGAACGTCGCGCGCTGCGCGCCCTCGTAAGCTGCGGTCAACACCTGCAGATTGATGCTCGCGACAGCCTGCATCGACTTCTCCAGTTGTTCCTTGCGCCGCACGAGCTCGGGCGAACGCTTGCGGTTCAGTTGCATCGTGTACGTTTGATGCTCAACCTCTTCGAGCCCCGCCATCAGGTAGTGCCCGCCCAATGCAGCATTAATCAGTTCCTTCTGCTGCGGGGTCGGGTTATCCGCTGCAATCGCCTGTTGGATCACGGTACGGCGCTTATCCGTCGGCATGTCACGCAGCACCGACCGCAGTTCGGCCATTCCGGGCGTATGAGCAGCGCTGACGAGCGGCTGCCGCAGAGCGGTGTCCACATGTGCGATTTGCGCGGTAATCGTTTCCAGCGCCTTGTGCTGCGCCTGGTACGCGTTGTCGTGAGCCTTGTCAGCGGCGGTGCTGACCTTCACCGAGCGTGCCTCTGGCGATAAAGTCGCATCGGCGCGCAGCGCCTCATACGCAGCCGATACACGCTCTAATGACTCACGTACAGACTTGAGGAACCCGATGCTGGTTTGCAGGTGACCCAGCTCACTTTCGTCGCTGGTCAAGCTGGTAATGCGCAGTTCGTTGATCGACGGTGGCACTGTGAACGCAGCGTCCTCACCTGAGCGCAAGGGCATAACCACACGACGAGCGCGCATTTGCTCCGTCAAGGTGCCTGTGCCAGCTTGCGCAGCAGCGGCTTCTTTCCGCATCGCTGTGTCTTCAATCGATTCGTTGTACCTGCGAAATTCATAATCCGTTAGCTCGCGCTCTTTACCGTTGATGTCCGTGACGGTGGGGCGAGTTGGTTTGTCGGTGAAGTTGATTACGTCCCAGGGGCTGGCGTTGCTGGGATCATCTTCGCGGACTGAGTCTGTTGCCATGTGATCGTCTCCATGTTGGTTGCGGGCTTACTAAGTGCTTGCACGTTAGCCGCGATAACCCTACGTCACCAAATAATTCAGCCACTTCCAAATGTTATGCATCGGTTGCTGTAACTGACGATGCGTAATCAACTTTCCATCACATGCGATTAGCGCAGCCAGGAGATTCAAACGCGCGTTGATGTGATGCTTGTTCCTGTTACCACACCTCAACCAGGAGCAATCATCATGAGCAAAAAGTCCACGAAAACCAGTAAGCCCAAAGCAGCCAAGGTCTCAAAGGTCAAAGCTGCGAAAGCTGAGGCCGCTGCACCCGCGCCGCGTGAATCGCGAAACGGCATTCCTCGGCCGGCCGCTGAATCGATCTGCGGCAGCGTGTGGGCATTCCTTGATGCGAACAAAGGCGCGACTGCAAATGACGTGATCGCGGGCATCAAGAACATCAACCCAGCGACCGCGCGCACGCAGACGCAGCGCTACAAAAAGTTCCATTCGTAACAATCGCGACGCACCCCGGCGGCAACCGAGGTGCGTCACTTCCAAACACACTGAGGTAAGTCAGCATGTCCAGCAACAACCATTCTACCAGGCAGGTACTTCCGCTCAGCGCAGCGGTCAAGGGACCGCGCTTTTCCACCAGCAAGCATTGGGAGATTTCTCAAACGGCGCGGGAAGTTCTAGATAGTTTTGATTTGCCGCTGCGCCGCGAACCAACCGTTGATCACAGCGAGTCCATTGTGATGCACGGTTCGGAAATCGTGAACACCCTTCGAACCGGAGCGCATGTGGTAAAGCAGACGCGCACGAGCGACCATTTGCCAACGCTGCCCGTCGAGCTCGCGATTGTCCCGTTCGAAACCGTTGCTGACGCAAGCGTCCAGGACGCAGCCGCTACCGCGCTCGCTGCGCTGAACAACCGCAAGCCGCATGCTCGACGCACGGTGCGCGTGGAGCGGGCTGCCACCGATGCGCCGTGGACAGCGCACACCTGGTGGCTGGGTGTTCTGCTCGTGGGCAGCGTGCTGGCATCGGTAGCGTGGTTATACGCAGCGTTCCACCAGTAACCACACTTCGACCCTCGACCAACCCGGGCGCATGCAGAGGCCCGGGTTTTTTATTGGCTGACTTACCGGGTGCTTACGTCCAGCTACACACCCTGACCGGAGCCCTGTTATTTGCAGCGGTTTGCAGGGCCAGTGCATCGGTTATCGGGTTTGATGCAGCGACGGCAAACGCGCTACAGCACCCGCTCGCACCCCGTACCCCTAGCAACACCCCCTCCCGCGTACCGATCGCAGCGTGCCCAGCACCGTATGCAGCGCTATTCGGCGGTTACGCACAACGACCAGGGGTAGCATTCGTGCGCCTCAGTACCGCTACGTCCCGCAACCAACCTCCGCCCAACTTCGGTGTATGTCAGCGTCGCACCTTCGAGGTCTTCGCCACCTTCCGCTGATTTGTAGAACTCGAGGTAGTTCAGAATTTCTTCGCTCGCACTTTTCGCGCGTAGGTCGTGGACTGAGCAATAATTAGGATGCGCAAACGCCTGACCCATCTCGGATATACGAAACACGCTTGGGAACACGAACTTGGAGGATATGCGCAAGCGTTCGTAGCGACTGCCAAGGTCCAGCATGTCCGCAGCGGTCATCACATCTAGCATGGACACGTAACGTCCTCCCCACGCTTCAATGATGTGTTTGATCGGCCTGTGGGCAGTCAGCTTGCCGCGCCGCTGTGCCGAGAACCACGCTATACAGATTCGCACGCAGTCCGGATGTTCGCTATGGCCTCCTTCGCCCACTATCATGCGCTGTGCCCGCTTGGTCCGGTGAAGGGCTTCTTCAATCTGCTTGACCGTGAGTGCCATGCTATTCATGACGTCCACCCAACATCGCTCCCATGCCGGTAGGCTTGTCGATGCCTCCGACGTTTTTCACTTTCGACCAACCGCTTTTCGAACACGCCATCAGTTCCCGTAGCAGCAAGCTGGCGTCTGCTACTCGCCATGCAACGCTGTCGAGTCGTTCATTGTGTTCGTAGGTGCGCAGGATGCGTGCGGCGCTTTCCAACAAACCAGCGATCTGGCCCTTGGCTGTGAGTGGTGGTTCATTGCCGCTGTTCAGCGTGAATTTTATTTCGAATTCCGGTTCGCTCATGGTTGTGGATCGTCCTTCCAAAAAATATTCGTCGCAGCGCTCGGCGGGCTCTCCACCAAAAGCGCTTTGGCGTCCATTGGTCCGAAGAAGAACGTCAAAATTGTTTCAATGTGCTTGAGCTGGCCTTTCGGATCGAACGCGTTCAATTCATCTGTTTCACCTTCGGCCGCGTTTCGAAGCGCGTTGCAGGTTTCGGTCAACACGTAATAGGGCACGGGTACGAAAGGTCCAACAGACGATGCACCCACCTTGTCCAAGCATTGTTTGTATCGATCCCAAGTCTTACCATTCATAATCTCGATTCCAAATAGCACCGCACACGCGGCACAAACAATATGCCCAGTGATTAGTTGACGTTTGCAAGAGGTAGCGGGGTGCTTCTCACCGTGCGTCTTTGGATGTACAGTATGCGTAGTGTCCATACATACTATGCATCCAAAATGACCACACCAAAGTTCCCGCCGTTCTTCACCGAAGAAGATATTAAGAACTATGACCGGGACATGGAACGGCGGAAGCGCGAGTACGTCTTGACCGCGCTAGGAGCAGCGCGCAAGAAGGCACGAGACCTAGCGGGCGAGGTGCGCAGCGATGCGTTCAAGAATTGGCTGCGGCACGGTGTGGTCAAAGCATTGGAGCCCGCTGACTGGACGCAAGCGCGCTTACTCTACGAGAGCTACCTGGCGCACGCGAAGACTTACGGGCAGAACCGGACTCAGAAGGCGCTCGTGATTCAAGAGCTAGCATCTATGACGCAATGGGGGCGCATGATGGCGGCGACCGTATCTCTCAAAACCCGCCGCACCGCTGGTTGGTACTACCCGCTTCGGGTCAAGCGGAGCTGATCTCATCAGCGCGGGATCAAGGTAGATTCGCCTACTAGACTTACCACATGCTTACGCGATGCGCGTGAGTCAATGCATCTGCCAACAGCAACAATGAGTTAATGTGCGAGTGCAGAAGTTATGGGATTTGATGTGCATCGCTGTCGCCGTGTCGCCAGTGTCGCCAGCCCCACCCCTATACCCAGTATAAGTAGGTCAACTTCGCAATGAATTAGAACTTGGATGTACAACCTGGCACACACCTGGCGACACGGCGACAGCACACACACACACACTACACATACTACGTAAATTGTAGGGTTTTAATGCCAAAATTCGCTGTCGCCAACGCATGGCGACAGCTGGCGACATGTCGCCAAAAGCTTCAATGCATCGACTGGACTTTTTGAACGAACATTTCTATCCAAGTCCCAGGTGTCGCCATGCTGTCGCCAATTTCAAGTACACGGAAGCACTTGCATTTGACCGCGTACTTGTCCCACACGTCAGCTGCTCCAGTTTCGGCTATTAGGCCTGCCTTCTTGAATTCATCGAGTGCGAGTTCCAGCGCTTTGTTAGAACCGAGTTTGTGCTTCTTAAATGCTCTGATCTTCGATGTGCGTTTTGCAAGCCAATTCCAGGGAATGAGGTTTGCCAGCTTGAGTTTGTTGAATCCGCGTTCCACACACCATGTGGGCAATGGCTGGGTATAGTATTCTTTGATGAGCGCCGCCAAACTATCGTGCATGGCCTCGTCGCCTTCGCCGACCTCACCGCTTTCCAACTTCTTCGTGAACAGCGCAATGTCCCGGAGCACCAGCTGAATGGCCCACGTCGCATGCACTGTGGTTATCGTGGGGTCCTTTGGGCAATCTCCAACAGCGAGTAATCCAGCGATGCGCAACGCTTTGAGGTGAGCGCGATTCCACATTTGCCGAAAGGACTCCCGCTTGTTCCCTCGGATATTCGAATCACAATACAAGCTGAATCGCGCCAGCATATCTTTTGCGTCCGGATGCTCTTGTACTTCGATCCATGTGTTGGTGGACGTTAAGTTCGTTACTGCGAGTCCAACAATTGCGGCGAACCAATCTACAAGCTCTTTCCACGGCTGCACGCGATTCGTGTTCTCGTTCGGGCGGTCACCTTCGTATGGGACCACGGTAAACCGCGACATAAATCCATCCGACATCGCCTTCTCGGTAATCGCGTCGTAGAACGTGCCCGGTGTGGTGTCGCCGATCATGCTGTATCCAACCGCCTGCAAGCTGGCTACGTTGTTATCCCTGTTCGAGTATTCGATACCGCCCGCAATGCTGTTGATTCCGGACTTCGTGTAGAGGCGCTTCATTGCGCTACGGAGCGTTGACTGCGCGCTTCCTGGTTGCGCTGTTTCAATGCTCTCGAACATGTCCCCAAACTCACCGGCGATGTGGACAAAGCATGGGTCTTTCTCAAACGCTTTAATCAGCGCCGGGCCGGATGCCATCTGATTAAAGTTGATAAACCTGAACACCTCTGGATGTGTCTTAGCAACGGCTGCGAGCAGGTCGCTGATGCCTGTGTGCATCGCTTCTTTGCCGATGCCCGACAGGGCAACGAGGATCAGGTAAAGGTTGAGGCCGGTCCGTGAAATTTGCCAGCGCGTGCCGCAGACACCAGCCAGCAGTCCTAAAGCGCTAACGACCGATACTTCGACAACAGGACGCGGCGCAGCTTTGTAGATAAAGCTCGCGAGTTCTCCGGCAAAGCCTGGCGGTAATGTAAGCGGCGGGAGAGCAACTTCCCATGGCATTAGTGCTTGTGATCTCGCGCCGTTAGGCGGTAAATTAGTTGGGTCGTTGTTTGTCATGTTCGTTCGTCCTTACGTGATAGATGTCGGCCTTCGGTCACGTGCTTCTCCTGGTACTGATCGATCACCTGGTGGGGTGTGGAAATGGAAGAACCCGCGAAGTAATGCATCGCGGGTTTTTCTTTGCGCGGCGGAACCGCACCGTTGCACCCTCGCAGCGATTACGGGGTGTTCACCAGCGCGGTGCTTTGCCCGCATATGCGGCTGCGTATAAAGCTGGGCAAGCGGTTTAAATTTGCGGGTCACCCCAGGGTAGCGCCCCAGGTGCAGCAACCCGCGCAGCGCGCTTAGCCGTGTGAAGTAGGGGTGCCGACTTACCGCTGGCTTACGCGCCCACGGTCGCCCGTGCGCAAACGCTGCGTATTCCCGCAATTGCATGCTGCTTCTCGCCAGTTACCGTGTTTGGCGCTAGGCAACAGCAGCTTCGGCGGCGGGTGCTTTCTGGCTGGTGCTGGTGCGTCCAGCCGCATCAAGGTAAGCGGTCAGGTCAGACTCGGCATACCGCACGCTTCCGCCGATCTTTTTGAAGAGCGGTCCTTTGCCTTGGATGCGCCAAATGCGCAGCGTGTCGGTTTTGATGCCAAGAATTTCGGAGACTTGGTCTGCGGTCAGCAGTTTGATTGACATGTGGTCAGTCCTCGGGAATTCGGCATCGGCATTTCCTCCGAGTACCAATCCTGCGCCGACTGCTGACCATGCAAGAGTCTACGTCCCGATCCGAACCATGCCGAACGCGGGAAGGCGAAAGGTTATGTACGCTTATACGCGGGAACGGTTGCTGATCGCCAGCGCTATCCTGCGCGTAGTTCTACAACGTTCGCGCCGCTGGCTTGCGCGCGGGCAATTGCTGCTTTCGAGTCGATGTAGTTCGCCCACGTCTGCACCTCGGGTTGCAGCCATTGCAGACGGCGAGTATCAAAGTAATGCACCATGATCACGCTGCTCGGTTTGTGCCCGATGAGCAGATCGATTTTGTACAGGTCGAGCTTGCATTCCTTGACGCCCAGGGTGGTGAACGTGCGCCGCGCGTCGTGGCTGGTTAGAGCGAGGCCAGCAATGTCGGAAATCTTTTTCCACAGGTCGCGGGGCGCAATGCTGATGTGCGAGCGCGCCAGCTTGCCGGCAAAAACGAACGGGTTGTCACGGGTGCGCGGCCGTTCCCGTAGCATGTCCACGGCTTGTGACGACAGCGGCAGCCAAATAGGGCGGCGGTTCTTTGGGTCGGGCAGGTGCCACCAGCAGTCGCCCAGGTCGTCGCTGAGATTCACGTTGTCCCACGTCAGGGTAAGCGCCTCATCCAATCGGCAACCAGTCCAGAATAGGAACTTCACCAAGTCGATGCCTGACAGTTCGGCGCGTGCGACCGACTGCTCACGCAGTGTGGTCATGTGGTGCCAGATCGCTCCCAGCTTGCCCGCGGGCACGTAGCTGTCGCGCGGATCAAGGGTCTTCCAGTCGTCACGCAAAATGGTGCAAGGATTGACCGTCAGAATCTTGTGCTGGCGGATGCTGTAGTTGAGCAGCGCTTTTAGGATCGAGAGCGCCTGGTTCGCTTGACCCGGTGAACCCTGAGCGCGATCACCGTGCAACCCGCCCGTCAGCAGTTCGCGGTAGCGCCTGCGGCAGTAGTCCTCCGTGATGCCCTTTATCGACTTATCTTTGATGGCGGAGAACGTGGTCCGAATGTGCCGCTCAATCGCTTCCTTGCTACTGGGCTTCAGCTTGCCCGGGCGCGACAGGTATTCATCAGCGACGGTTTGGAGGGTGATCTGCGCTGCTTCGTCAGCCCGCTTGGATTCGCGTGGGTCGATGCCGTCCGCCATCTTGCCAAGTACGCTTTTGGCTTTGTCACGAGCCTGTTCGACGGTAAGGTAACCACGGCTGCCGCCAGCGCCGATGGTGAACCGCAACTCCTTGCCGTTGACGCGCCCTTGCACGACGTAGCTGACACGCCCCTCGGCGGTGACGCGGGCTGCGAACCCGCGCAATTCATCCCAGTGCAGCGAGTACCCTTTTACCGGTGGGCTGCGTTCTAGGCGGTCGATGACGGACTTGGTAAGCTTGGGCATGTACGTTTCCTGATGCGCGTAAGCGCGTGGTAAGCAACATGCGTAACCCTACAGCCCTCTCGGTAACCACGGCAATGCTCGCAAATACCTGAATATCAACGTAAATACCCACACATACCCATCCGTAACCAACACCTTAATGAAACTTGAAAACCGGCATGGTAGCAATACCATCGCGAGTTCGAATCTCGCCCTCTCCGCCAATCTCAGCTGCGCGGACTAAAACGTGACCGTAACTGCGATTCCGATGCCGGGGTAATTGCGGTCAGAGAGGTAATATCCGTCACCGTTGTAATCGAGATATACATCGTCGTTTTCGTACCAGTTCGCGGGCCATGATTCCGGCCACGGATCCATGCAAGTCATCCAGTAGCCGTCGTACTGGAAGCGCGGATAGCCGCCAACGAAGACCAGCGGTAGCCTGCCGATACGGAAAAAATGCTCGTGCCCGAAGTACATGCGGAAGCGGTTGTCAGGAATTCGATAGCCATTGTAGCCACCGCGTTGCGTCCAAGTTCGATGTTCGCCGCTCCACGATTGCGCGCGCGATTGGGTAAAGCCGTTGTGCACCTGCTCGGCATGCTGCGGAACACCGCTGTGGTGGACGCCGCCATGGGTGGTGTCGTCGACCCTGACGCCCCCATGATACGCAGCGCCGTAAGATGGCTGCGGTCGTGCCGCGGGTTTCGCGGCGTGCTCCTGATGTTCCTCTCCCTTGGGCTGCGCATTTTCATGCTGCTCGCCCTCCGATACCGAAATTTGTCCCGTCACGCATAGGACGCGGTTTCCGACAGGATAAATCCCTCGTAGCCCTTGGCCGCGACCTCGTCGCATTTCTGCCGGTAGGGTCCGACCCCGCCAATGTAGGGCATGAAGACGCGCGGCTTGCCGGGGATGTTCGCGCCCATGTACCACGAGTTGGCCAGCGGAAATAACGTTTGATGTCCGACGTCGTTGACATGTGCGACCCAGGCGTTTTCGGCATCCGTTGTCGCTTCTATCAGCGCGAGTCGATGTTCGCGCAGGTGCGCGAGGCAATCGGCGATCCAGTCCACGTGCTGTTCGATGGACACGACCATATTGGACAGCACCGACGGACTGCCGGGACCCGTAATGGTAAACAGGTTTGGAAAGCCGGCAATCATGAGGCCGAGATAGGTACGGGGTCTCGCCGACCATTTTTGCTTGAGTGCGATCCCGGCCCGGCCACGAATATCGATGTTGCAGAGCGCGCCGGTCATCGCATCGAATCCCGTTGCGAACACGATGCTGTCGAGTGTGTATTCTGCACCCGAGGTTTGCACTCCCGACGGCTTGATTGCTTCGATCGGCGTCGTCCGCAGGTCGATCAGGGTGACGTTTTCGCGGTTGAAGGTCGCAAAGTATCCGGTGTCGACGCACAGACGCTTGGTTCCAATGGGATAGGTTGTCGGCATCAGTGCCTCGGCAACGGCGGGGTCGCGCACGATCCCGCGGATCTTGGAGCGCACAAACGCGGCCGCGGTGTCATTGGCGTCCTTGCTGACCAAGATATCGGTGAATGCGCCAATCAGGTGGAAACCGCCGCGCTGCCATCTAGTCTCGTATTCGCGCTGCCGCTCCACGGGCGCTACCTCGAGGGCGCCCTTGGTACTCGGCTCGTGCATGAAACCGAACGCCGACGTGCGTTCCATGTTTCGATAGCTGGCCAGGTTCGCGTTCCAGTCCTGGATGACCTCGGCTGACAGAGGCCCATTGTGCGCAGGCACGCTGAAATTGGGCGTGCGCTGGAATACAAACAGGTGTTTGGCCTGCCGGGCAATTTCCGGGATCGACTGGATGGCAGACGAGCCGGTGCCAATCACGCCGACAGTCTGGCCGGTGAAGTCGACGCCTTCGTGCGGCCAGTGCCCCGTGTGATAGCGCTTGCCCTTGAAGGTCTCGATACCCTCGAATTCCGGAATCTTCGCGGCTGACAGACATCCAGTCGCCATGATGCAGAACCTCGCCGACACACGCTCGCCGCGATC
>Ga0210394_10003818_pt1 | contig 18268 bp, 17 predicted proteins | sample IncBWC12MmetaG_FD_160121 | JGI IMG/M metagenome (GOLD analysis project Ga0210394, IMG submission 160121) | Forest soil microbial communities from Barre Woods Harvard Forest LTER site, Petersham, Massachusetts, United States - Inc-BW-C-12-M | ecosystem: Environmental > Terrestrial > Soil >... | reverse complement strand
CGCCGCTTCGTAACATTTTGATTTCATTGGTGGTGAGAGAGGGACTCGAACCCTCGACCTCGGCATTATGAGTGCCACGCTCTAACCAGCTGAGCTACCTCACCATCGTTTGACTCGTCTTTCGTGTTGGGACCCGGTCGCCCCAAGGAGCGGCGGATTTTCCGCACGCCCGCCCACCCTGTCAAGGCGGCCCGATCAACCGTCTGCCGGCCACCCCATCGTTTGATTCCTGCTTAGACGTTGAACCTAAAATGCATCACATCGCCCTCTTTGACAATGTATTCCTTGCCCTCGAGGCGCAGCTTGCCGGCCTCCTTGGCTCCCGCCTCGCCCTTGAACGCAATGAAATCGTCATAGGCGATGACTTCGGCGCGAATGAAACCGCGCTCGAAGTCGGTGTGAATGACGCCGGCCGCCTGCGGCGCAGTGGCGCCCGCGTGCACCGTCCAGGCCCGCACCTCCTTGACCCCGGCCGTAAAATAAGTCTGCAAACCGAGCAATGAATATCCGCCCCGGATCACGCGATTGAGACCCGGCTCGTCCAACTTGAGTTCCGCCAGAAACTCCGCGCGGTCCGCCTCATCCAGCTGCGCGATCTCCGCTTCGATAGCCGCGCATATCGGCACCACGATGCTCCCCTCGGCGGCGGCGATTTCCCGCACCCGATCCAGGCGCGGATTGTCCGTGAAGCCGCCCTCATCGACGTTGGCCACATACATCACCGGCTTGTCGGTGAGCAGGTGGAGGTCGCGCAGCAGCGCGTGATCGTGCGCGTCGAGCTTGAGCAGGCGCACGGGCTTGGCGAGGTTTAGTTGAGCCCGTACTTTCTCGAGCAGATCCCGTAATTTGACGGCGTCCTTGTCCGCCGCCTTCGCCGCCTTCAGCGCCTTCTGATAGGCCCGCTCGACGCTGTCGAGATCGGCGAGCGCCAACTCGGTGTTGATGACTTCGATGTCGCTCGCGGGATCGATCTTGCCGGCCACATGGATGATGTCGTCGTTCTCGAAGCAGCGCACCACGTGCGCGATGGCGTCCACTTCGCGGATGTGCGCGAGGAACTTGTTCCCCAGCCCCTCGCCTTTGGAGGCGCCGGCCACCAAGCCCGCGATGTCCACGAACTCCACGGTGGTCGGCAAGATCCGCTCCGGGTGCACGATCGCCGCAAGTTTCTCGAGGCGCGGGTCCGGCACCGGCACCACGCCCACATTCGGGTCGATGGTGCAGAAGGGATAATTCTCGGCGGCGATTTGCGCGCGCGTCAGCGCGTTGAACAGGGTGGACTTGCCCACATTCGGCAAGCCGACGATCCCGCAGCGAATGGGCATTAGGAGCCTGCCTCGGTATTCATGTTTTCCCCACGCGCGTATGCAGCCGGGTCATGGCGCGCTCCGCCCCTTGTTCGATCAGCAGCGGCATGACATCGGCCGCGGTGGCGACGGCTTCCAGGATCAGGTCCTCTTCATGCCGGGGCGCCCGCGTCAATACATAGTCGATGACGTCGGCCTTGATACCGGGATGGCCGATCCCCAGTCGCAGCCGCCAAAACGTCTCCCCGATGTGCGCAATGGTGTCGCGCAGCCCGTTGTGCCCGCCGTGCCCGCCCCCTTGCTTGAGCCGCACGCTGCCCACCGGCAAATCCAGCTCATCGTGAGCCACCAAAATCTCCTCGGGCGCAATCTTGTAGAACTCACTCAGCTGGCGCACTGCGAGACCGCTGCGGTTCATATAGGTCGTGGGCTTGAGCAATATGACTTCCTGTCCGCTCAAGCTGATGCGCGCGGTCTCTCCGGAGAACTTGCGGTAGTCGCGAAACTCCCCGCCGTGCCGGCGCGCGAGCAAGTCCACGAACCAGAAACCCGCGTTGTGCCGGGTAACCAGATGCTCGGGGCCCGGATTGCCCAGGCCGACCACGATGCGCAACGCTAAACCAGCCATGAACGCAATCACCCGACAATGAATAAAAAAGTAGGGGCCGCCACCTGACGGCCCCCCTGTGCGAAGCGCCTGAGAACGCTATTTCTTGGCGTCCTTCTTGGGCGCCTCCTTCTTGGCCTCCTCCTTCTTCGCAGGTTCCGCCTTCTTCGCGGCATCCCCGCCGGCCGCCGCCCCTGCCGCTCCCGCCGTCCCGGCTGCCGCAGGCGCCGCCGCCGCCGCTCCCTCCGCCGCCGGAGCACCCGCCGCCGCTGCCGCCGTCGGCTCCGGCTCTTCCGCACGCGGGCTGTGAATCGCCACCACCGCCGCATCGTCCTTCGCCAATTCCACCAGCGTCACGCCGGCAGGAACCTTGAGCTGCGACAGATGGATGCTCTCGTTGAGCGACAAGCCGGAGATATCGACTTCGATGAATTCCGGCAAATCCTTCGGCAGGCAACTCACTTCCACATCATTGCGCATGTGCGACACGATTCCACCCTGCGATTTGACGCCCGGCGACACGGCCGCTCCGCTGAAGTGCAGCGGGATGCTGATGCGGATCTTCTCGTTCTCTTCGACGCGCTGGAAATCGACGTGCACCACCGCGTTCTTGAACGGATGCCGCTGCACGTCCTTCAAGATGGCCGCCTGCGTCTGATCGCCCACCTTCAGACTGAGGATGGTCGAATAGAACCGCTCGTTGTCGAGCATGATCAGAAGCTTCTGATGGCTCAAGGTCAGAGCGCGCGCATCGGCGTGCCCGCCATACAGAATAGCCGGAACTTTTCCGTCGTGACGCAGGCGGCGGCTCGCACCTTTGCCTTGTGTCTCGCGGAACTCGGCGACGAGTTCGAAAGAGGTTTTCATGATCTTCTCCAGTTACAATGCAAACACGGCGCGCGCGCGTCGCGACCAATCGCGCGGGCACCGACCAATTCAATCGATATAGAGCGAACTCACCGAATCGCCGTCGCTGATGCGGCGCATCGTCTCCGCCAGCAATCCCGAGACGCTGAGCTGGCGTATCCGCGAACAGGTCCTGGCGCTCTCCGACAACGGAATCGTGTCCGTGACCACCAGCTCGTCCAAAACCGACTTCGAAATGCGCTCGATCGCGCCGCCGGACAGCACGGGGTGCGTGATGTATGCCACCACCTTCGTCGCGCCCTCTTCTTTCAGCGCCTGCGCCGCCTGGCACAACGTACCCGCGGTATCCACCATGTCGTCGATCAACACACAGGTCTTGCCTTCCACCTCGCCGATGATGTTCATCACCTTCGACTCATTCGGACGCGGCCTGCGTTTGTCGATGATCGCGAGCTCCGCATCATCCAGGCGCTTCGCGAGAGCGCGCGCGCGCACCACGCCGCCCACATCCGGCGATACGACGACCATGTTCTCGTACTTCTGCTTCCAGGCGTCGCCCAGCAGCACCGGCGACGCGTACACGTTATCGACCGGTATGTCGAAGAAACCCTGAATCTGATCCGCGTGCAGATCGACGGTGAGCAAGCGGTCGACCCCCGCGCTCGCGATCATGTTCGCCACCAGCTTCGCCGTGATGGCCACCCGCGTCGCGCGTGGCCGGCGATCCTGACGCGCGTAGCCGAAGTACGGCACCACCGCGGTCACGCGCCGCGCCGAGGCGCGCCGGCAGGCGTCCGTCATCATCAGCAGCTCCATCAAGTTCTCGGCCGGAGGACACGTCGGCTGCACGATGAACACGTCACGGCCGCGTACGTTCTCCATCAATTCCACGTTCACTTCGCCGTCGCTGAATCGCCCCACGTGCGCCCGCCCCAGCGGCACGTGCAAGTGCCGCGTGATCTCCAGCGCCAGCGCCGGATGCGCCTTGCCGGTGAACACGGCAGTCGCGGTCGAATCGAACTCATTGCTTTGCGACATGGGCCTAAAGCTCTAAATTTTCCAGTCGACGAACCGCTCTAACCGTAAAAATATGGCTGGGGTGGAAGGATTATTCGGCCCTGCGGGCCTCACCCTTCGGGGCCGCCCTTCGGGCGTTATCCTTCCTCTACTAACTCATCCTATAGAACCATTGCCAGTCGACGAACCGCTCCAACCGTAAAAATATGGCTGGGGTGGAAGGATTCGAACCTCCGTATGGCGGGATCAAAACCCGCTGCCTTACCGCTTGGCGACACCCCAACTTGGAATCATGAATCAGCGAACTCGCGCGAGCTGACGCTCAACCGGTCGCTAATCTTTCAAGCAAGGGCGAGTCATTCAGTCCGCGAGCCAAAAAAGCATCCAACCCCGGCGGCAGCTTGGCCAAAATCTCCTGCCCAAGTTCAGGCGTCTCACAGGCCAAAAACACGCACGCCCCGGTACCCGTCAATCGCGCGGTACCAAAGCCCGACAGCCAATCCAGTGCACGCGCCACCTCGGGATATCGGCGCCGCACCACACCCAGGCAGTCATTCCGCCCACCGGCCTTGAGGAAACCGTGAATTGTGATGGGCGGTGAATTCCTTGTCAAATCAGGATCTTGAAATACGTCCGCCGTGCTCACATGGACATTTGGCTTTAAAATCAGATAGTTAACCTCCTGCGGCGCGAGCGGCGGGTAGAGCGGGGTCAACCGCTCGCCGACTCCCTCCGCCCAGGCGGTCCGACCCTTCACGAACACGGGCACATCCGCCCCCAATTTCAATCCCAGCGCCGCCAGATCCTCCACCGACCAGTGCAATTGCCACAGATGATTGAGCGCCACCAGGCAGGTCGCCGCATCCGAACTGCCGCCGCCCAGACCCCCACCCATGGGGATGCGCTTGACCACGCTGATGTCGGCGCCGCAGGAGCTGGCGGCGGCGGCTTGCAACGCGCGCGCGGCGCGCACGCAGAGATCGGCGTCCGGGGCGACGCCGGGCATGTCGGCGAGCCGGCGGATCTCACCGTCCGCGCGCACCTCGATCCTGATCTCATCGCACCAATCGAGGAACTGAAAACAGGTTTGCAGCTCGTGATAGCCGTCGGGCCGGCGGCCCACGATGTGCAAGAACAGATTGAGCTTGGCCGGCGCGGGCCAGGAGTGCGGATCGGCGCGGCCGCGAGTCGCCGTCATGGCCACTGCCAATGATCGGCGGCGATGCGCACGCGCACCCCGGGACGGCTCAATACCAGGTGCGCGGGCAGCAGATCTCCGGCCACCGGCATGTAGCGGTCGTAGTCGATGGTCCAGTCGGATTGAGTCAGTTGCAATGCCCGATCCTGTTCGTTGCGCTTCAATTCAAACGCCGCCCCCGGGTCCGGCACGCCGAGCAGCCAGAAGCGCAGGTGATCGAGCGGCAGCTCGAACCCTAAGCGCTCCTGCAACTGGGTCACCACCGCATCGCTCGGCGGCGCACCGTTCAACGACAGCCCGTCGGGCGAGCGCTTGAGCACCAGCGCGCCGACGCCGAGCGGTCCCGACAGATGCACTTCCGTCGATGCGTCCTGTTGATGCCAATTCAACGTGGCCTGCCAGCCTTGCGTACCGACCGCGACCGCCGCTCGCCCGTCGAGCCGCCATTCGCCGGCCTTCTGCAACACGCCGACCCGTTGATCCCAGTCAAGGGACGTACCGGGCAGGGGCGGCCGCGTCGTCACGCAGGCGCCGAGCGCGGCCGAGCACACCAGGATCACGGCGATGCGGGGCACGTCTTGGCGGGCCTAGTTCGCGCTCGCGACGGGCCGAGTCGCACGCAGTCGTTGGCGCGTCGACTTAAGCAATCGATTGTCGGCATCGATCACACTCGCCTCGGCCCACACATGCTCGGCGTCCTGAGGTCGGCCAAGGCGCCACAGCACCTCGCCCAAGTGCGCCGCGATGTCGCCGCCGCGATCGTCGGCGTAGGCGGACCTCAGGTACGGTTCGGCTTGGGCCACGTGGCCCTGGCGATACAGCACCCAGCCCAAGCTGTCGAGAATGGCGGCATTTTTGGGGGCTGAGGCGTAGGCGCGCTCGATCAGCTTGCGCGCCCGCCCCAGCTCGCGCGAGTGGTCGGCCAACGTGTAGCCGAGCGCGTTCAACGCCGCCGGATCATCCGGCCGCGCGTTAACGACATCGGTCAATTCATGCAACGCGGCTGAGACCCGCCCCTCTTCATCGTACGTCGCTGAAATCGCATAGCGCAGATCCACGCTGTCCGGATATTCGCCGCGACCTTGCTCGAGTATCGCGACGGCCCGCGGCACATCGCCCGCATCGGCGTAGATCCGCGCGCGGGCCGCCAGAATCTCCGGCGCCCGCTGCGGCTCATCCTCGATCAGCCGATCAAGCAGTTCATCCGCGGCGGCGGCGGCACCGTGACTGTGCAATATCGTGCTCGCCCGCAGCAACGCCGGCACGCTGTTTTCGCCGCCCTGAACCTGCGCGTACAGGCGCAGCGCGTGTTCCGGATCATCGTGCCGGTCGGCGATCAGCCCGAGATAATAGAACGCATCGTCGAGGTACTTGTTCGCGCGCAACAGTTCTGCGAATCGCAGTGTCGCGGCATCCAGATGACCCTCTTGAAATTCGACCATGCCGAGCAGGCGGTGCGCCACCGGCGCGTACTCGGCGTTGTGCGTCAGGATCTCGAGCTGCTGGGAGGCGGCCGAATCGCGTTGTGCAGCCATGAGCAGCAGGGCGTAGTCGAGACGATTGACCGGCGTATCCTCGCGCTGCACGGTCTCCTGTGCCTGCGCGAGCGGCCGTTCCGCATCCCCCGCCATGATCTCTGCCCGCGCCAAGGTGTGCTCGAGCTCGCGCCGCGCAGCCTCGGCGGCACCGGGCCCGTTCAACGCCGGCAGCGCCAGGAGCTCGTTGAGAACCCGCACCGCCGCGGCCGGATCATCGGCGCGCAACGCCGCGAATCCCTGGACCCGCAAGGCTGCCGCGGAGGCGGGAAACGAGGAGGCCAGGCGATCGGCAACCTGGCGGGCACCGAAAATGTTGTCGCTGCTGCCAAGCTCGGTCTCCAGCGCGGCGAACTCCGCATCCGTGCCGATGGGTGAGCTCACCAGCACGAAGCGGTAATGAGTCGCGGCTTGGTCGATCTTGTGAAGCGCCAATGCGGCGCGCGCCGCGGCGCGCTGGGCCGCCACGGACGTGGGATCGACCTGGCTCCAGCGCGCCGCGATCTTCTCCGCGAGCGTGGGCTGCAGGGAATCGGCCGCCACCTGTGTCGCCCGCTCGAGCAACTCCAAGTCGGTTTCATGTTCGGCCACGGCAGCGTATTGCAGCGCCGCCAGTCGTGGCTGGTGTCGCGCCAGGGCGATCTCGGCCGTGACCGTATAAAATACCTGCGGCGCTGCGGTCAGGTCGGATTTCGGGTGTAGGCTGGCACAGGCGGCGCAGGCGGCAAGCCCAAACCCACTCAACGTTCTGCCAAGGATTGAAATCGAGAACACGGCCGCACTATAGCGAAATGAGTATCCCGATGCCGCGGATTCCAGCTTGATCGGTGCTATCCCTTCCACCAGAATCAGAGAGTTACGGCCCAAAAGCGCTTCAATGGCATTCAACATCCTCGGCATCAACCACAAGACCGCACCGGTCGCGTTGCGCGAAAAGGTGGCATTCAGCGAGGAGCGATTGCTGGCCGCCTTGCGCACCCTGCGGCAGGAAGCCGGCGTCGCCGAAGTGGTGATTCTGTCCACGTGCAACCGCACCGAGGTGTACTGGGCGGGTCCCGCGAGCGGTGCCGAGCTCACGAAGTGGCTCGAACGGCACCACGACAATGGCCTCGACCTGGCCTCGAGCCTCTACGTTCATCAGGAACAGCGGGCGGTCGAGCACGCCTTCAGCGTGGCGTCGGGCCTCGACTCCATGGTGCTCGGCGAGGCGCAGATTCTCGGTCAATTGAAGGATGCGTACCGCCTTGCGCAAGAAGCCGGCAGCACGGGTCCCGCGCTCAACAAGCTGTTTCAGGCGGCCTTTTCTGCCGCCAAGCGCGTCCGGTCGGAAACACGCATCGGCGAGAATGCGGTGTCGATCGCCTCCGCCACCGTCAGCCTGGCGCGCCGTGTCTACTCGGACTTGGGCGCGCACACCGCGCTCATGGTCGGCGCGGGCGATATGAACGCACTGACCGCCCGTCATTTCAAGTCCGCCGGGGTCAAACGCCTGGTCATTGCCAACCGCACGCTCGCGCGGGCGCAAGTGCTGGCGGCGGAATTGAAGGCGTATGCCGTGGGCCTCGAGGATCTCGACAAGGAACTGGCGCAGGCCGACATCGTCATCGCCTGTACCGCGAGCACGGTTCCGCTCATCACCCGCAGCTCCGCGGAGGCCGCGATCCGCGCGCGCCGCCGGCGGCCGATTTTCATGGTGGACCTGGCGGTCCCGCGCGACATCGACCCCCAGGTCGCCGACCTGGAAGACGTGTACCTGTTCTCCATCGACGATCTGCAACAGCTCATCGATGAGAATCGGCAGCAGCGCGAAGTCGCGGCGGGCGGAGCGCGCCTGCTGATCGAGGAGGAAGTGGCGCGGTTCCTGAGCGAATCGCGCGCCCAGGATGCCGGGCCTGCGATCCGCGCACTGCGCCGCCAAGCCGACGGGATCCGCGCACAAACGCTGGAGCAGGCGCGGCGCCTTCTGGCCGCCGGCAAGTCGGCCGATGAGGTCATGGAGTTTCTCGCCAATACCCTGACCAATCGGCTGCTGCACACGCCGACCCAGGCCCTGCGCCAGGCGTCCGAGCTCGCCGATGCCGCCCTGAGCGAAGCGGTGACCCGGCTGCTGACCGACGAACGCGACCGGCATTGAGGCGCCAGATCGCTATAATCCCGCCCCCATGAAAGACTCCATCCGGCGCAAGCTCGAGAAATTGGACGAGCGGTTCGAGGAAATCAGCCGCCTGCTGTCGGACTCCGGCGTCATTGCGCGGCAAAATCAATTCCGCGAACTGTCGATGGAATATTCAAAATTGGGGCCGCTCGTCGACCGCTACCGGCGCTTCGTCGCGCTCGAGGGCGATTTGACGATCGCTCTGGAATTGGCGGCCGACAAGGACGCGGCGTCGCAGGCCATGGGCGAGGAAGAGCTCGCCGATCTGGCGCCGCGCCTCGCGGCCCATGAGCTCGAGCTGCAGGGCCTGCTGATCCCGAAAGACCCGCACGACGACAGCAACATTTTCTTGGAAGTGCGCGCCGGCACCGGCGGCGACGAGGCCGCCATTTTTGCCGGCGACCTGTTCCGCATGTACTCCCGTTACGCGGAGTCCAAAGGGTGGGAGGTCGAGATCCTGAGCGAAAGCCCGGGCGAGCATGGCGGCTACAAGGAAATCATCAGCCGCATCATCGGCCGTGGCGCATTCTCCCTGCTCAAGTTCGAATCGGGCACGCATCGCGTGCAGCGCGTACCGGCGACCGAAGCCCAGGGGCGTATTCACACCTCCGCGTGCACCGTGGCGATCCTGCCTGAGCTCGCGGAAGTCGAGGCCGTCGACCTGAACCCCGCGGAGCTGCGCATCGATACTTTTCGCGCCTCCGGAGCCGGCGGGCAGCATGTCAACAAGACCGACTCGGCCATCCGCATCACGCATCTGCCTTCCGGTATCGTCGTGGAATGCCAGGACGAGCGCTCGCAGCACAAGAACCGCTCGCGGGCCTTGTCGCTGCTGAAGGCCCGGCTGCTTGCCGCCGAGCGCGAGAAGCAGCAAAGCCAGCAGGCGCAGTCGCGCAAATTGCAGGTCGGGTCGGGCGATCGCTCCGAGCGCATCCGCACCTATAACTTTCCGCAAGGACGCGTCACCGACCATCGCATCAATTTGACGCTGTACAAGCTCGACGACGTCATGAACGGCGACTTGGACGAGCTGATACGCGCCTTGAATCAGGAACACCAGGCCGAAGAGCTGGCGCAGCAGACGAATGAGTAGTCCGCTTGACCTTCGGGCGCGCACCGTCGGCGACAGCTTGCACGACGCGGCGCGCGCGCTCGCTCCCGGCAGCGGCTCCCCGCGTCTCGACGCGGAATTGTTGCTCGGCAAGATTCTCGGGCTGTCGCGTTCCGCGCTGATCGCGCGCGGCGATGCGACCGTCGATGCGGACTCCGCACGCGCATTCGCGCGGCTCATCGCGCTGCGCTTGCGCGGCACCCCGGTCGCGTATTTGACCGGCACGCGGGAATTCTGGTCCCTGCCGCTGCGCGTGACCCCGGATGTGCTCGTGCCTCGGCCGGAGACCGAGACGTTGGTCGAGCTGGCACTGCAGCGCCTGCCCGAAGAGCAGGCCGCCACGGCGCTCGATCTTGGCACGGGCAGCGGTGCCGTCGCGCTCGCGATCGCCTCGGAACGGCCGCGGGTTACCCTGACCGCCGTGGACATCTGCCCGCGGGCGCTGACCGTGGCGCGGCAGAACGCCCGCGGGCTCAAGCTCGATCGCATCGACTGGCGCCTGGGTTCCTGGTACGAGCCGGTGCACGGCGAACGCTTCGACCTGATCGTCGCCAATCCACCCTACGTCGCCGCCGCCGATCCGGCCCTCGCGCGACTGGCCGCGGAGCCCTCGATAGCCCTGAGCGGCGGGCCCACGGGCCTCGAGGCCGTGGCATCGATTGCGGCCGGCGCCGCCGCCCATTTGCGTGGGCTCGGGTGGCTCATCGTGGAGCACGGCAGCGATCAGGCGGACGCCGTCGCCGAGTTATTCCATCGTCACGGCTTCACGAGTATTCGTTCGCATGCCGATTTCTCCGGAAACCCCCGCGTTACGCTGGGAACCATTCACTCACCACTCGAGGGACCCTCATGATCCGCTTCGAAACATCGCTGGGCGACTTCACCGTTGAATTGTTCGAAAAGGATGCGCCGTTGTCGGTGGCCAATTTTTTGCGCTACATCGACGAGGGATTCTTCGACGGCACCATCTTCCATCGCATCGTTCCCGGCTTCGTCATCCAGGGCGGCGGTTTTACCGAAGACATGACCCAGAAGCGCACTCAGCCGCAGGTCAAGAACGAAGCCGACAACGGCCTCAAGAATTCGCGCGGCACGCTCTCCATGGCCCGCACGAACGACGTCAACAGCGCGACTTCGCAGTTCTTCGTCAATTTGAAGGACAACGACTTTCTCGACCACTCGCGCGGCAATTTCGGCTACGCCGTGTTCGCGAAAGTCACCGACGGCATGGACGTCGTCGACAAGATCGCCGCGGTGCAGACCGGCCGGCGGCGCGGCTTCGACGACGTGCCGGTCGATGCGGTCGTCATGAAGAGCGTACGGCGCATGCCCGCCTAGTTGCAGGTGGCGCAGAAGCGATCATTCCTCGGCCGGCTGATACGGGCGCTGCTGGGCCTTGCCGCAATTTTGATTGCCGCGAGCGTCCTCGCGGTCCTGTCGCTGCGCTGGATCGATCCGCCGTACACGGCGTTCATGGCCGAGGCGCAGGCGGCGGCGTGGCTCAATCGCGATTCCGGTTACGTGTTCCGCCACCGCTGGGTCGATCTGGACCAGATCTCGCCCAATCTGCCGCTGGCCGTCGTTGCCTCCGAGGATCAGAAGTTTCCCGAGCACTGGGGCTTCGACGTCGAGGCCATCGAAAAGGCCTACGCGCTCAATCGCCATAGCCATAAGGTGCGCGGCGCCAGCACCATCAGACAGCAGGTCGCCAAGAATCTGTACCTCTGGTCGGGGCGCAGCTATTTCCGCAAGGGGCTCGAGGCCTATTTCACGGTCTTGATCGAGACCCTGTGGCCGAAGCGGCGAATCCTGGAAATGTACTTGAATATCGCCGAGTTCGGCGCCGGGACCTACGGTGCGGAGGCGGCCGCCCAGCGATTCTTCCACAAGCCCGCGGCGCGGCTCAGCCGCAGTGACGCCGCCGCGCTCGCCGCCGTATTGCCGAACCCGGAACACTATTCGGCGGTAGCGCCGTCCAGGTACGTTGAGCAGCGACGCGAATGGATCCTGGGCCAGATGCAGGCACTGGGCGGCCCGGAAATGCTGGGTGAAATCGACGCCTACCCGACTCGGCGGCGCTGAAGTCTTCAAACATCTCGGCTCATTTTCCGCGAGACCATTCGTTCCTCCATGAAGCGTCTGCCTTGGGGCGCGGCGAGCCCGGGGTGTGCGGCTTCGCAGCCGGGCAGGGCCGTTGACACTGCTCCCGTTCTTGGCGGCGCCGATCGCGCGCGCACACAAATGTGACAAAGGCGGCCCCGAAAGCGTTCACGTAAGCTTGCTCGACTGCGGTTTGGTAGGCCGATTGCACTTCGAAAGACTATTTCCTTCAAACGATTTGTTGGATACCCTCGCATAACTTAAACTGATGCGAACGTCGGCAGCGCAAGAAATGAGCAACCCATGTCCGGCCGAGCCGCATCTCTACTTGCACTCCGTGCTTTCGAAGCGGCCGCGCGCCGCTTGAGCTTCACCGACGCTGCGCATGAGCTCCACGTGTCGCAGGCGGCGGTTAGTCGTCATGTCCGCATGCTCGAAGCCGAGCTCGGGCGGCCGCTATTTCGTCGCTTGCATCGGCGGGTGGAATTGACGGCAGCCGGGAAGCGGCTCGTGGGTGAGCTCACTGCGGGTTTCTCACAGATAGGGCGGGCCGTCGAGGCTGTCAGGAGTGCTCCGACGCGACGGCTGCGGATTTCCGTGGAACCTGCGTTCGCGGCCCGCTGGCTCGTGCCGCGCTTCGGGCGGTTCACGGCGGCGAATCCGGAAATTGAAGTCGATCTGGAATCGTCTGACGAATTGCAAACCCTCGGCCGCGGCGCGGATATTGCCATTCGGTTCCTGGGCTCGACTTCACGCAAGCCGAATGGCCGGGCCCGGAAGCTGTTCACGTATACCGGCTTTCCGGTGGTCTCGAGTGGCCTCCGTGCCGGCCGCCCGCAGCGGCGTAGCGACAGCGACGTACTGGCCTTCCGTCTTTTGCATGACGACGACGGCAGCGAATGGCGGCGCTGGTTCGCCGCGGCCGGGCTCGACGGCTTTGATGCCGCAAAGCATCTGCACTTCAATGATTGTTCGCTCACCGTCACCGCCGTGCTGCGCGGGCAGGGCGTTGCACTGAGCGCTCCTATGTACCTACAGTCTCAGCTACGGTCGGGGCGCTTGGTGCGCATTGGCCGGACTCAAGTCACTTTCGGCGATTACTGGTTGCTCGAGGCGACGGACCGGGCAACCGCAAAGGCACGTGCGGCATTCATCGCCTGGTTTTATCTGGAAGCCAGGAATTTGTTCCGCCGATCGGAAACGCCCGCAGTGGGGGACTTACGAGCCCGCGGCGCGGCTCAGCCGCGGTGATGCCGCCGCGCTCGCCGCCGTATTGCCGAACCCAGAACACTATTCGGCGGTAGCGCCGTCCAGGTTTGAGCAGCGACGCGAATGGATCCTGGGCCGGATGCAGGCAATGGGCGGCCCGGAAATGCCGGGTGAAATCGACGCCTACCCGACTCGGCGGCGCTCAAGCGCAGTATCTTGTCGAGAATCGCCGGGATCTCGAAGATTGCGCGATTCTCGATGCGTGCAACGTTGGCGCGATAGCCCGCGAGATTCTCCGTCACGGCCGAGACGCCGCCGGCGATGGATTTGAAGGAGTCGAGCACGACGCCGGCATCGTGCTCCTGCACCCAGTCGGTATTGTAGCGCTCCTGCGGCATCGTCCACGCGTTGCGTACCACGATGACGGGCAGACGCTGCTGAATGGCCTCGCTGATGCTGCCCGGGCCCGGTTTGCCGATGAAGAAATCGCTGAGCTGCATGAAATAGCGGATTTGCGAGGAAAAGCCCATCACGACGCGCGGCGCCCGCGAGCTCATGGCGCGCAACTCATCGGCAAGCGCTGAATTGTGGCCGCACACCAGAATGAGCTGCGTGTCATCGAGGCGCTTCGCGATTCGGCGCATGGCCTTCGACCCGTGGCCGCCGAACATGACGATGCCGGTCGGCCGGTCCGGATCGAGCTGCAGCTTGCGACGCTCGGCGCGCCGATCGAGGTTCAAATCGCGGTAGAAATCCGGCCGGATGATCATCCCGGAAGTCGCATGGATCATCGCCTCCTCGTAGCCGGCCTGCCGTGCTTGCACGACCGCCTTGGCGGTACCGCAAATCAAGTGCTGCGCCTGGTTCGGCTCGATCCAGAAATGCGGCGGTGAGTCGGCGAAGTCCGTGAGAATGGTCACGTAAGGCGCATCCGGCCGCGCGAGTCCCAGCGCCTGATACATGGCACGATTGAAGTTCGGCACCAGCGAGACCACCAGATCCGGCTGCGTCCTTTGCCAGTAGCGCTGCAGCTGCGCGGTCAGCGATTTGTGGCTCAGCCGGATGAGCGCCTGCAACACCTTGAGCTCCTGGCCGAGACCCAACGTCCAGCCGCGTGCCAATCGGGCGTTATAGTATTGCTCGGGCTTCATCCCGGTCGTCTTGCCGAACACGTCCCGCGGATCCAAGACTTCGAAGAGATTGACCAGCCTGACCTGCCAGGGCAGCGCCAGTTCGCGGATGACGGTATCGAGGGCCACCGCCGCGGAGCGATGCCCGCCCCCGGCATTGAAATACACGATATCAATGGATTTCACGCGCGTTACTGTACCCGCGGACTATGACCAAACGCTTACATCGCGCCGTGCCCGGAGCCGCCCCGTGCGTGAGAGCGGGGCAATTCGTGAAGTACCGCACATTTCACTAGGAACCGCGGCACGCCCTGGGCGATACTCGACGCGATCTCATGGGCCGCCCGTTGCCATTAAAATTCACGCTCGCCGCGGCTGCGCTCATCGGTACCGCCGGCGCGCAATCCCCCGCCCAAGTCCCGGCGCCGCACGCTCCGACGGCCCCGCATGCCCCCGCCGCTCCCCAGGCCCCGGCCCCCGCGCAGGCCCCAACGGCGCCGAGCAAGTCATTCGTCGCGCAGGGCCCGCTTCCGGCCAACGTGCATCGGTTGAGCCACGGACGTTTCAACGACGTATGGGTGTACGTCCCGCCGGGTTCGCCGACGAGTTTCGCGCTGTTCATCTCGGGCGAGCAGGGCGTGACCCCCACGACCGACGCGATGGCGCAGCAACTCGCGCGGCAGGGCGCCATGGTCGTCGTCATCGACTGGTCCAAGCTCAAGGCGAATCTCGAGGCCGACGACGCTCAATGCGTCTTCCCCGACGGAGATCTGGAGAATCTCAGCCACTTCGTGCAGGCGTACTTCCATACAGCCACCTATCTCTCGCCCATTTTGTTGGGGACGGGCGAAGGCGCCGCGATGGCTTACGGCGTGCTCGCCCAGGCGCCGCGGGATACTTTCGCGGCGGCATTGACCGTGGATTTTTGCCCTGCGTTCAATCTCCAGAAGCCCTTGTGCAAGGGCTCGGGATTTGAATTCACGCGCCCTGCTCGCGGTCGCGGGCTGGATGTTCTGCCGATCAGGAGCCTCGCCAACCCGTGGGTCGACCTGCAGGAAGCAACTGCATCGTGTCCGGCCGGAGCGGCGCAGGAATTCGTTTCGCGGGTTCGCGGCGCGGCCATCGTGAATCTTCCGCCGCCTACCGCCCACGTCACGGCGCAGCCCGACTGGATGCCGCAGTTCATGGCCGCTTACGCGCGACTTGCGCTCGAGAATCCGACCCGACGCGCGGCGCCGCCGCCGCCGGGTTTGAGCGATCTGCCGATCATCGAGATTCCGGCGCAGTCGGGCGCCCTACGATCCGCCGCCGCGCCCGGCGACTCCTTCGCCGTCATCCTGTCCGGTGACGGCGGCTGGGCGGGACTCGATCAGGACGTCGCGGGCGCGCTGAGCGCGAAAGGCATCCCGGTGGTCGGTCTGGATTCGTTGCGCTATTTCTGGAGCGCGCGCACACCGGACGGGCTCGCCGCGGATGTCGACCGCATCATTCGCTACTACCTCGCGCATTTCCACAAGGGGCGCGCGCTGCTGATCGGCTATTCGCAGGGCGCCGACGTGCTGCCGTTCGCGCTCAATCGGCTGCCCGCGGCAACACGAGCCCAAGTGGCGTTGGCCGTCGTCATGGGCCTATCGGAGCACGCCCTGTTCGAATTTCATTTGAGCAGCTGGGTCTCGGACAGCAATGCGGGACCGGCGACGTTGCCGGAGATCGAGCACATCAGCGGCGTGCCGGTGCTGTGCATCTACGGTGAGGAGGAGAGTGACACGTTGTGTCCCAAGCTCGATCCGACCCGATTCAGCATCGTGAAGCTCAAAGGCGGCCATCATTTCGACGGCGACTACGCCGGCTTGGCGCAGAAGATCCTCACCGCCGCCGGCCGCTGACTACGCCTGATGGGCCCGCGGTATAGCACATTTTGTTGCGTCAGGGTCTGAGGCGCGTTGACAAGGAGCGCGGACCTGCGAGTTAATGGCACTCCCTTCCAGCCGCTGCGAGGAGGCCTTCGATGATCAGCACCGGCGCGATCTCCTATCAGGGCGACGGGGTCACCATGGTCGGATTTCTGGCGCTCGACGATGCGCGCGGCGGCCCGCGCCCGGCGGTTCTCCTCGCCCCGGAGGCGTCGGGACTCGACGACTTCAATCGAGATCGCTGCCGGCGCCTGGCGGCCCTGGGATATGCCGCGTTCGGCCTGGATTTTCACGGCGACGGTGTCGTGCTCAGCAACCGCGAGGAGATGATGGCCCGACTCAAGGTCTTCACGTCGGATCCGTTGCGCACGCGCGCCCGGGCCCAGGCGGCCTTGTCGGCGCTGTGCAGTCAGCCGCGCGTCGATCCCAAGCGCGTCGCCGCGATCGGCTATTGCTTCGGCGGCACGATCGCACTCGAATTGGCCCGCAGTGGCGCGGATATCCGGGCGGCGGTCGGCTTTCACGCCGGCCTCGCGACGGCGCGTCCGCAAGATGCGCAGCACATTCGAGCGAAAGTCTTGATCTGTAACGGTGTGAACGACCCCATCGTGCCGCTCGAGCAGCGCACCGCGTTCGCACAGGAAATGGAAGCCGGCGGCGTCGACTGGCAGCTGCATCTATACGGTGGCGCGGGGCATGCCTTTACGCGCCCCGGCGCGGACGCCTTGGGCCTACCCGGTTTTGCCTACCACAAGAGCGCCGACGAGCGCTCCTGGCAGGCGATGCTGAATTTGTTTGCGGAAACTCTGGGTCCGGTGTGACGCCCATGCGCCTCTTGGTCGTGGGAGCCGGATCGACCGGCGGATACTTCGGGGGACGTCTCGCGAAGGCCGGCCGCGACGTCACCTTTCTCGTGCGGCCGGAACGCGCCGCACGGCTTCGGTCCGATGGTCTGCAGATCGTCAGTCCGCACGGCGACCTGACGCTCCACCCCCAGGTGACGACCGCGGCCGAGATCGCGAAGCCGTTCGACGTGATCCTGCTCAGCGTAAAAGCGTTCTCGCTGGAGGCTGCCCTGCGAGACCTCACGGTGGCCGTCGGCCCGGAGACGATGATCGTCCCCGTGCTGAACGGCATGCGGCACATGGATCTGCTGCGCGATCGCTTTGGACCACGGGCCGCCTTGGGCTGCGTTTGCATCATTTCCGCGACAGTCGATGCGCAAGGCCGAATCGTTCAATTGACCCCACAGCAGCGCCTGGCCTACGGCGAGCTCGACGGGACGCTGACCCCGCGCGTGCAAGCCCTCGATGCGTTCATGCAAGGCGCCGGCTTCGAGGCGCGGCTCACAACCACGATCGAGCGCGAAATGTGGGAGAAATGGACTCTGCTGGCAACGCTCGGCGGCGTTACTTGCCTGATGCGCGGCAGCGTCGGCGAGATCGTCGCGGCGGCGGGCGGTTTGCAGTTCGTGAGCGCGTTCCTGGCCGAGGTTGTCGCCGTGGTCCGAGGGGCGGGTACGGCACCCAGCGAGGCTTTCCTCGCGAGCGCGCGAGCGGTGCTCACCGCTGAAGGCTCGGCGCTGACGTCATCGATGTACCGCGACCTGCAGAACGGCGGGCCCATCGAGGCCGATCAAATCATCGGCGACCTGCTGGAACGTGGGCGCAAGAAGGACATCCCGGTGCCGCTGATCTCGCTCGCGTACACGAATTTAGCCGTTTATCAACGCCGGCGAGCAGCGTCGCCGGGTTGATCTGCGCGCGCGGAGCCTCGGACAGGCTCCCACGCTCCTAGGCCGCGTCGGCCGGCTCCAGCACCTCCGGGTCATATCCCAACACGGGCGCAAGCCATCGCTCCGCGTCGGCAAGACTCCATCCCTTGCGCTGCGCATAGCTCGCCGCCTGATCGCGGTCGACCTGACCGACGCCGAAATAATGCGACTGGGGGTGCGAAAAATAGAACCCGCTCACGGATGCCGTCGGTAACATGGCGAAGGACTCCGTGAGACGGATGCCCGCATTCGACTCCGCCTCGAGCAGACGCCAGAGAGTCGCCTTCTCGGTGTGCTCGGGACAGGCGGGATAGCCGGGCGCGGGCCGAATCCCCTGGTACTGTT
>Ga0210394_10003816_pt1 | contig 18276 bp, 16 predicted proteins | sample IncBWC12MmetaG_FD_160121 | JGI IMG/M metagenome (GOLD analysis project Ga0210394, IMG submission 160121) | Forest soil microbial communities from Barre Woods Harvard Forest LTER site, Petersham, Massachusetts, United States - Inc-BW-C-12-M | ecosystem: Environmental > Terrestrial > Soil >... | reverse complement strand
CATGCCGCTGCAGCGAGCGGCCATTAGCATGCGTTTCGTGCACCGTGTCGCCTCGCGCTGGGGCGGACCAGCGCGCCCTGCGCTGGCATTGGTGCTGTCCATCGCCGCGGTGGCGGTGCATGCAGCAGCGTCAAAGCACCTGGGTGTTGCGACCTGCTCAAGCAGCGTCTGCCATGGCCGTCTCACCGCGGCCGCCAGCGGCCAGTCCAACGTGGCGCTGAACGAATACGCGGTCTGGCTCAAAGAGGATCGCCACTCGCAGGCTTACGTCGTGCTGACAAGGCCAGAGGCCCAGCGCATCGCCGCGAAACTCGGCCTGGGTGGCGCAGCGAGCGCCCGAGAGTGCCTCGACTGCCACGCGGACAACGTGGGGAGTTCTCTGCGCGGACCGAAGTTTCAGTTGCGCGATGGCATCGGATGCGAGACCTGCCATGGCGGCGCCGAGAACTGGATCGAACCGCACTCGAAGAAGGGCGCGACCCATGCCGACGACGTGGCGCGCGGGATGTACCCATCCGAAACGGCCTTGGGCAGGGCCGAACTGTGTTTGGGTTGCCATGCGGGCACGCCGGACAAGTTCGCCACTCACGCCATGATGGCGGCGGGACATCCCCGCCTGAGCTTCGAGCTGGAGTCCTTCACGACGCTGCAGCCGCCGCATTTTCGCCGCGACGATCCGAGCTACCTTAAGCGCAAGGGCAATATCGGCGGTGCGACGCTCTGGATCACGGGTCAAATGCGTGCCGTGGTGCGCCAGGTCGCACTGCTGCAGGCGTGGTGGAACCGCAACCCCGGCGCCTTTCCCGAACTTGCTCTTTACGACTGCGATTCCTGCCACCATGCGCGCTCTTCGGCCGTGTGGAGCCGCGAACGTGTCGGCATCGGCATCGGCACGATGCGCCTGCAGACCGGGCATCTGGTCATACTCCGGGCCATCGCTGAAGCGCTCGAAGGTCCGGCCGGTGCCGAAACCCTGGCCCAGGCGACCCAAGCGCTGGTGCAGGCCGGCCAGCGCGATGCGACGGCAATCCGAACCGCCGGCGAACGCGTCGTTGCCTTTGTGAACGCGCGCGAGGCGTGGACGAGGCGAGCGTTCACCCCGGAAGAAGTCGGAAATTTGAGGCGCACCCTGCTGCGCTACGCCGCATCCGACCGCACCAGCGATCTGGTGGCGGCCGAGCAAGTCGCGATGGGGGTTGAGGTTTTGAGCTACGCGAGCAAAGATCAGGAAAGCCATCGCAGTGAGATCGATAAGCTGTTCGAGGCGGTGCCGGGGGAAAAAAGCCAGAAAGGCTTCGACCCCGCGCGATTTGCCGCGGCGGCTCGCTCGGTGGCCGGGAGATTCTGAGTCCGATGCTGCACTTCGGCAAAACCCATCTTGGCAACCGGAAGCCGGAGAACCAGGACTACATCGCCTGGAACGAAGGCATGAAGCGGTTCGTCGTGGCCGATGGAATGAGCGGGCTTGCCCACGGCGCGCTCGCGAGCCGGATCGTGTGCGATGCGATTGCCGGTGCAAACGCACCGCGCTCGCTGGAAGCGGCTTTATCTGCTGCCCAGAACGCCCTGCTGGCGCGAGCACAGGCCGATGGCCGAATGGGCGCGACCGGTATCGTCGCCGATTTCGGTGCCACTGGGTGCCGCCTGGCCTGGCTGGGTGATTGCAGGGGCTATTTATGGCGCGACCACGCGCTGACCCGACTTACGGCGGATCACTCGGTCGAAGCCATGTTGCACGGGGGTTCGGATCGGACGCGCGCGTCCTCCGGCCAGGACCTGGACACCGTCACGCGATATTTTGGCAGCGACGACGCGGTGGCGTCCGTTCGCGACATCGAGTTGCGCGAGGGCGACTGGATCCTGCTTTGCAGCGACGGCTTATGGCGCGTTGTCACCGACGAGCAGATCGGCAATCTCCTGGACGACGCCGACTCGCTGCACGACGCCGTTTTTGCCCTCGTCGCTGCTAGCCTCAGCGCCGGAGCGCCGGACAACCTGAGCGTGCTGCTGGTCGACCCGGGACCATCCCGGGAAGCCCGACACGGAACGACCCCTCCATCTGTCTCAACGGGAAGCCGCGGCGATGCACCGATGTAAGCTCGCCAAATAGCGACCTCATCTCGCCGTCTTTGCGCCGCCCCCCATGACCATGAGCACCGCCGGATCGAATTCATATCGGATAAGCCATCGCGAGACGGGCAACGAATATCTCCTGAACGCGCAGAAACTCTCGCTGCGAGTCGGGCGCGACCGTAGTGCCGATATTCATCTTGACAGCGAGCGGGTTTCAAAGCGCCATGCGATATTCACCTTCAATACCGGCAACGGCAACGCCTACATCGAGGACATGGGATCCCGGAACGGCACCAAGGTCGACGACAAGCCCCTACAGGGAGATCCGCGCTCGCTGCGCAGCGGAGAAGTCGTCGAGATTGCGGGCCATCATTTCGACGTCATGGAGGTCGGCGGGGGACCCTCTATTCCGCTGTCACCCGTCGATGGAACGAAGCCCCTGGCAGGCATTGACGACAAGGTTCGGAGCCTGTTGGACAGATTTCTTGTGATAAAAGTCGATTCGCCAACCGTCTGTCTGATCGTGCGAAATCTTGAACAGGCTGGACGCCGCATCAATCTCGACGTCGATGCCGAAGGAGCGCCCAACAAATGGACGATTGGCAGTGATCCCGCCGCATCGACGATCCACCTGCCGGGCGGGGGGGTCTCCAGATTGCATGCGACGATTTCTGCGTTGCGTTCGCCTCACGGCCTGCGCTGGAAGATCACGGACGAGGTTGCGCAGAACAAGCTTTACATCAACCAGGACCAATACGCTTCAAAGTTTCTCAGTGATGGCGACCGCATCATCTTTGGCGACGTGTTGGTCCAGTTCGTCCTGCCGCGGCAGGAACCGCCGAAGCGGACCTGGTGGCACCGACTGCTGCACTTCGTCGGGCTGAGCTAGAGGGATTCGCGTTTGTCAGCGCGCCGCGCCGTCAGTCGGCGCCAGCAGCTGCCCCCTCGGCGGAACGCCTATAGATAGGGACCGCCTGCCGCCGGCGAGTTTGCCTCAGCCAATATGCGCCTCGCGCAAGAAGGCTTCACGATCGGAATCGCTCGAAATACGCTCGGCCACCAGCATATAAAACTGCTCCCGATCGTTCGTCTGCTCGGATGCGCGTTTCACGATGACGCGCGCGAGCGGGCCGATGTACCTGGTCAGGAGGCGCGACACCCACTCGATGTGCTCTGACGTCAGGTGAGGCTGAACCGTTCCGGTTTCAGAAGCTGCGGGACTTGGTCGCTGCATCGAGCGAGCCGGTACGTCCGAGGAAACGATCTCCCCCGAGCGGATCGCCATGTTGGACTGGAAGGCCCGCCGTTCCTCTGGCTCGTTCAATCCATCGGCAATCGCATTCAACAGCGTGTCGAGATCCGAACATCGGCTTGCGGCCCGCTGCACAAGCACTCTCGCCACCGGGCCGATGATCTGCGCCAGCTGGGCCTCGACCAAGCCCAGCGTCTCCGGATCCCATCCGGGCGGCCACCACGTGCTGGAACTTGAGCCGGCTTTGGAGACGGAGGACCCGCGCGCGGCGGCTCTGTCCTGGCGCCAGTGCTGCGTGGGGCGCACGATGACCGTCTCTTCCGAGACAGTCTCTCTGACCGGACGCGAGTGGACGGCGAGGATCGCGTCGCGAAACGACGTCGCCGTCTCGAAGCGCTCACTGGGCTTTTTGGACAGCGCTTTGCAGATCACCGGATCGTAACGCTCCCAGCGGTCGGCACCATTCGCGGCCAGCGATGGCGCCCGCTCCGCGTCACACACGCGAGACATCACGGCCTCAGCGGTTCCCTGGAACACAGGCCGCCCGGCGAGGAGCTCATACATGACGGCGCCGGCGGCGAAAATGTCGGTCCGATGATCCAGCCCCTCCTGGCGGTAGACCTCGGGAGGCATGTAGCCGGGGGTGCCCATGCACGTGTAGGTCTGGGTGATGTCCGGCACGTCGATCCGCGCGATTCCGAAATCGGCGACTTTCAATCGCCCGTCCTTCATGATGATCAGGTTCGCGGGCTTGATGTCGCGGTGCCAGACCTTGCATTCGTGCGCGTGCGCGAGCGCGTTGAGCAGCTGGATCATGATACTGACGATGTCGGCTTCGCCGAAGACCGTCCAGCGTGCGAAATACTCCCGCAAACTGCAGCCCTCGACGTATTCCATCGCGATAAATGCGCAGTCGTCGCCCTGGCCGAACTCGAACACGGCGACGATGCCGGGATGCGACAGGCGGCCCGCTGCTCGCGCCTCGTTGCGAAAGCGCGCCTCGATCGATCCGCCGTGCCCGCTTTGACGTACCAGGTCCCAGCGGATCGTCTTGACTGCGACGTCACGGCCGATATCCGGGTCGAATGCCCGGTAGACAGTCCCCATCGCCCCTTGGCCGAGGACCCCTTTGACAACGTATTTCCCGAAGCGTTCGGGGATAGACAGATCGCTCATGCTAAAGAGGCTGCAGATGACACACCTTTTACACCTCAACCTGCTCAATGTACAGACAAGCGAAGAACTTCTGGTTGACTGTCCGATCCCCAGGCTCACAACCCGGCAGGCGGCCCGTTGCGAGCGGAGTTCGGACCCCAAGCTGGAGATTGCGAGCTGTTCTTAAGTCGGACTCGCAGCCCCACCAAGCCGGCCGCGGTCCCAAGGTTGAGGTGGCACACACACCCATCAAGATTTAGGGGCCTCCCCAAGGTGACCTTATGTCTTCCGGCATTTACGTGCCGGCCGGACTCCTGAATAATAAGCGGGGCATCGACCCTCGGGAGCGCACGCTTTCCTGTGCGCGACTTCCCAAAGCGCACGATTTGCTGTGCGCAACTTCCAAAGATGGCGGGCCGAGTGTCGGAGTCACCAGCCCCAGCGTGCCTGCAACGCAGCGACGAGTTGCCGCATCGCCTGTCCGCGGTGACTGAGCGAGTTCTTCTGCTGGGGCGCGAGCTCGGCCGCCGTAACGCCCAGCCCATCGAGCCAGAAATACGGGTCATAGCCGAATCCATTGACCCCACGCGGCTGCGTGACGATGTGGCCGTGCCAGCGCCCCTCGGCAACGATCGGCTCCGGATCGTCCGCCATCCCGACCGCAACCAGCACGCACACGTAATGCGCCGACCGATCCTGAGCGCCACGCAGCCGCGCCAGCAGCGCGCTGTTGTTCTGCGCGTCGCTGGCACCCTCCCCCGCAAGGCGGGCCGAGCGCACTCCGGGCGCTCCATCGAGGGCGGCGCAGCAAAGGCCGGAGTCGTCCGCCAGCGCCGGCAAGCCGGTGCCTTGCGCGGCGTGGCGCGCCTTGGCCAGCGCGTTTTCCAGGAACGTCGGGTGCGGCTCCTCTGCGCTGGCGACGCCAAGCTCCCGCTGCGGCAACACCTCGACCCGCAACGGTTCGAGCAGCGCACGCAACTCGGCGAGCTTGCCGGCGTTGTCGGACGCCAGCACCAGGCGGCGTGGGCCCGTGTCACTCACGACAGTCGCTCACGGCTCGGCCAGGGCTGCGTTCTGCGCGTCGAGCAGCCGCCCGATGCCGCTTCGCGCATGCGCCAACATCGATTGCAGCTGCGCCTGCGAGAACGGCTGGCCTTCGGCGGTGCCCTGGATTTCGACGATCCCGCCGGAGGCCGTCATCACGACATTCATGTCGGTATCGCAGGCGCTGTCCTCGCTGTAGTCCAGATCCAGCAGCGTTTCTCCGTCGATGATCCCCACCGAAACGGCGGCAACCGCTTCGCGCACAGGCTCGGCCGTCAGCATCGAGCGCGCGCGCATCCAGGCAATGGCATCGCACAGTGCGACGTAGCTGCCGGTGATGGCCGCCGTTCGCGTGCCTCCGTCGGCCTGGATCACGTCACAATCGATCTGGACGGTGCGCTCGCCGAGCGCGCTCAGGTCGACCACCGCGCGCAGCGAACGGCCGATCAGGCGCTGGATTTCGAGCGTGCGCCCGCCCTGCCGGCCGCGGCTGGCTTCGCGCTCGCCGCGGGAATGCGTCGCGCGCGGCAGCATTCCGTACTCGGCGGTCACCCAGCCGCCGCCCTGCCCTTTCAAGAACGCCGGCACGCGCGCCTCGACGCTGGCTGTACAAAGGACACGGGTGTCGCCGAATCCGACCAGCACCGAGCCTTCCGGGTGGCGCGTATAGCGGCGCGACAGCGTGACCGGGCGCAACTGATCGGCGCCTCGCCCCGCGCTGCGGATCATCCGGGGAACCTAAGCTTCGACACGCCGCGCCTCCTGGCCAAACCGTCCGGGACCGAAGCCGGGAGGATAGCCGTTGCGGAAGGCAGCGTTACGGGTCGATCAGCTTGGACGCGCGCTGGATCGCGCGCTGGATCTCGCCGACCGCCTCGTCGATCTGGTCGTCGGTGAGCTCGGCGCCCAGCTCGTCGCCCGGGCGCTGGAACTGAATGGTCGTGGCGACGCCGCCGTCGGGGATCGCCAGCGTCGAGACCGGAGCGTCGCTCGGAGGCACCATGTCGACCGCCTCGGCGCCCGCCCAGGCCATCGCCACCGCGGTGCAGTTGTCCGCATCGGGACCCGCCGCCTCCAACGCGTCGCCGACCAGATCGGGCACCGCGCGCATCACGGTGCGGTCCGAAAAGACGTCGACGATCTGCCGGTCGTGCAGCGCGCCCCACAGGCCATCGCTACACAGCAGCACGACGTCGCCGCTGTGCAGCGCCATCGGGTGGCTGATTTCGACCGTGGGCGCCACATACGCTCCCACGCAGTTGTAGATCCGGTTGCGCTCGGGGTGATCCTTGGCGTCCTCATCGCTGATCAGCCCGGACGACACCAGGTGGTGCACGCGCGAGTGATCGACCGTGCGGGCCGCAATCCTCGGCCCCCGGATCAAATACAGGCGCGAGTCGCCGCAGTGGGCCCACATCGCCAGGCCTTGCTGGATAACGCACGCCACGATCGTCGTGCGCGGCGCCTCGGGCAGCGAGTTCTCGGCCCGGTAGCGGTGCAATTCGCGATGGGAGCTGAGAATCGACTCCTCCAGGAAGCCGGCCGGGTCCGACAGCGTCGGCTTGGCCTGACGCTGGAACAAGGCGGCGATTGTCTGCAGCGTCAACTCCGACGCGATCTCTCCGCGCGCATGGCCACCCATGCCGTCGGCGACCACCATCAGCAGCGAGTCGCGCGTGTACAGGTACCCCATCCGGTCCTGGTTGATCTTGCGCCCGCCCTTCTTGCTGTCCTGGTAGATCGAGAATCGCACCTACCGCTCCTCCTGGAAGCGCTCGCAGAGCGCTTCCCGCTCGAACTTCCGCTTCGCTGCGCTTCTGCCCATCGACATTGCGCCTAGAACCACGTGATGTTGTGTTCCTTCATGAAACGGGTCACCCGTTCCCGGAAGTGTCGTATGCGTGCCCCGGTGCGTTCGGAGAACGTGAACTCCGGCCGATCGGGCACGTTGTTCAGCAGCTCCTTTTGCACCGCGAACACCGTCTGCGGCCTTTCGAGCGAATTCAGGCGCAGGCAGCGCTCGACCATCGAAAGCAGCTGGTTCGAATACAGCCCGCGGAACGACTTCAGCACCTGGGGCATCTTGTCGTCCTTGAGCCGATGATCCGACTCCTGTGGCGGCAGGCCGGACATGCATGCGTAGATGCAGGCTCCGATGCTGTAGACATCGGTCCACGGACCGAGCTCGGCGTCGCGCTTGTACAACTCCGGCGCCGCGAAGCCCGGCGTGTACATCGGATAAGTCTTGCTGATGTCGCGTTGCAACGTCTGGCGGGCCGCGCCGAAATCGAGCAGGATCGGCGTGCCGTCCATACGTAGATAGACATTGGCCGGCTTTACGTCCAGATGCAGCAGGCGGTTCGAATGGACTTCGCGCAGGCCGTTCATCACCTGTGCGAACACGCGGCGGATGAAGCGTTCCGACAGAACGTCCTTCTGTTCCTTGCTGCGGCTGCGCAGCACGTGCTCCTGCAGCGAGCGGCCCGACTCGTAGTGCATCACCATATAAACGGTCTCGTTGGCGCGAAAGAAATTCAGCACGCGAACGATGTTCGGGTGGTAGATCGACGCCAGAGCGCGCCCTTCTTCGAAAAAGCACTTCAGTCCGATCCGGTACGTATTCAGGTTCTCGGCCGCGACGTAAGGGGCAAACTCGCCCGGCTTGCGCTGCGCCAGCGCCGCCGGCATGTATTCCTTGATGGCGACGGACTGGCCGTTCTCGTCCTGCGCCAGGTACACGATCGAAAAGCCGCCGCTCGATATCTTCTTTACAATCCGGTAATTGCCGAGCTGCTGGTTTTCCGGCAGTGAGCTGTTTGTCTGCGCTGCCATGTCGATGTGATTTTGCGAAATCGAGACGATGAAATCGAGAGGGGAAGTCCTACAGGAGCGCGCCGATTTTAGCTAAATCGGCCCGCTTGCAACGGTCATCGGACGCGTGCCGATCGGCCGAATTGACATGGCAATCGATGGAACACGGAACGATTCACGCACGCAATCGGACCCCAAGCAAGCGATGGCCGCGGTAGCCAGCATGACCGGCTTCGCGGCCGGCAGCAACGCAAGCCCCCGCGTTACCGTGAGCGTCGAGCTCAAGTCGGTCAACGCACGCTTCCTGGAATTGGCGATCCGCTTGCCCGACGAGCTGCGCTCGCTGGAAGCGGGTGCCCGCGAGCTTTTGGCTTCTCGGCTGACGCGCGGCAAAGTGGACATGCGTGTCACGCTAACACGCGACTCAAGTGCATCGGATGCCCGCTTGAACCCGTCGGCGCTGTCGCGCCTGGTCGCAATCGCGGCCGAGGCGCAAGCGGCGATTCCCACGGCGGCCCCGTTCGGGCTGGGCGATATCCTGCGGTGGCCGGGGGTCATCGAGTCGGGCGATGACGATGTCGAGCAGCTGCGCGAGCCATTCGTGCGAGCGCTCGCGGACGCGCTCGAGCTTCTTTCACAGGCACGCCTGCGCGAAGGAAGCGCGCTGCGGCTGGCCTTGCTCGAGCGTTGCGACGGGATCGACCGCATCCTGACCGATCTGCGCAGCCAGGTCCCCGCGATCCTGGCGATGATGGGGCGCAAGCTGCAGGAGCGTCTGAGCCAGGCACTGGTTCCAGCCCTGTCCGGCTCCAACCACCTGTCGCGCGAGGAAGTCAACGACCGGATCCGCCAGGAGGTGACGCTGTACGGGATGCGAACCGACGTGGAGGAGGAAATGCAGCGGCTGGGCACCCACGTCACCGAGGTGCGGCGCGTGTTGAACTCCGGCGGCGCAGTCGGGCGGCGCCTGGATTTCCTGATGCAGGAGTTGAATCGCGAGGCCAATACGCTCGGGTCCAAGGCGTCCGCCATCGAAATGACCAACGCGGCGGTCGAGCTGAAGCTGCTGATCGAGCAGATGCGCGAGCAGATCCAGAACCTCGAATGACGCGGCGAGCCGCTGTCCCGCCTTCGCGCCGGGCGCTGGCGCGGCCGGCGCTTCGACGGGCAAGCCAATCCGTCAAGCCGCAGGTGACTGAAGACGGGCTCGCCGGCCGTAGCCGCGATGAGGGCGGGCTCGCCCGCCGTAGCGGCGAAAGCGGCGCGGGCGGGCAGGTATTCGTGGTCGCGGCCCCCTCGGGCGCCGGCAAGTCGAGCCTGGTCAACGCGCTGCTGAAGCAGGACGCCTCGATCCGCCTATCGGTCTCCTTCACGACCCGGGCGCCGCGCCCGGGCGAGACCCATGGACGCGAGTACCACTTCGTCAGCCGCGAGGAGTTCGACGCCTGCAAGGCGCGGGGCGAGTTCCTGGAAGCAGCCGAGGTACACGGCAACTGGTATGGGACTTCGCGCCTCTGGATCGAGCAGCAGCTGAAGAACGGCAGCGATGTGCTCCTCGAGATCGACTGGCAGGGGGCTGAGCAGGTGCGCCGCCTCTTTCCGCGGGCCGTGGGGATCTTCATCCTGCCGCCCTCGATGGAAACACTGCGGGCACGCCTGGACCAGCGAGGCCAGGATGCTCCAGGCGTCATCGAGCGACGATTGCGTGCGGCACGCGGCGAAATGGAGCATGCCCCCGAATTCGATTACGTCATCGTTAACGAGCGTTTCGAGCAGGCACTCGACGAACTGGCCGCGATCGTCACGTCCACGCGCCTGCGCTTTGCCTCGCAGGCGTCGCGCAGCCCGGAGCTTTTCGACCGGCTGGGGATACCCGCCTTCGCGCCTGGCTTGCCCTCCGAAGCGGGCAGCGCGCAGGAGGGCGGCGCTCCCGCCTCCGCGGCGGCTGCCGCTACAGCGGGCAAGACGGCGGGCAAGTCCCGCTGACCCTTCGCGCCCGTCGGCGCTTCGGCGGGCCGACCCCGCTGACCCTTCGAGCCTTAGGGCGCTGCGGCGGGCAAGCCTCATAAGTACCGCATATCGAGTGAATCTGCGGACGTGTAAGCGGCCGCTCCGGTAAGATAGGAGCCGAACCGATTTCTCCGAATGGATCCACGACATGGCTCGCATCACCGTCGAAGACTGCCTGCGGCAGGTCCCGAACCGCTTCCAGCTGGTGCTGGTGGCGGCCTATCGTGCGCGGCAGTTGACGCAGGGGCACGCGCCCAAGATCGATACCAAGGACAAGCCGGCGGTGGCCGCGCTGCGCGAGGTCGCGGCGCAGAAGGTCGGCATTGAAATGCTGCGCAAAGTGCCAAGCTGATACAACGGCCTGCGCCGATCGACATCCGAGCCCGAGATCCCGCTGAATCGGCGGGGGCAAAGTGGGTGGCGCCACGTCAAAGCGGCGCAGCCAGGGTAATGTGGAGTGGCTGAACGAGCGCTATGGCCTCTGAACCGTCTTCGAGCCAGGTGTCGACTGCCCGCCGAGCGCCGGGGCCGACAGGCTTTGCCCGTCGAGCGGCCGAGGCCTTGCGCAAGGCCGGCCAGGTCGTATGGCGCTCCGAACCCGAGAAGGCGGACGCTGCCAAGCCGGCCGCGACCTTCACCGAGCTCACGGAGCGGCTGAAAACCTACCTGTCGTCCGGCGAGATCCAGAAGATCCGGGAAGCATTCAAATTCTCGGACGCCGCTCATCTGGGGCAATTCCGCAAGAGTGGCGAACCGTACATCACGCATCCGATCGCGGTAGCCGGCACCCTGTCCGAATGGCACCTGGACTCCGCCGCGATCCAGGCGGCGCTGCTGCACGACGTGATGGAGGATTCGGGCATTGGCAAGCAGCAGCTCGCCGAGCACTTCGGCCCGACCGTTGCCGAGCTGGTCGATGGGGTCTCCAAGCTGGACCGCCTCAGCTTCGATTCGGGGGAACAGGCGCAGGCCGAAAGCTTCCGCAAGATGCTGCTGGCGATGGCACGCGATGTCCGCGTGATCCTGATCAAGCTCGCCGACCGGCTGCATAACATGCGCACGCTGAGCGCCGTAGACCGCGAGCGCCAGCGCCGGATCGCGCGTGAGACGCTGGAAATCTATGCGCCGATTGCGCACCGCCTGGGTCTGAACGAAATCTACCGCGAACTGCAGGACCAGAGCCTGGCCCACCTTTATCCGCTGCGCTATCAGACGCTGAAGAAGGCCTTGAACACCGCCCGCGGCAGCCGGCGCGAGGTGCTGGGGCGCATCCATCAGGCGGTCGAAAAACAGCTGGCCGTTTCGCGCGTGAAGGCCGAGGTGTACGGGCGCGAGAAGACCACGTACGGGATCTACCGCAAGATGGCGGAAAAGCACCTGTCGTTCTCCGAGGTGCTGGATATCTACGGGTTCCGGGTCATCGTGAACGCGGTGCCCGACTGCTACCTGGCGCTGGGTGCCCTGCATAGCCTGTACAAGCCGGTGCCTGGCAAGTTCAAGGACTACATCGCGATTCCGAAGGTCAATGGCTACCAATCGCTGCACACCACGCTGATCGGCCCGTACGGGACACCGGTCGAGTTCCAGATCCGCACCAACGAGATGAACCGCGTGGCCGAATCGGGCGTCGCCGCGCACTGGCTGTACAAGGAGGACGACGCCAGCCTGTCGGAACTGCAGTCGCGCACGCACCAGTGGCTGCAGTCGCTGATCGAGATCCAGACGCAGACGGGCGATTCGACCGAGTTCCTGGAAAACATCAAGGTCGACCTGTTTCCCGAAAAGGTCTACGTGTTCACGCCGAAGGGCAAGATCGTTTCGCTGCCGCGTCGTGCGACCCCGGTGGACTTCGCGTATGCGATCCACACGGACGTCGGCAACAAGACGGTCGCCGCACGCGTGAACGGGGAAATCCAGCCGCTGCGCACGGAGCTGCGCAATGGCGACGTGGTGGAGATCGTCACCGGCCCGGTGGCGCGTCCCAATCCGGTGTGGCTCGGTTTCGTGCGCACCGGCAAGGCGCGCGCCGAAGTGCGCCATTTCCTCCGAACCACCAAGCGCCAGGAATCGGTCGAGCTCGGCGCACGCCTGTTCGCGCAGGCGGCTTCCCAGCTTTTCCTCGCATCGGAGGAGGTGACCGCCGAGCGATGGGAGGCGCTGGCGCGCGAAGCCCACGTGCGCGACCGGGACGAGCTGCTGGCCGACATCGGCCTCGGACGGCGGCTGGCAGCGGTGGTGGCCCGTCAGATGGCGCTGCTGGCTGCACGCGAAGCGCCGGCCGAAGGCGAGGCACCGCGGCCAGCCACGATCGGCACTGGCAGCCCGGTCGTGGTGAGCGGCACCGAAGGCATGGCGCTCCAGATCGCCAATTGCTGCAACCCGATTCCGGGCGACGAGATCGTCGGCCATATGCGGCGCGACTTGGGGCTGGTGGTCCATCAGCTCGAGTGCCGCCACGCGCAGCGGGCGCGCCGCGCGGATCCGGAGCGCTGGATCGACCTGCAGTGGGCCGAGGAGCTCACCGGAATGTACGACGTGAACCTGGAGGTTCGCGTGATCAACGAGCGCGGCGTTCTGGGGCGCGCCGCGGCAGCCATCGCCGAGGCGGAATCCAACATCCTGAACGTGCACATCGAGGACGAGGGCGCCAATGCAACCGCGATCCAGTTCAAGGTTCAAGTGCAGGATCGCCGACACCTGGCGCGCGTGGTGCGCTCGATCCGGCACATCAAGCAGGTGCAGCGGGTCACACGCGTGAAATCAGGGCGAGCTCAGGCTCCTGAGGAGTCGTAGGCAGTTCGTGATACGCACGAAAGGCCGATGCCGTCACCCGCAGTTCTTTTCGCCGGTTTGCTCTTCGGCGTCGTCGGAATCGCCGCCTTCACCTACGGGCGCAAAAGCGGCCAGTGGCAGCACGTGGCCATCGGCCTCGCGTTGATTGCGTTCCCGTATTTCATATCCCAGGTCTGGCTGCTTTACGCGATCGGCGCGGCTCTGTGCGGCGCGCTGTTCTTCTGGCGCAGCTAAGAGACCTTCTCGGCATCGCCGGCGGCCTGAATGTGGCAGGCGTGCCGCCTCAGCCCTTACGCCAGACGCTGGCCAGCCATGGCTGTTGTTCGCGGGGCAATCCTGCCGGCCGATAGTAGTGTTCCAGTTCCACGAACCCTGCATCGGTCAGGTAGCGGCGCCAGGTTGGCAGGTCGTGATAGACGCCGTAACGACCGCGATTCCAGCCTTCTTCGTCGTGACCGCGAGGATTGGAGCTGAACAGCACGCCGCCGCGTTTCAACGCGGCGTTCAATTGGCGCAGCACCCGCGGCAACTCCTGCGAAGGTACGTGAAACAGCGAAGCGTTGGCGAAGATGCCGTCGAAGCGCTCAGCCGGCAGCTCGAGCTTGAGAAAATCCTGCTGCCACACTTCGCAACCGGACTGGCGCGCCATCGCGACGAATTCGGCTGCACCTTCCAGGCCGATCGCGGTGTGCCCCAGGCCGGCTAGGGTTGTGAGGTCGCGCCCCGGTCCGCAGCCAAAATCCAGAATGGTGAAGGGCGGCTCGCCCTGCACGTGGCGCAACAGCGCATCGATGTTCTGGCGCACGTCGTGATCGTGGGTGCCGGCGCGAAACTGCTCGGCGCGCTGCTCGTAGTGCGCCAGCGTCGCGGCGGCGATCCGGTCCAGATCGCCCGGCTCAAGGGTTCGTTGCCGCATCGGTAGGGTTCCTGATGCCCTGACTACTTCAATTTGTCAGGCCTGGCAATGGGGTCTTGATGCTTGACCCGGCGATCGGCAGGCGGCTACGGGACACGACAAACCCATGACCGCGCAAGTTCGACTTTCGTCGAACGGTCGAAAGCGCGATTGCGACCCATGCAAGCCAGGACTAGCCTCGATGCGCCGCACGCTCGATTCAATCCACTCAACTGATGGCGAGAGGACAACGCAATGAAACGAGACGGAAGACTCTTGACGGCCTTGCTCGTTGCATCACTGGCCGGGAGCGCGCCGACACTGGCGGCATCGGATGTCGTGGCGGCTCAACTCAACGGATACAAGCAAATCCCGGCCACGCTGAATAGCACCGGCAGCGCCACGTTCGTGGCGAGGGTCAGCGACGATGGAACGAGCATCCAATATGAACTCAGCTATGGCGGCTTCCCGACCATGGTAACGCAGTCTCATATTCACTTCGGCGGGCCAGCGACCAGCGGGGGCATTGCTCTGTTCCTGTGCACGAATCTGGGCAACGCCCCCGCGGGCACTGCGGTGCCGTCCTGTCCACCCCAGCCGGCAACGGTAACCGGTACGCTGACCGCGACGGACATGGTTGCGATTGCCGGACAGGGGCTCGGTGGCGGAGCGGCAGGGTTCGCTGAAATCTTGAAAGCGATTCGAGCTGGCGCAGCGTATGTGAATGTGCACACGGTGCAATATCCGCCCGGGGAGGTTCGCGGACAAACTCGCAGTGACGATTGAACAAACACCGCCTGCGTCGACTGGCGGTCGTCGTGAATCGAGCGGCGGCGCTATCCAGCTTTTTGAATCCAACCGAGCGGCACGCGTTGGAATACTTCAAGCCGTTCAATGCCTTGCGAACCGACAAACTCATGCGGCGGTCAGGCGTCAACGCTTCTTCCGGCCGAAATCCGGCTATTTCAGTTTGTGGGGTACGCCAAAGCGGCCCTCGCCGGGAAAAACCTCGGTCGTTCCCGACGGTCCGTAGCCTGAAATCTGGACGATCACCTCCTCGTCCTTGGCTCCGTCGTAGTGGATCGCCCCTGCCGGGTGCTTCATATAACTGCCCGGCTTCAGTGCCACCGTGCGATCCGGATCCCACGTATCGTCGGTGCCCGTGTACCAGGTCCCCTTCAGCACGACTGCATGCCGGTCCTCGGGATGGAAGTGGGGCGCACTCATGATGCCGGGGGGGAATTTGACGCGGACTACATAAAGACCGGCCTTGCTGGGGTCACCCGAGATGACCGCAGTCTGCACTCCGTGGCCGTTGGGAACATCCTTCCAGTCGGCCTGTTCGGGCGTCAGCCGGACAAAGCCCCTGGCGTCCGTCTGTGCGCTCGCGACGGCCGCGAACGAGCCAAGACAAAGGGCCAGACAGCCTGGCGCGATGAACCCTGCAATCCGCATCACGGCCTCCTTACCGTTCGATGCGACGTTTCGGCCTCACTCGGCCCGAGCTCGCATCATTCCCAGCAGTGCGAACAGCCGCGCGTAATGCATCCACCCGATGACTGCGACGATCGCCTGCACCACCACAGCACCCAACAGGAAGCCCCACACACTGCCGGTCGGCAGTTCTACTCGCAACAGGGTTAACAAGGTGAGCACCAGGCCCGCCACCAAGGTGATCGCCAGGTACAGCCCGAGGCTGCGGACCGGGTGAAAGAACACCAGCTTGGCCCCACGCCACCACGCTTTCACTGCCGAGCGCTTGTTCGGCTCAAAAGCCAGTCGCGCGCGGGCGGCGGTTATGCCGGCGTGCGCGTACACGAACAGCAGCGCGGCGATGGCGCTGGCCGCCCACGTTGCTGCCTGCGCGTCGCTTTCCAGGATCGCGTGCTCGACGTACTTGTGGACGGCTTTCATCAGCAAGCCGCTCAAGGCCAACGCGATCCCCAACGGCAGCACCGAGACCAGCATCAGGCGCAGCATGGGGCCGTACCCTGCCAGGCCCGCATCAAGCAAGGCCCTAAGACGCAAGGGACTGTCGGAGCGCGCAGCGCCCACGAACATCGCGTTCAGGAACGGTATGCCGGCCAGCAGCCCGATCACGGCGGTAAGCGCGGTCCCACCGACGGCTCCGTCGCCCGCCGCGAGCTTCTCCATCAGGTCCGCGACCATCACGAGGTTCACTGTCTGCGCCCACTCGGCGGCATGCACCGAGTAGTCCAATTGCGCCGCCACGGTGGCGATGAACGGCAAGGCCAGCACCGCGGTCGGGATCGCTGCCACGACGATCCACAGCAACAGCAGGCGCCATTGGAGCGCCGAGCGCACGGCCTGCCGCAGGACGGGAAGGTGCTGGCTCATAGCGTGCTCGCGAGCGAAAGGAGTGATTGGACCAGGCCGGCAAAATTGCCGGCCCAGCGGCGCAACGCGCTGAAATGCGGCTCGATCGTTTTGCTGTCGTCGAGGACGTTGCTGTCGAGGTTGTTACGCCCTTCCGGATCGATCTCGGCCGAAACCGCCTGGATCGGCCTGACCCATGTGAAGCGCTGCCACCGTGCAGGGCTGTCCCACACCAACGTCCGGCTGGTGCCGTCGGCAAACTTCACAACGACCATCTGGCGCGTCGCCACTCCGCGGTGGCGCAGCGTCAGTGTGGTGCGGAACGGAAAAGGTCCCGTCCCCTCCTTCGCGTCCGGATGCGCCTTCTTCCAGGCCTTGCGCGTCTCCTTGATCTGCTTGTCGATCTCGCTTTGCTTCAATTCCGTCCATTTGCCATCCGCCATCGAGGTGCCGCGTTGCGGCGTCTGCTCCTCGCTGGTGAAGACCTCGATCGCATCGTCGACCTTGCCCGTCGCATAGACCTGCTGCTCGAAGACGCGGTCGACCAGTGCGTGCTGGCCGGTCGCATCACCCAGCGCCTCTCGCAGATCGGCAATGCCCGGGTGACGGAATTTCCAGCGCCCGTAGTACTCCCGGAATGCATGCTCCATCAAATCTTTGCCGAGCGTCTCCTCCAGATCGTGCATCGTCGTGGCGGTCCGCGAGTACACCGACCAGTAACCGGCGGAGTTCAGTCGATCCCATGAATTCGCGCCCAGCGGATCCGGGGGGTCGCTGCGCAAAGCATCCAGCCGTTCGTAATCGAATCCGGTCATGACGGGCGTCAGACCCAGCCATTTGGTCAGCCGTGTCCCGAGATAGGCCGACTGATTGCGCGCGCGCAGCATCCGCATGTCCCAGTAGTCATTCAGCCCTTCATCGAGCATCGGCTCCTCGAACTCGTTGGAGCCGAGGATCCCGTAGAAGTATCCGTGCCCGAACTCGTGGATCGTCACAAAGTCGAGCGCTACCCCATCCCGCGTCTGTGGTTCCGGGTGCTGGTAGCCCTCGGCCGTAAAGAACGTCGGGTACTCCATGCCGCCCGCTTCGGACGCATTGAACGGGGGAATTACCACCGTCACAGTGCGGTACGGGTACGGTCCAAGGGTCTTCGAGAAGTAGGCCAGCGAATCGATGGTTGCTTTCAAGGCTGGCAATGCGCAGACTGAATACTCCGGCGGGTAAAGCACCCGTACCTGAACCACCGGGCTGCCCTCGCCCGTGTACTGGCCTTCGAGCGGCTTGGCCGTGCGGTTGTCGGCGGTCCAGGCAAAATCGTGCACGTCGCCCTGCGCGAACTCGTAGGTCGTCATCTTTCCGGTGACGACCGGAGTACCTTGTTGCTCGCCGGTGGCGCCCACCACGTAGCCGGTCGGCCCGGTCAGCTTGACGTCGAAGGCGCCGTAGTCGGCGTAGAACTCGCTGTGCAGGTGAAACTCGTGCGCGTTCCATTGCACCTCGCGTGCACCGCGTTCGCCCGGCAATTCGAGCACCCCGATCTTCGGGAACCATTGCCCGATCAGGTGGAAGGTGCCGAAATAACCAGTCCGCGCGACCACGCGAGGCAGCTGATCATGGAAGGCGATATCGAGCGTCGTGGTGCTGCCCGGTGCGACCGGCCTGGGAAGATCCAGCCGAACCACGGTGTGATCGGTGTCGGGCCCGTTGTCCGGATGCACGAACCTCCACGGCACGGGCGCACCGCCCTGGCGCACGGAGGCGAGCTCGATGTGGCCCCATTCGCCATCGCGGACCGGCACGTCGGAGCGAAAGTCGAAACCGAGGGTCCGATGCTCCGAGAAGAAAGTCGAGTTCATCCCCTCGAACGCGTTCAGGTACAGGTGCATGTAGACCGCCCGGACCACGC
>Ga0210394_10003814_pt1 | contig 18287 bp, 13 predicted proteins | sample IncBWC12MmetaG_FD_160121 | JGI IMG/M metagenome (GOLD analysis project Ga0210394, IMG submission 160121) | Forest soil microbial communities from Barre Woods Harvard Forest LTER site, Petersham, Massachusetts, United States - Inc-BW-C-12-M | ecosystem: Environmental > Terrestrial > Soil >... | reverse complement strand
TTCGGGCAACCTCATCAGATGTTTAACACCGCCGCAGAACGGCGGCGCACCACGTACGTCGGAAACGTGCCGTAATTTTTTGCCATGGACGTCTGCCCCACGTAATCGCAGCGGAACTCCTGTACATCCTCGGCCGCGGCCAGAGCGGCGAAGGCTTGGCTCGCGTACACCTGGCCCGCGGGTGTGATCGGTTCGATCCGCGCGGCGCGACTGACGTTGGCGCCGATGTAGCTGGGGCGCAGCGTTACCGGGTCGGTGCAGGAATAAACCGGACCAGCGTGCAGACCAATGCGGAGATTGATATTTGGCAGGCCCTTCGATGGCCAGTCGGTTTTGCCAACGGCATCGCGTAAATCCAGTGCGAATTGGCCGGCTTCGCCCACGCTGGCGAAGACAAAATAAAGTCCATCTCCCCATGTGTTTTTCATCAAAGGTTGGTTGGAGGATTCCGAGGCCAATCTGCCAGCCAAGCCCAGAAAATGTTGCACGAATCGCGGTACCTGTTCGTCGCTAAGTTCGCTGAACCCGTGAGCGTCCGCGAAAAGCAACCCACGGATTTCGGAAGCAAATTCCGGCGTGGTTTCGCTCGAACGGCGCGCCACATGCGCACCGGAAGCGGCCGCATTCGAAACCACTATCGGCGATTGCCGCGAAAGGATTTCCTGCAAGTCGATAACATCTATGTCCAGACCCAACTTCTGCCAACGCTCCACGGTGCCCGCGGTTCCGTCCGGCCCATCGCCCGGCTTGCCGTCCCACACGGCCATGGGCACCAGCTTGGTTTCCAGGTGCCCGGCATGAACGCTGGCCAAGCCGTGGAGCAGCAGGTTCGCGAATATGTAGGATACGCGGCCGCAGATCTGGCTTCGTTTTGCGGCCTCCTGCACTTGCATCGCACGCGCCAGAATCGCGTTGCATCGCGTTACCCACTCCGGGCTACCGGCGATGTCCACGCTGTCTTCGATGAAGAAACTTTTCTCGTAGGGCAAAACGATGTGGCTTTCACCATTTCTTTCCAGAATGGCCTCATGGAACAAAATGTCGGAGCCGCACGCAACGGATGCATAGCCAAAGCCTGCGTTCCGTTCCTTCAGGCGCTGTCCAATGGCGCGCTTCACATCGGATTCCATCTGCGGAGCGAATCGCGGAGTAGGCCGGTTGGGCCGGTCCACCATGTGCCCGACAAAAACGACGACACTCGGAAACTCGAAGATGCGATCGACGAAATCATCGTCCCCGCGCAAATGTTTCATCAACAGAAGTGCGTTGTGACGCGTCGATTGCAGGTTGCCCCAATTTCCGCGTCCCAGTTCGACAGCTTGCCGGTACCAGCTTTCGGCTTCCGGCAAATCCTCCAGCAGCAAAGCAGCTTCTCCCAAAGTGGATAGCAGCCAGTAGCGATCCACAGGGGATTCCGCTTGCGCAAGCTGCGTACGGCACTGCGCCGCAACCTCTCGCGCCAGAGCGCCGGCTTCTCCGCGTTTATCCAGTATCAGCGCCAGCGTGGCCGCGTTTATTCCACTCCAATAACCGGCGGTAGCCTTATAAGCCTGGACATAATATTCGTACGCTCGAAGCAGGTGATGAGTGGCCTCGGAAGCGCTGGGCATTTCTCGCGCGAGATCTTTGTGAGTACGGGCCAGCAGACCTAGGGTTTCTTCATCGCGATGGCCCGCTTCGTATAGACCGGCGAGGATCGAATTGGCGGACTCTACTGCGCCGCTGCGCGCAAGGGCCAGCGCAAGAAGCTGCCGGAGCCGCACATTTTTGGGGAAGTGTTGAATGCCTTCCGAAGCTACATCGAAGCCAAACAACGGTTCGCCTAATTTCAGGATCCTTTCCGCCGCGAGATTGTAGGCCTGGGCATCGCGAGCCCACACCGTGGGATCATGCCCTCTCCAGAGAATCTGCAAAGCCGCCAGATCCTGTTGCGCGGGGTCTTTAAGGAGTTGCAACACACCGCCCGGCGCATTTGCAGCGGCAGTGAAAGACTGTTCAACGGCAGATGGGTTCCTGGAGGTTGGCGGCTCAATGGTGTAACCCAGCGCCAACAGAGTCTTGATCGTTTCCAGCGCGGTCTGGCGGTCGTATTCCCTTTCCGATTCCGGAAGTTGCTCGAAAGGGATCAGGCCTGGATGTTCCTTGCGCGCATCGTCGCGCGCCGGCCCGTAGCGCCAGCCATCCGTCATCCGCAGATGCGCCCAATTCTCGTGTGCGTTGCGGGCCAGCATTTCCCGCAATTCCGAAATTTCCGGGCTGAGAATTATCTTGGAAGCATCAAACGGCGCCGGTTTGTAATCCAAAGCTCGAACCTTTCGCAAGCGAAGCGCATCAGCGGCTTCGAGGATATAATGCGCGCCATGAGTCTAACGCCAGGCACCAAGCTCGGGCCATATGAGATTGTCTCGGGAGTCATGTCGACTTCGAATCTCGTGTGCACGCCGGATGGGAAACCCCGCGGGACACTGAAAAACTGTCCGCTCGATTCAGAATTGAGCGAGGAGCTTTGATGAAATCGATGGAACGTCTGCTGCTGTCTGTTATGGCTGGACTTTGCTTCGCGCACTCCTCGCTTGCGCAGAATCGATGTGCGAATGCTCCCGATTATTTTGAGCCGACGACCAGTGGCGATGGACAGCGCTTCCCTCTCACCATCGGGCCGCTGGTCTGGCACGTTCTCGGGTCGGGCGTGTATCCGGTGAAGGGCTCGGACGGGTTGACGCACGTGGCGTTTGCCATGCAATTCACCAATGTGTGGAACCAGTCGGCGACGATTCAATCGGTGGAGGTGGTCGATCCTTCGCGCGGCAACAGGCCAACCGGCGCGAACCGCGTCATTTCCATTAAGGACGAAGACGTCACCGGCCTGGCGAAGCTTTCCTCGCTGCCGCCAGGCGCCGACAAGGCTAGTTACTCATCCAAAATTGCGGGCGGCGAATACGGCGTAATGTTTTTCGACGTGACTTACGCCGATAGTAGCGACGTGCCCTGCACCATCGCACTCCGCGTGCACGCCCTTCAGCCCGACAACAAACACCTGCCGGAATCCACCATGCTGAGTCCGCCGCTAAAAATCAGCTCGCAGGCGGCAATTGTTCTCGCGCCACCCTTCAAGGGCGATGGCTGGGTGGATGCCAATGGATGCTGCGTGGAAATCGGGCCGCATCGCTTCGTCACCAATGCGATGAATGGAGTGCTCGATCCTTCCGAGCAATTTGCCATCGACTGGATCAAGATCGACGCACAAGGCAAAGCGTTTCGGGGCGACGGGAAAAAGAACGAGCAGTGGTTGTGCTACGGCGTGGAATTACTAGCGGTCGCGCCCAGCACGGTGGTGGAGGTCATGCGCGATCTGCCTGATGTGCCGCCCGGCGCGGCGCCAACCAACCTAACCATCGCGGAAATTGCCGGGAATCATGTGACCCTCGATCTGGGTGATGGCCGCTACGCGATGTACGATCACATGGTTCCTCATAGCATTACCGTGCATGTGGGCGATCACGTAAAGACCGGCGACAAACTCGGTCTCCTCGGTAACAGCGGAAATACCACCGGTCCGCATCTGCATTTTCAGATCAGCGACCGGCCCTCCACGCTTGACACCACATCCTTGCCGTTCGTGTTCGAACACATGGTGCTGCAAGGCCGCATTACCCCGAACCTCGATGACATCGAAGAGTACTCCATCAAAGGAACGCCGCTGCCCATGAACACAAAAGCGGCCAAGCCACTCACGCGTGTAATGCCCCTCTCTCGCGACGTCGTCACGTTTCCATAACGAGAGCCAACCTACGGCATTTCTCCGAACTTACCAACTTCGCGCGTATCGACCGAATGCTAAGCGATCCGTGCGTTTCCTTGACTCCTGCCGCAGATTCGCTATAGTCACGGCCACACCTTCGCATCCATTCTCAGGTTTCGCAGTCTCGTGCATTTCGCAAAGGAGTTCTATACCAACGAATGCGCTCGTTTGCCGCAACAGGCCTTTGGGCCGCCTTCAAGAAACTGGCCTTGGGGTTTGCCCTGATTGTGTTCTTCTCTGCCATCCTGCTTTTTTCAGACCTCGCTCATCGCAAGGGATCTTCGGCTTCTCTGGCAAATTCCCAGTCGCTGTCCACCAAGCGCAGTTTCAAAGCCGCCATCGTCTCTATCGCTCCAGGCGTCAGTACCGATCTTTGCGTGAACGGGATGCTAGAGGGGCTTCGCCAGAGCGGCATCTCCGCGGGAAAAAACCTGGAAGTAGTCCGTGCCGATGCACAAGGCGAAATCATCAATATTCCCGCAATCCTACAGAATTACGATGTTTCCGACGTGGACGTCATCATGACGGTCTCAACGCCCTGTCTTTCCGCGGCATGCAACAAGGTCAAAAACAAGCCGGTTGTGTTCACCTGCGTCAGCGATCCCATCGCGGCTGGGGCGGGTAGCAGCAAAACCGAGCATCTTCCCTTCCTTACGGGTGTTGGCAGCTTTCCGCAAGTGGCGCATCATCTCGATCTGATGCAAAAGCTTGTGCCCGGCGTGAGCGCCGTGGGCACCATGTACAATCCCGCCGAAGCCAACTCTGTAAAGGAAATTTCCATCGCCCGCGAAGTTTATAAGAACCGTGGCATCCGCCTCGAGGAAGTCGCCATCACCGGATCCAGCGAACTTCTTCAGGCCGTGCAGGTTCTCGCCGGGCGCAATATCCAGGTTGTGTGGGTTCCCGGAGACAATACCTGCATCGAGGGCTACGAAGGCGCCGTCAAAGGCGCGCGTGACGCGCATCTCCCGCTCTTTACGGATATCTGCTCCACCCTCGACCGCGGAGGCCTCGCTTGCCTCGGCTTCAATCCTCACGATTCCGGAATTGCCGCCGGAAAACTTGCGGGACGCATCCTGCTCGGCGCCAATCCCAAAGACCTGCCTCTCGAAGAAGTGATGGTCGAACAAAAATTCATCAGTCGCAGCAATGCCGATCAGCTCAACATCAGCATCCCTGCCGAGCTCTCCGCATACGTGCGGCCCTAAGCACCATCATGGAAATCGTCACGCAACAACTCGCCGATGCTCTGGAAGTCAAAGTTAAGGGGCGTCTCGACAATTATTGGGGCGAGCATCTGCAGCGCAACCTGGAGGAGCTTATCCGTGGCGGCGCCCATCACCTCCGCCTTGATTTTTCTGGAGTGTCCTATCTCAGTTCCGCTGGCGTTGGTTTGCTGGTGCGTTTCTATCGCCAACTCAAAGCCATCGGCGGCAGCTTCGTCATTATCACTCCCTCAGATCACGTCAAACTCGTCATCGAGCTTTGCCGCCTCTCGCCTCTGCTGCTCAGCCAGCAACCTGCCGCTCCGCCCCCGGTTTCACAGGCTGAGCCACGCCGCTTCAGTACTGCCGCTGGTTCGTTCGAACTCATCGAGTGCGCCGCCGCAAAACCTCTTCAATGCGAATTCATTGGCGATCCTGCTTTGCTCAAAGGCCGTGGGTTCGGCCCGCAGGATTGCCGCACCGTGCAGTTTCCCGCGTCAACTTTTGGACTGGGACTCGGTGCGTTTGGCCACGGATTCGAGGACGCCCGCGCACGCTTCGGAGAATTTATCGCCGTCGCGGGTTCCGCCGCTTATCTCCCCACTGACGGAACTAACGTTCCTGACTTTATGGTCTCCAGCGGCGACCTGGTCCCCGAACTGAATACTCTGTACGGCCTGCGGTGCGAAGGCGACTTCTCCCACCTGCTCCGCTTCGAGACCTGCGCCCCAGCCAAGGCTCTTTCGCTTGCGGATATCCTCTGCACCGCACTCGAAGTCACTGGCTCTCCCAGCATTGGCCTCGTGATGGTTGCCGAATCTGGCGGGCTCGTCGGTGCAGCGTTGCGCCGATCTCCCGCCGCGGAAAGCGCCTCGTTCCAATATCCTGATATTCGCGCGTGGCTCTCTTTTTCCACCGAACGACTTTACGCACGCTCCCTCGTCCTAGTGAGCGGCGTAGCTGCCTCCGTACCTTCCAAATCTCTCGCATCACTTCTGCGTCCGATTGCGGCCGGCACTGGACCCTTCGGCCATTTTCACGCTGCGGCCTTTTCCTATCGCCCGTTGCAGAAGGGGGACATTGATCTGAAATCCACCGTCAGTGCACTCTTCGAGACGGAGAACCTACAGGGCGTTCTGCATCTCCTCACCGATGACCGCCAGGCCGCTGGCCCGCAGCAAAGTGAATTCGTGCGCGGCGCGTGCTGGATCAGCGCCCTTTCTGGAGTCCAATGAGATTGCACCGGCTATGAGCCTCCTGATTGGTACCTTCACGATCGGTTTTATCCTTTCGCTCCTGGCGCTCGGTGTGTTCATCAGCTTTCGCATCTTTGCTTTTCCCGACATCACCGCGGACGGCTCCATCACCCTCGGTGCATCTGTTGCCGCCACGCTGCTGGTGCACGGGGTCAGTCCACCGCTCGCCTCCCTTGCAGCCTTTGGCGCAGGCATGGTCGCCGGGGCCTGCACCGGCACGTTGCACACGCGCTTCAAGATCAACTCCCTGCTCTCCGGAATTCTGGTTATGACCGCGTTGTACTCGATCAATCTTCACGTGATGGGCCGGAGCAACGTGCCGCTGCTGTCGGTCACTACTCTGGCGACACAAGCCGAGCGTATAGGTCTTGGCGTCACCCGCGGCGTCACATCTTTCAACCTCGCTGGTTGGGACGTGAGTGTCCGCGATGCTTCCGTTCTCTGCGCGATTGCTTTTGCCGTCGCGCTTACCGGGACGCTGCTTTATCTCTTCCTGCGCACGAACCTCGGTATGGCCATGCGCGCCACCGGCGACAACGTGCAAATGATTCGCGCGCTGGGCGTAAACGACGCCACCATGATCGTCTTCGGTCTGGCCATCTCCAACGGTTTTGTGGCCCTCTCCGGTTCGCTGCTCGCGCAATATCAGGGATTCGCCGATGTTGGTATGGGCATCGGCATGGTTGTGTGGGGGCTCGCCAGCGTCATCATTGGCGAAGCGCTGGTCGGCAGCAATCAGGTGGGGCTGACTCTCGTTGGCGCTGTGATGGGCTCCGTTCTGTTCCGCTTGATGGTCGCCGTTGCGCTACGCTGGGGCCTGAGTCCCAACGACCTCAAGCTCATCACCGCTGTCTTCGTCTTCTTCGCGCTCATCACGCCGCAATTCCTTCGCAAGGCGCGGCTGCGGAGCGCACATGCTTGAAGTCCAGTCCATCGTGAAGACCTTCAACTCCGGTACGCCGAACGAAGTCCACTCCCTGCGTGGCGTAAGCCTGACTCTTGAACCCGGCTCATGGGTGATCATCATCGGCACCAATGGTTCCGGCAAATCCACTTTTCTTAACGCGGTTGCCGGAATGTTTTTCGTGGATGAGGGCAGCATTCGCCTCGCCGGCCGAGACGTTACTCGTTGGCCCGAATACGCGCGCGCCGAGCTTATCGGCCGCGTCTTTCAAAATCCCTTCAGCGGCACTTCTCCCAGCCTGACCATCCGCGAAAATCTCAGCCTCGCTGCACGGCGCGGCCGCAGCCGTGGCCTCGGCTGGGGCATGAAGTCCACGCTCGTGTCCAAAATGCGCGACGAAGTCAGTCGCCTGAACATGGGCCTGGAAGACCGCCTCGAAAATGCCATTGGCAGTCTCTCCGGCGGTCAGCGTCAAGCCCTCACTCTTCTTATGGCCACGTGGTTACGTCCCGAACTCCTGCTGCTGGACGAACACACTGCTGCTCTCGATCCGAAAAGTGCGGACCTGCTCATCGCCCTAACGGAAAAGGTCGTCGCCCACGATAAACTCACCACCCTTATGGTTACCCACTCCATGCATCAGGCCGCCAGCCTGGGCGACCGCCTGATCATGATGCACCGTGGCCAGATCATTCATGATTTCCAAGGCGCCGAAAAACGCCGCCTCCGCCCCGACGACCTGCTCGCCCGGTTTGAAGAAGTGCGGCGCGCAGAGCAACTGGACGAAAGTGCCGCGCAGATGCTGGCGGAGAAATACATCTGAGGGTTACTCGCCACTGGCCTCACGCAAGGAATGTGGTTTGTTCGTAGACTCGCGTCCCTTGGGATAGGCTTGGATCGCGGTTACAAAACGGGCGCCGGAGCACTCGGCTTATCTGGCGCGACGTTAACGGTGAAGTCGGAGGACCGGATCACGGTTTCATTGGTCAACAGATCAATTGCGGTGACCTCAATCGTGTAGCGGCCCGGTGCCAGTGAACTCACCGGGATGAACCGTTCAATCGTGAGTTGCTCGCCACCCTGGTGAAGATGATCGGGCGTCTCGACAGCGCGCCAGACCTCCTGCTGGTTCTTGGTGATGCGGTATGCAACGGACACTTTCGTTTTATGGGAAGCTTCGTCCAGTTTCAAATTGTATAGCTGAAGGTAAATGCCCAGTTTGTCGGACCCGGAAAACTCCTGGCTCAAGCGCGGGCGCACTTTGTACAAGTTGAGCACGAATTCGCCGCCGCCGATTTGCCTGGAAGCGACCGGCTCAATCTGGTCGGCTAAAATCAGAGAACTCGCATCGAGTTTTTCCTCGTCAAAATGGGGCACGCGAAGAGCCGCGCCCAGCGTGCCGATGTTTCCGCTTTGCCTGTCCTTGATCACGATATCCAGGCGGTAGAGGCCAGCACGCAGGGGCACAGCCTTCTGATAAATCGAGTAGAGATCACGTGACGACTGGAACAGAGAATCCGGAATATCGCGAGAGATTACCTCCTCAAATGTCTGAATCACGCGTCCACCTGGATTGGTGATGCGGCCGTAGAGTTCCAGCACCGCGGATTGCACACCCTGTTTGCCTTGAAAGCTCACGTCGCGGTTGCGTACCTGCACCGTGATCGGAACCAAGACTGTGCCGGTGGTTGCTCGCAGAAAGTCCGCGCGATATTGGAAGGGCAGTTGGTTCACAACCAGACGCGAAGTCACTTTCTCCTCAAGCTCTTTCAGGCGCCCCGGAGCATGCTGGACGCGGAAATATCGATCCAGATTGTCGAACTCGTTTGCGTTTGCCGTCATTCCGCCAAGGGGCGTTGGGCAAGTGGTCCCGTTGCTGTTCGAGAACCGCCCGGCTTTCGTCGATTGCCCTAACATCTCTGATAAACTCGACCCCGCGCCCGGAACGTGGGCCAGCGCATCCTTTTCACACGGATCCATGGTTATGTGGTACTCGCCGGAACCGCTCGGATCCACAAATTCGATCTCAATGTTTGTGCCAATTTCTTCCAAATAACGGTAGCGCCACAGCTCCCATGGATAGGTTGTGGTCGAGCCGCCGCCCTGCCCTACGGGACGATCATAAGTGCCTCCGGTGGGATGAGATTCGATCTCATCGGGAGGACCCCAGATGATGTAGATGCGACCCCGATCCGTTTTCCTGCCCGGAATCCCGGAAGCGAAGTGTTCATCGGCATAGGCGAGACGTCGATAGTGCTCTTCTCTGACTGTGTTTGCCGGCGATTCTGGATCGGGATTGCGTCTATCCCAGAAAATCTCGATGAACTGCTCACGCTCTTCGTTTGTCGAGAGCATAAGAAACGCGCGACGCTCGTCCTCAGTAATGATGTCTGGGACTTCATCTCTGAGCCATGAGTCGTATGCGGAGCCAAGCTCCTTAGCGAGCTTCTTCACTTGTTTCTTCGACGCTTTTCGACTGGGGGTATCAGCCGGAGTCTCTTGTGGAGATGTTTGGTCTTGAGCGATTAGGCAGGTCGGCCCAGCCAGGCAAATCGAAAGAACGGGAAGTAGCAGGAAGCGATGCCGAATCCACATGAGGACACCTCATTCGCTAGCAATGCTGAGGGAAACCAGCCACGCGTTGCTCACCACCGCTTTGTAGCACGCGGCGCTCTATACACGACTCTGAATCCAGGTGCGCTCTCAGGGTTGCCTCCACGGTGGTAGAGCGAGCGCAAAGAAGCGCCGCAACGTGCGGCTGCCAAGAGGAATCTTCGGTAGATGACCTGCTCGCCCGCTTCGAAAAAGTGCGGCGCGCGGAACCATTGGGCGAAAGCGCCGCGCTGATGTTGGCGGAGAAATACATTTGGGCCGGGCCAACCAGCACGTCCACTCTTAGGGAAGTTCCCCCAAGGTGGTCAGGTCGCCGCCGGCTTGTTGGCCTCTAGAACGAGAACTTCAGCGCTAGTTGCACCTGCCGCGCGCCGACTGCCATGTAGCTGATCACCCCGAAGCTGGGGTCGCCAACAGTGGTATTCGGCGTACCAAACACAGGATGGTTGAACGCGTTGTCCGCCTCCAGCCGTAGTTCGAACTTCATTTCCTCGTGGCTAGTGGAAAGTCCGAATTCCTTCCCGATCGACAAGTTGGAACTGAAGAAGAAGGGTGACCGGACGCTCGAGAGCGTTCGCGATGCATTGCCCAAGGTATATGCGGCCGGTAGTTGGAACACATCTGGGTTGGCGAAATAGTTGTTGACCCAATTTCCATCGGATCCGCCAACGCGTTCCGGGGTACCGGTGAGATTTGGACGCTGTTGGCCATACGTCGGTATGGGCGTTCCGCCATTCGACATGAGAAATGCAAGGGGGAAGCCGTCATGAATGGTCCAGACGCCGGCGGTTTTCCAACCACCCAGGATGAGCTCAAGAGGCCGGGGCATTGCGCTCAAGAAAGTACGGCCACGTCCGAACGGCAAATCATAGGTGTAGTTCAGTTTGAACACATGCGGGATATCAAAGACCGAGAGGCTGCGGTCAAGCCACGGTTTATTCGGATCCTGGGGGCCGAAGATGTTACTTGTAGAACCTGCCAGCCAACTGACGTTGCCATCGTAGATGGAAGAATCGTCAATGGATTTCGAAAAGGTATAGTTCGCCGAGACTTGCAGACCGTTGGAGTAGTGCTTTTCCAGCGTAACTTGCAGGGCATGGTAGATAGAGTTGGCCACCGGCGGCTCATCCGTGGTCACGGTAGTGAACTGCGGGAAAGGCAACACCAGTTGGAAGCCCTGGACTGTCGGGCTCGTAAGACCGCTGTTGGCGTAGTAGGGATCCGTGAGGATTGAGGCGAAAGGATTTGCGACATAACTAACCAGGTTGTTCATCTGAGCCGGTGTGTAGCTCTCGACCTGTGGCCCCAGAATGTCCAGCGTATTCAACCCCTGGTAGTACAGCCGCGTTCCTTTTTTCCCAATATAATTTGCAGTGAAAACCATGTTTGAGGTCAGTTGGCGTTCGAACCCGAGACTCCAGCTTTGCTCGTAGGGCGTCCTTGCGTAGAAGCCGGTGCGGACGGGGCCGATAGCACCGTAGCCCACGTCATTGAGCAAGCCTAAGGAGCTTCCCGTTGGCAGAGTCAATCCATTGGGGAAAGGATCGCTCAGGTGCAGATAGGGCGTCGCGCCATCGTTCTGATAGGTGGTCACCAGGTTGGAGTACTGGTTGAAACCCTGGGAGCCGTAACTCAACAAGCCGTTGGCGCCAGAACGTGTCTGATCGTAATAGATGCCATAGCCTCCGCGAACGACGGTTTTGGTATTGAGTAAGTAGGAGAAGCCGATACGCGGCTGGAAATCCTTCCAGTCGGTGACCCAGTTGGTACGCTGGCTGGCGCTATTGAACACTTCGCCGCCCAGCAATGGGCGAGTCACATTCTGTCCTGTGATCGGATCGCTGTACGAAATGGTCCCGCCGTTCAGCGGACTCGTCACATTCGGATCAAAATAGTTCATACGGTTGTGACGTTCTGTCCTAGGCAGGGATACGTCGTAGCGAAGTCCCAGATTCAACGTCAGCTTCGGCGTAATCTTCCAGTTGTCCTGGGCGAACCAGGCGAACTGAAAGTTTTGCGTCGCCGGTTGGAACTGAACTTCATAGGTACTGCCATAGGGGTTTCCGGTCGAGATCTGACCCATCATAAAACTGGCCAGGCTGTCCCCGCCGCACTGCGTGACATCGGAGATCGGGCACTGTGAACTGCCCAGGCTGTTGAAACTGAACAACCCGAGCGGGGCGTTGGTCTGAATATAGTTTTGCTGGTGCAACCGTCCTTCGAAACCGAACTTCAAATCATGTGTCCCGTGGATTTTGGTGAGAAGTTCGGTCAACTGGCCTGTATCTTGGCCCTGCTTGTAGTTGCCGTAAGGATCTTGCCCGATGCTCGTGTACCCGGCGGAAAAGTAGTCGTTGATGGCTATGGCCGGAACGCCGAGAAAACCATTGGTACCGAGATACGATGGAAAACCAAGCGCACCAAGGGGATCGGCATTCAAGCTCTTGTTGTAGGCATCGATCAGGGTCGAGCCCCGCGTGAACCCGAACGTGCTGGTTAGTATCAGCGTGGGACTGAAGGAATGCGTGTCGTTGATCGCGAACAGGTGGGCCGCGCCTTTGTTTTGTCCACTCCCGCAAGGATCCGTAAAATTCTTGAAACAGTTAAAAGGAGTGTTGTTATTCCAGGCTTGCGAGTACTTCACGCTAAGCAAATTCTTGTCGCTGAAGCGGTAATCAATCTTGGCGTCGAACTGGTCGCTGGAGCTGGGGCTTCCTCCGGAACCCAGCCAGTTGTCGTAATAGTTCCCGCTGTTGTAATTGGGGGCGGGGAACAGGCTCATCATTTTCTGAGCCACCGGATCGATCAGATTCCCCGGGACCTGCGGCAACTGAAAGGGCGTGCCGTTCAGGTTTGCGTTGCCCGGGCTTGTGTAGGTGGCCAGGTTGTTGAAGGGAATGAAGGCGCTTCGGTACGCTCCCGCAGGCGCTGGTGCGGCCGGCGTTTGGAACGTGCCGCTGTAGGGATCCCAAATCTGTCCCGCCGCCACGCTGCACTGCCCGGTACCATCGAACGTGCCGCCATTTGCGGCGCACAATTCACCAAAATCCCCGGTGCGCTCGGCAGTGCTGGGCACCCCGGCCTGATGCGTAGTGGCCGAGGATTGCCGCGTGCCATCCCAGTCGAAGAAAAAGAACATTTTGTTCTTAATGATTGGGCCGCCGATGGTGCCGCCGTAATTGTGCCGGTGGACCGGCGGAATGGGCTGGCCCGCTGCATTGGCGAACCAGTCGTTCGCGTCGGTCATCTCATTGCGAATGAAATCGTACACGCCTCCATGGAAGGAATTGCCGCCCGAACGCGTGATCATGTTGACCACCGACGCCCCGGAAAATCCATATTCCGCGCTGAAGTTGGTCTGCTGCACCTTGAATTCTTCGACCGCCTCGGAAGACGGCGTGTAGGTCACCTGAGTGATTCCGCCATTTGGCTCGAAGTTGGTGATCGAGGCGCCGTCCAACAGCAGGTCCGCGCTGGCCCCGCGGCTGCCATTGGAAACAAAGTTGGTTCCGGTGTCCCCCACGGAGTTCTGGTCACTCATGTTGGTGACACCCGGCGCGAGGCTCACAAAGTCAAGCACGTAGCGATCCACCAGCGGCAGATTGTTGATGAACCTGCGGTTGACCACCTGGCCCGTGACCGCATCCTCGGTCGACAGGGTCTGCTCCTGAGCCTCCACCTGAACGCTTTGCGTCGCGGCGGCAATGTGCAGCGTCAGGTTCGCCGTGGCATTTTCGCTGATGGTCACCTTGACGTTGGTGTGCATCTCCTTGCCAAAGCCTTGCATTTCCGCCAATAGGGAGTACTCCCCTGGTGGAACCGAAGCGAACAAATACCGCCCGTTGCTGTCGGACGTGACGCTAAACGTGAACCCTTTCGCCTGATCCGTCAGCACCACTTTGGCGCCAGGCACCACCGCTCCGCTCGTGTCCTTAATTTCGCCGCTTACGGTTCCGAAGTAGCCTTGCCCCAGCAATGCCACTGGCAGAAGCAGCAGGATAGTGAACAGCGCCCCGCGAGAAAGTACTCCCAGATGCTTGAAGCCTGGTCCACAGAATACAAAGTTCATGGCAATCTCCTTTGCATAGGCCAAACCTGCGCAGCAACGCACGGCACCTTCGCGCTTCTTGCTGGAACGTCACACCCTAGATTGCGGGACCAGCCCTGGCTCCGTCCTCGGACGCATCCGGAGACGAGAGGGCAGTTTTTGAGGACACTTGTCTGGCCCCTGTTTAAACCGATTCAAATACGCATTTGTTGCCATGTCAAGGAATAAAATTAGCCGAGTCGAGTGCCAGGAGGGTCGGAGTCTCACATTTGCGCACATCCGAGGTTTGGCCGAGGCAAATTGCCCGGAGCAGCGGCGCAGGAAGGTACTGGTGCGGAGAGAAACGATGGGCCCGTGGGGACTCGAACCCCAGACCTCTAGCGTGTCAACCTACCACGATTACGCGAGATACAAGCACTTACTCAGAATGGAAGGCTGTCTTTCCGAGTTTTCTCCCTATAACACAGGTATGAACTACAGGTAGGATTTACGCTTGACCTGCCCCCCGGGTCCGCAGGCTGGATCATACGACATTCGCATCTTGTGAGTGGGCGGCTTCGTCTGGCGCAGCGCGAAGCGCGGAGCCAGACGAAGGAAGGAGTTGTCGTGCGAACGCTGCGGGCGTCTGGTAGCCCAGCGCGCTGTGCGGTCGCTCCTCGTTGTATTCCACCCGCCACGCGGCGATCTTCCGCCGCGCATCCCACAGGTTTTCAAACCAGCTCACGTTCAAACATTCGTCCCGCAACTTGCCGTGAAAACTTTCCACGTAACCGTTTTGCTGTGGCTTTCCTGGCTGAATGTGCACCAGCTCAATCTGCTTCTCGATGCACCACGCCAGAAAATGCCGGCTGGTGAACTCCGGTCCATTGTCACAGCGAATCGCCAGCGGTTGACCCCGCTCCGCGATGATCGCTTCCAGCACCCGCGTCACGCGACGGCTCGCCATGCTGGTGTCCACCTCCAGCGCCGGGCATTCCCGCGTGTATTCGTCCTCCACCGTCAACACTCGGATGGATCTTCCACTGGCTACCGCGTCGTGCACAAAATCCAACGCCCATTCCTGATTCGCTCCGGTCAGCGCGGGTCGTGGCGAACCCACGCGCACCAGCCGCTTCCGCGCTTTTCGACGCACCGCCAGTCCCGCTTCCTGGTACACGCGAAACACCCGCTTGTGATTCACACGCTCCCCGCTCGCATGCAGCAAAATGTGCAGCCGCCGGTAGCCCCACCGCGGCTTCTTCCGCGCCAACTCCACCAGCCGCTCGCGCAACTCGTCATCGCTCCGCGTGCTGCGGTAGCGAAAGCTGGATACCGCAATCTGCATCAGCCCGCAAATCCGCTGCTGGCTCGCCTGGTAATTCTCCCGCAGCCAGCGCACTTCTCGCCGCAGACTCACGAGCCCCATCCGTTTTTTGAGATCACCGCTTTCAGCATGTCCTTATCGAGACTCAGATCCGCCACCAGTTTCTTCAACCGGTGGTTTTCATCCTCCAACTGCCGCAGTCGTTGCGCCTCGTTCACATCCAGCCCGCCGAACTTCGCCTTCCAAGCGTAAATGGTCTGCTTCGACACACCCATCTCCCGGCCTACGTCCTCGGCTTTCCGTCCCGCTTCCAACTGCTTCAACGCCCCGATGATCTCCGCTTCGCTGTGCTTTCCCTTCGCCATATCGCTCCTCCTCGTTCCGCAGAATCATATACACTTTCCCGCGGATTAAGGGGAGCAGGTCACGCTCATAGTGGTGACGGGAGTGACTCAATGCCGAAAGGAGACAAGCAATGTCCTACAGCATAGCGACCTTGCTGACCCGCAATCTTCAAGAAGTCTTCGGTGAAAACGACCCCGCGCGTCGGCGCGCGGCTGTTCAAGAGCTTTACACCGAAGATGGCGTGTTCTACGACCCCAGCAAGGGAGCCTATCGTGGCCGCGACGATATCGACCGCATCGCGGGCGACCTCAGGGCCACCCACCTTGACTTTCGGTACCAGCCAATTGCCGAGCCCGAGGAAACGGGCAACGGCGGACGGGTCCGATGGGTAGCGGGCCGCCCTGGTGAGGCGCCAGCTTACGCCGGGACTGATTTCATCATTGCCCGGGACGGCCGGATTGCCGCCCTCTATCTTTTTTTCGACAAACTACCCTGAGCTGGGCTCTGCCGTGCGACGATGCACGACAAAGCCATCGTGGTCACCCGCTGCGGCAGAATCTGTTTGGGTCGCAAGGAAATCAATTTTAGCCAGTCTTCGCTGGCCCAAGCAGTGGGCATCAAGGAAGTACACGACGATATCTGGCTCTGGGGTACTTCGATCTGGAGACCCGCGTGTTGGAACCGCTGGAAAATAGCTTCGGTCCAAAAGTGTTAGCTATGTAGCCGGTACATTCTGTTACCCATGTCTCCGGGTTGGACCCAAGGTGAAATGGTAGGCCCGTGGGGACTCGAACCCCAGACCTCTACCGTGTCAAGGTAGCGCTCTAACCAACTGAGCTACGGGCCTGCACAACAACGCAGGTTGTTAGGATATCACGAGCCGCTGGAGGAGAGAATTTCGTCGAAATCCTTTAGCGCGGCTTCGGATTGCGGGCGCCACGCGGAACCCAACTTGTGCAGCGCGCCTTGAAATTCCGAAAATGGCTGCGTCGCAAAAATCTTGCGCAGTTGCCGCCACTCGTCTTTCACGTCTTCACACTCGTCGCCGCTGGCATCCGCCAGGAATGCCTTGGCCGCTTCGGCTGCGGATCCGTATTCCTGCATGAAATCCTGATGCAGGTACGCAGGCAGAAATTCTCGCAGCGCCGGATAATTCGCGGGCGTGAACAATTTCATTTCGTCGTGCCGTTCGTTCCTCATTCACGCGCCTCCGGATAGGTTGTCAGCACATAGAAGCCGTCTGGTCCGCTGGCCAGCAGGACAATCACCGCGCTGGTGCATGGCACCACCTGATTCTCGCCGCGTCGCAGGCTTCGGCCAATCGGCCGCCGGGCATCGTAGTGCAGCGCCAGATTGGGGCGACGTTCGCCCCGGCTCATCCAACTGTCAACGCGGCGTTGTTCTGCGCGCAACGCTTCGGCGACGACTTCTTCCGCGGTGGCCCGATCGGTCCAGGTGGATGCTGCGGAGATATTTCGTTCGCGCTGCAGTCGCTCTTGCAACTCGGAGTCGGTGCGGCCCACATGGCGGTCGAGCGTGTGGCCGCCGCGCCGCTCGTCGCGCTCGAGATCGTAGCGGTCGGCACGAGAAATAACGGCAGGCGCGCGGCGAGGTTGCTCGGATGGCTGGTTGGCCGGAGGCGCAAGCTGCCCGCAACCACAAATCCAGAAAGCCACAACCAAAAACAGCGACCGCCGCGTACATTGCGATGTCATTGTGCGGGTTTCACCGGTAGCAAATTCTCTTGCGGGTGCGAAGCGAACATGATCCCGAAAGAAGTATACGCAAACGGATGGCAGCGCGCAGGCTTGCCAGCCACCCGCACGGTAGCCGTTTGGACACCGCCAAACGCGGTGCTATCCTCCAATTTATGGCCGATTTAGCCAACTCCTCCACGGAAACGCGGCCGGCGCTGTCGCTTGAGCATGCCGAGCGGCAATTCGAAGCGCTGCTGGAAGTCAGCGAACTGATCACTCAGCAGCGCGATTTGAAGGCGTTGTTCCGTCAATTGCGGGAACGCCTGCATCGCGTGATTCAGTTCGATTTCCTGGCGCTGATTTTGCACAACCCCGCCACCAATTGCATGCGACTTCATATTCTCGAAACGCATGAACCTATGGAACCGGAAAAGAGCGAAGAGAGTCCCGTCGAAAGTACGCCGTCGGGTTGGGTCTGGCTGAATCAGCAGTCATTCGTGTCGCAAGATACTGCAACGGATACGCGCTATCCGGAATTCATGCGGCACCTGCAGGAAAAAGGTGTGCACTCCATCGCGATTCTGCCGTTGACGACCGCGCAGCGCCGGCTGGGCGCTCTGGCTTTCGGACGGTATGCTTCGCAGGGCCTGCTGGAAACGGAAATCGATTTCATGCGGCGCGTGGCGGCACAAGTTGCCGTGGCCACGGACAACGCGCTTAATTTCGAAACTTCGCAGGCGTATCAAAAACAACTGGCGCGTGAACGCGATCGCTTGCAAGTGTTGCTGAACATAAACAATGTCCTGGTGAGCACCCGCGACGTCACCGCGCTCTTTCGCGGGATTGTTTCCTCGCTGAAACCGGTTCTGCAGCATGACTACACCAGCCTGGCGCTCTTCGACCAGTCTTCCGGCCTGCTGAAAATCCATGCGCTGGATTTTCCGCACAAATTCCCGGTTCCGAAGAGCGAATTCACCGTGGCGCTGGAAAGCTCGCCTTCCGGTCAATGCTTCTCCAGCGGGCAGGTATTGATCGTCCGCGGCGCGGAGTTGGATCGCTACACCCTCGATGCCATCCGCGTGCTTCGTGAAGAGGGCGTGCAGGTGCTCTGTTG
>Ga0210394_10003813_pt1 | contig 18289 bp, 20 predicted proteins | sample IncBWC12MmetaG_FD_160121 | JGI IMG/M metagenome (GOLD analysis project Ga0210394, IMG submission 160121) | Forest soil microbial communities from Barre Woods Harvard Forest LTER site, Petersham, Massachusetts, United States - Inc-BW-C-12-M | ecosystem: Environmental > Terrestrial > Soil >... | reverse complement strand
GCCGATGCCACGATCGTGCTGCCGATGGATTTCCTTCGCGTCCCGTTGACGGCCGCCGCCGGCTGGCTGATCTACGCCGAGCGGTTGGACGCTTTTACGGTACTCGGCGCGATGCTCATCCTCACCGGCAATCTGTTGAACCTGAAGCCGCCGGCGCCCCGGCCCGCGCAAGCGGAAGCGTGAGGCGGTCGCTCGCGTTCAATGTTTGAGGCAGCGCGCATCCTCTTCTGCGCGAGGGGCCGTCGGGTTATTTCCCCGCCGCCTTTCGCAAGGCCTCGTTGATGCGATCCTGCCAGCCGGCCCCGCCTTCCTGGAAGTGTTCCAGCACGTCCTGATCGATCCGCAGCGAGACCAGTTCCTTCACGCCGGGAAGCGTTGTTTTCTTCGGCGGCGCTTCCACTTCCTTCTTCGTCACGTGCTTGAAAGCGGCCTCGGCCTCGGTGCGGGCATCGTTCAGGGTTCGCGGTCGCCTCGGTTGATCTGCCACAGCTAGATTCCTTCGAACAGTACGGTTGAAAGATAACGCTCCGCGAATGACGGCACGACCGCCAAAATGGTTTTGCCGGCGTTTTCCGTTCGCTTGCCCAGCTCGATCGCAGCCGCAATCGCCGCGCCCGAGGAAATGCCGCCGGCAATCCCTTCATTGCGCGCCAGCGCCCGGGCGGTTTCGATGGCATCCGCACTGTTGATCTTGACGATCTCGTCGATGACGGTGCGATCGAGGATTTCGGGAATGAATCCGGCGCCGATGCCCTGGATCTTGTGCGGGGAATGCTGCCCGCCCGAGAGCACCGGGCTCTCCTCCGGCTCGACCGCCACGACCCAGAGCGAGGGTTTGCGACCTTTAAGGACCTGCCCTGCCCCGGTGATGGTCCCGCCGGTTCCAACGCCTGCGACAAAGATGTCGATATCACCGCCGGTATCGTTCCAGATCTCCTCCGCCGTGGTGCGGCGGTGGATCTCCGGGTTGGCGAGGTTCTTGAACTGCTGCGGCATGACCGCCTTGGGCGTCGTGCGCACGAGTTCTTCGGCGGTATCGATCGCCCCCTTCATGCCCTGACCCGCCGGGGTCAGGACGATCTCGGCGCCGAGAAATGCGAGCATCTTGCGCCGTTCGATCGACATCGATTCCGGCATCACCAACTTCAAGCGATACCCGCGCGAAGCGGCGACGAAGGCAAGCGCAATCCCGGTGTTGCCCGATGTCGGTTCGATCAGCACGGTGTCGGCGTCGATCAGGCCGTCCCTTTCCATCGCCACGATCATGGCGGCGCCGATGCGGTCCTTCACGCTCGCCGCGGGGCTCAAATATTCAAGTTTGGCGAGAATGGTGGCGTTCGCGCCGCGCTGCTTCGGTAACCGTTGCAACCGCACGATCGGCGTGTCGCCGATTGCGTCAACGATGCTGCCGAAGACCTGGCCGCGACCGCGATGCTGCACGGCACGCGGCGTTAGCGATTCATTCATGGGGCGCTTCTCCGATGCATGGTGTGTTGGATACCTGTTCCAAATAGGGGCTAGTGCCGCCGCCGCGCAAGCATCTGTGGACCACAATTCGCTGCATCGCAAAAATCCGCCGCGCGCCAAACAACTTAAAACCAACGCAATTGTGTTGCGACATCGTCAAACAAATAGTTGTATGGTGCGGGTCTGGCTCAGATCGCAAGGAGGTCACGATGTCAGCAGTCGCTGAAGTCCTGTCGACCATCTCGCATAGTCCCCGTGGGTGTGATCTGCCGACGTGCCCGGTTTGTGCGGATTCGATGGTGGCTGCCGAAGCGTCAGCCTACTTGGCCGACAGCATCGTCAGCTATCTCTGGACCTGCGACACCTGCGGCTACGGTTTTGTAACCAGGCATTCGCTCAAGCGCTTGGTCTGTAACTAAGCTCCGTCAGTTTCCACGCTTGCCTTCCTGGCGGACGCACTGCGTTCGTCAGCGCAACGTCTGTTCCCGTGCTCGCCGCCATCGTGATCCGCCTGCGTGCGGCGTTTTAGCGTGCGGCGATATCCCCTTTTTCCCAATCAGCGCGCGTACGTTCGCGAAAACGCGCGAAAGTTCCTTCTGCGATGGCCTCTCGGATCTCATGCATCAGGTTCTGGTAGTAGGCGATGTTGATTTCGGACAGCAGCATCGCACCGAGCGTCTCGCCTGACCTGACGAGGTGATGCAGATAGGCGCGAGAATAGTTGCGCGTGGCAGGCCATGAACTTGCTTCATCGAGCGGCCGCGGATCGTCGGCGTGGCGGGCGTTGCGCAGGTTGATCTGGCCAAATCGCGTAAACGCCATGCCGTGGCGGCCGTTGCGGGTCGGCATCACGCAATCGAACATGTCGATGCCGCGCGCCACTGCCTCCAGCATATCGTCGGGCGTGCCGACGCCCATCAGATATCTGGGCCGCGCGTCTGGAAGCAGCGGCACGACCTCCTCGATCATCGCAAGCATCACCGCTTGCGGCTCGCCGACCGCAAGCCCGCCGATGGCGTAGCCGTGAAAGCCGAAATCGACGAGGCCTTGTGCGCTGATCCGTCGCAGTTCGGGAACGTCGCCGCCTTGGGCGATGCCGAACAGCATATGGCCGGCGGGCGCGGTCTCGAACGCCCGTTTGCTGCGCTCGGCCCAGCGCAGGGAGAGGCGCATCGCGCGTTCAATGTCGCTGCGCTCGGCCGGCAGCCGCACGCATTCATCCATCTGCATCGCGATGTCCGCGCCCAACAGCCGCTGCACCTCGATCGATCGCTCGGGCGACAACTCCACCATGGCGCCGTCGATATGCGAGCGAAAAGTGACCGCTTGCTCCTTGACCTTGCGCAGTTCGGACAGCGACATCACCTGAAAACCGCCGGAGTCCGTTAGCATCGGGCCGTTCCAGCCGGTAAAACTCTGAAGGCCACCGAGTGCTGCGATCCGCTCGGCGCCCGGCCGCAGCATCAGGTGATAGGTATTGCCGAGCACGATATCGGTGCCGGCATCCCTCACCTCGCGCCAGTGCATCCCCTTCATGGCGCCGGCGGTGCCGACCGGCATGAAGGCCGGTGTTCGCACCACGCCATGCGGCGTCGTCAACTGTCCCGTGCGCGCCTGGCCGCAGGTCCCCAGCAGTTCGAAATGATTGGGTACGCTCATGTGAGCCGCTTATTGCGTGACAATGGCGCCCTGTTCAACTGCGGTTAACGGATTTTCCGGCAAAATAGGTTGACGATGCGTCTATCCTTGCCCATAAGTCCGGTCCCATGATGATCGCGACCACCAAAACCACGACCAAAACCAAGCTCTTCGGGGGCTCGGGAGGCGTGCGCGCGTAGTCAAACAACCGCATCATCTTGATCCGAAGCCCCGCCCTCAAAAAGGTCCGGGGCTTTTTTATTGCCTCAAACATGATCCGGAAAAGTGGGAACCGGTTTTCCGAACCAGATCATGCTCAAACGAAATGGAGACGAACGTGCGCAGAGACCCTGTAGTTGCCATCGCCGGCGTGACCGGCGCTGTGGGTGGGGAGTTCATTGCCACGCTGAACAAGCGCGCCTTTCCGGTCAAGAAGCTCAAGGCGCTGGCGAGCGCCCGCTCCGCCGGCAAAACAGTCGGCTTCCGCGGTGAGACGCTCGAGATCGAGGAGCTGCGCGAGGATTCCTTTGACGGCGTCGACATCGCACTGTTCTCGGCCGGAAGCCACGTCTCGCGACAATTCTCCCCGATTGCGGTGAAGGCGGGTGCCGTGGTCATCGACAATTCCTCGGCCTTCCGCATGGATCCCAGCGTGCCGCTAGCAATCCCCGAAATCAACGGCCGGCGTATAGCCGAGCACAAGGGCATCATCGCCGTCCCGAACTGCTCGGCGATTACCGCGCTGATGCCGCTGTGGCCGATCCACCGCCAGAACCGCATCAAGCGGATGATCATTTCGACCTACCAGGCGGTCAGCGGCGCGGGAGCAGCGGCCATGGAAGAACTGGTCGCCTCGACTCGCGCAAGCCTGGCCGGCGAAAGCTATACGCCCAAGGTGCTGCCGCATCCTTGCGCCTTCAACGTCTTCAACCATGACACCAGGGTCGATCCCGAGACCGGCTATAACGAAGAAGAGACTAAGGTGATCAAGGAGACGCGGAAGATTTTTGAGGATGACCAAATCGCGATCGGCATCACCTGCGTTCGGGTGCCGGTGCTGCGCGCCCATAGCCAGGCGATCACCTTCGAATGCGAAAGGCCCATTTCGGAAGACGAAGTCCACAAGATCTTGGCGGCTGCGCCGGGCGTCAGAATCGTCGACGACCGGGTCAAGAACCACTTCCCGATGCCGATCGAAGCCTCCGGACAGGACGACGTCCTGGTCGGGCGCATCCGAAGGGACCTCAGCGACCCGAGCGGTCATTCGATCTCGCTGTTCGTCTCAGCCGATCAGTTGCTCAAGGGCGCCGCGCTGAACGCGGTGCAGATCGCAGAGCTATTGCCGTAGGGTTGAGGCGGCCAACTAGGATGGCCTTACTCGTCCCAAATGATCTTTCCGCATTCGCATCTAAAGACGCGGTATTGTTTGCCATTTCGGGAGTCGAGAAGCGAGACGAACAGATGTGGCTCTGCCGCACATGAAGAACAGAGTATCTCCTTTCCGTCTCGAGTCTCGTTAGCGATGCGCTTATTTTGATCGGTGAAAACCATAGTGGCCCCCCGCGTTTTTCTAACGGCGTTCCACCCTGGCACGCCACAGCGCGTCGAAAGTTTCCAGATCAGGCGGTGCCCTCGCTAATGAATCTAATGGATTGCCGCGCTTCTCTGTCGGTGTGCTTGCGAGTTCGCCATCGGAATCCGGTTGTACCGCTGCCGGCGCAGGCCATTCCAACGATGATTTCGAAAGCATGGGTTTGCCCTCATACCAGCATTTGCGTCCATCGATGAGCCGCCAGGACCAATACCCCTGCGAATTTGATGGCACCGAGGCACTGCATTGTTGTTTGCCAAGCGCAGCCGGTATCCAAACCAAGGAGAGCATAGTAACAAGAGCGGTGCAGGCGATTGATGAAATGAGCTTCATCATCTGAGCTCCTCAAATGCCAGTTCGTCGCTCGAATCGGTTTACAGCGACTACCAAATCGGGCCGTTCGAGAACTTCCACCAGCTTGTCCAGGATACGCTCGTCATGGTGGGGGCGCAGCTCAAGGTATTCCTCCAGAATACTTCGCTGATGCCTTGAAGAGCCAACTGTTGATCAGTCATCGCTTCTTACCCATCCGATGGCGACGCGCGGGAGGTAAGGGAGGGATCAAGCCGCTTTTTGGGAGTTTTCTTTCAAGTTTTGTTACAGCATGGAACCCTCGACCGCCTGCTGGCGCGGTGAAATGGCGGGGCCGTGCTTTTGCCCCAATACAGACAAAAACGATCCCCGATTTTGTGCTTTATCGTTGTGGATGCCCCCGTCAACGGATTGTGCGCATGGATTGGGCTGACTACCTCCGCGACCAGGCGACCATGTATCTGCAACTAGCCGAGCAGACCGATGATCCCGCCGTCCAGAACGAGATGCTTGAGTTGGCATCTGTCTGTGAGGAGGTCGCCAATAACATGGAAGATCATCTGACACCCGGGTAAGACCCGCTCAAATCGCGATTGGGTTGCCCGAGGCCGAGCAGCCCGCGCTGGAATGGCAGACCCCAACCGAGCTGTTGAATCCTGATCGAAGAGCATGGCGTTGCTCTTCGCTCACCGATCGCGTGCGCCGAAACCGAACCTCAACGACGCGGTGAGCGGACGTCGTGCCATGGAAATCAAAAGGGGCCACCTCGCGGTGACCCCCTGCCGGAAGAAATTTGTTCGTCATGAAATCCTGCCCCGGCCGAACCAGCTTAGGGTTTTCCACAGGCACTGGGGATTCCGGAAAAACCCGGTGTTCCAAGGGCGGCCCCCGTTTCCGGGTACTTTCGATATTTGACCCCCGGCGTCCTGGTTTCCCCGCATGTGCCCTGATTTGATTTCCGGTAGGTCAAAGAACCGCCGGACTGCTGGCCCACGCTACCAACCCATGCGGATAGCAGACATCACATGCGAAGATTGCGGTGCGTCGTACCAATTAGCGGAATCGGTCACTGTGAGGGGATCATCCGGCGAAGCGACGTGCACGATTTGCGGGAAGGTACTTGCGAGGTGGGATGACGGAAAGCTGAAAGCATTCCGCATGGTCATTCCGCCCCATTATAAATACGCAACGGTCCCGGTTCCTCCTTCACCGATAAATTGAGGCCGTCTCAGTTGGCGGCCTCTTTGCTTATTTGCAGGGGTTGCGAGGACAGCAGCGGCTTCCGGGTAATGTCTCAATTTGAAACGGCTAGTGGCCTGATTTAAATTTTGAATCTGGCCTTGGAACAAACCCGCCCTTTGCACGTTCACGGGCATTGTGGCGGGGGCAACTACAAAGTGCTTACGATATTGGCGATATTGGCCGGACCTATCCTGGCGACAACCATCGTGCTGATCGTCGTCTTTGAGATTAGAGACGCCTGGAACCGAAACCGCCTCAGGTAATCAGGCCGCCTTGGTTGGCGGCCTGTTTCAATTTTTTCCGACATGGCCGATCGGACGCGGTACGCCCTCGCAGGCTGATCGGATTTATGGCAGCACGCCTTGGTTAGTTGGGCGAGCGAAACAAGAGACAGGCGTCGCCGTAGGAATAAAACCGGTAGCCGTTCTCGATGGCGTGAGCATAGGCGCGCTTCATGGTCTCGAGCCCCGAAAAGGCGGAGACCAGCATGAACAGCGTCGAGCGCGGCAAATGGAAATTAGTCAGGAGAATATCGACCGCGCGAAAGCGATAGCCGGGCGTGATGAAAATCGCGGTTTCGTCAGCGAACGGCCGGATGTTGCCGTTCTCGGCGGCCGCGCTCTCCAGCAACCGCAGCGAGGTGGTGCCGGCGGCAATGAGGCGGCCGCCCTTGTTGCGCGCCGCATTGAGCGCTTCGGCCACCTCAGGCGAGATCGTGCCCCATTCGGCGTGCATCTTGTGCTCCGAGGTGTCGTCGGCTTTGACCGGCAGGAACGTGCCCGCGCCGACATGAAGCGTGGTCCGGTGCAGACCGACGCCGCGTTCGCGCAACGCCGCTTCCAGCGCCGGCGTAAAATGCAGGCCCGCCGTCGGTGCTGCGACCGCGCCTTCGTTGGCCGCAAACATGGTTTGGTAGTCGGAGGCATCGCGTTCATCGGGCGCGCGGCGCGACGCGATATAGGGCGGCAGCGGCGGGCTGCCGAGGTCGGCGATGGCGGAATCGAGCGCCGGCCCGTGAAACGAAAACGACAGCGTCACCGCGCCGTCGTCGCCTTTGGATTCCACTTCGGCATCGAGATGGCCAAGCAGACAAACCTTGCCTTCATTGCCAAAGCGGACGACATCGCCCGGCGCCAGTTTTTTCGCAGGCCTGACCAGCGCCTGCCAGCGCGAGGTATCAATCCGCTTGATCAGCGTCGCCTCGATTTTCGGCTCGGTTTCGCGGCCGATGCGCCGTCCCTTGAGCTGCGCCGAGATGACCTTGGTGTCGTTGACGACGAGTTGATCGCCTGCCTTCAGCACGAGCGGAAGATCGGAAACGATGCGATCGCGCAAACCGCCGCCCGGCTCGACCACCAGCATCCGCGCGGAATCGCGTGGCTGCGCGGGGCGCAGCGCGATGCGGTCGGCGGGAAGTTCGAAATCGAAGAGATCGGTGCGCATTGGCCGGATTGTCATTGCCGGGCTTGACCCGGCAATCCATCTACTACGGGAGAATATTTCGAAGATTGATGGATACGCGGGTCAAGCCCGCGTATGACGAATCGTGCTCAAGCCGCATCCAGCGCCATATGCGCTTTGACGATCTTGTCGGGATCCTTGACCGGCTCGCCGCGCTTGACCTTGTCGACATTCTCCATGCCGGAGGTCACCTGGCCCCACACGGTGTACTGCTTGTTCAGGAACGGGGCGTCGTCGAAACAGATGAAAAACTGGCTGTCGCCGGAATCCGGACTTGCGGCGCGTGCCATGGATGCGGTTCCGCGCACATGCGGCTCGGCGTTGAACTCGGCCTTGAGCTTGGTGCCGGAGCCGCCGGTCCCGGTGCCCTGCGGGCAACCGGTCTGCGCCATGAAACCTTCGATCACGCGGTGGAACACGATGCCGTCGTAAAATCCCTCGCGCACCAGTTCCTTGATCCGCGCAACGTGGTTTGGCGCAAGATCGGGGCGCATTTCGATGGTGACGGGTCCCTGCGTTGTCTCGAGGATCAAAGTATTTTCGGTATCAGCCATGCTCGCTTCTCTGCTGGTTGAGGTTTGGGGTTGTGAAATCGAAAGGTGAAGGGGCGGCCTGCCGCGGCGCCGGCCATCCCTTCCGTAAATGGCATCGGTGTGCAGCGCTGCAATGCCTCCATGACCGCGATCCGGTACAACAGGCGGTCGTTGTCGTCAGCCTGTTCCGATTCATAGGTCACGCGGGGGTGGCCCAGGATTTGGCCTGCCCGGTTAAAGCTGACAATCACCGTGATGTCGATAGCGGGATGGGCGAGCGAGCGAGCCGGCGGTTTCCAGCAGGCCCTGATCCTCGCATAGACGTCCTTGATGGTGTTGACCGGCTGATCCGTCTGCGCAGGCACAGCGGTCGAGCCGGCAAACAGAAGCGCTGCCGCACAGCCTATCCGGGCCAGGCAGCGCCGGCGCGTGGGCACCTTCGCGCTACTTGATATCGGAGGCGACCTGAACTTTTACCATCAAGTCGGGGTCGGTGACGGCACCGCCTTGCGATCCCGGTGAGGCTTTCTTGAGCTTGTCGACGACGTCCATGCCGGCCACCACTTCGCCAATCACCGTATATTTGCCATCGAGCGGGGTGCCATCGTCGAACATGATGAAGAACTGCGAGTTGGCGGAATCAACGCTGTCGCCCTTGCGCGCCATGCCGACAATGCCGCGCTTGAAATGAACACTGGAGAACTCCTGCGTCAGGTTCGGATATTTCGATCCGCCGGTGCCGTTGAAATTCTGGCCGTCGCCGGTTTGCGCCATGAAGCCGTCCATCACGCGATGGAAGGGAACGTTGTTGTAAAAGCCTTCCCGCGCCAGCTGCTTGATGCGCTCGGCGTGCTGGGGCGCGATATCGGTGCGCAATTTGATGACGATCCGCCCCTTGGTGGTGTCGATGACGATGGCGTTTTTTTTGTCGAGACCGGCGGGAAGCGGTTGTGCAATCGCGGGCGCGGCGCAGAGGAGCGCGGCAAGAACGGCGAGAATTCGGATCATGGAAGCTCCAGCGTGAGAGAAAGGCGTTAGCGGCCGAACTTGGCCTTGAGGCGTTTTGCTACGGCCTTGGGCACGAAGTTCGAGACGTCGCCACCCATACCGGCGATCTGTCGCACCAGTGTGGCAGTGATCGGGCGGACGGTCGGAGAGGCCGGCAGGAAGACGGTGCGGACCTCCGGCGCCATGGTTTCGTTCATGCCGGCGATCTGCATTTCGTAATCAAGGTCGGTGCCGTCGCGCAAACCCCGGATCAGAATGGTGGCCTTGGCGCGCTTGGCGGCGGTGACCGTGAGGTCGTCGAACGTGACACAGTCGAATTCGCATTTCGCGCTGTTTGCAACCGGTTCGAATACCTCGCGGATCATCGAAAGCCGCTCTTCCACCGAAAACAGTGGCGCCTTGCCGGGATGGACCCCGATGGCGACCACCAGCCGATCGCAAAGGCCGACGGCATGCCTGACCACGTCCAGATGGCCGTTGGTGACGGGGTCGAATGAGCCGGGGTAAAGCGCGATGCGGGGCATGAACCCCTCTACCCCGCCCCGACCGGAGCCGCAAGCTGGTCTCCCTCCAGACCCGCGGGGGCGCCTGCGCCGTTATATTTCGTCGGCCATTGAACTATTCGGGAGCCCGGCGCGTCTTCCTGGTGTGCCGGCTTTGTTTCGTCCCAAGACAGGCGACGAAACAGAAAAACGGCGGGACGAAACCATTTTGGGCCTTTGGCAGACCTCGGCGAAGAACTCCGGAAACGAGCGGTTTGTATTAACGGCAGCAGACAACGCGGGCCACCAAGGCCCGGTGACAGGGGACCGTCATGATCAAGACTCTTTCAGCCGTCGCTATTGCTGCGCTTGTTGCTGCTGCGCTCGCCATCCTTCCCGGATTTGCGCCGGCAGTCGAAGCGAGCGTGCCGCGTCCGCTCGCCAAGGGCGACCGTCTCGATATCCGCCCGATCGGCCGCGATTGTTCGCAGCAGACCTGGCCGCATTTCGAAGCCTCTTGCCTGCGGACCACGGGAACCAAGGGCACCAACGGGACCGTTCGCGAAGCTCGCCTGGTGACAGCCGACCGCACGCCATAGGGTTTTCGCCAACAGCCAAGTTTCAGAGAAGTAATTCGACGTGGAGGCTGGGCAGATGCCCTCGCCTCCACTGCCGATTCTGGGCTATCGGCCGTTTCCGGCTTAGGCGCCCAGCGGCACGCTCTGGGCGTGCCTGAAAATGTTCTTCGGATCGAATGCCGCCTTGATAGTCGTCAGCCTTGGCAGGTTGTCGCCCCAATAAGCCCTCGCGTAACCTTGGCCTAGATCCATGTCGCAATAGTTCACATAGGATTGGCCGGAAACGAACGGCCGCATCGACGTATATAACGTCTGCATCATCGCGATATTGGTGTCGGTGGCGGCGGGGTTTTCCCACTGCATGAAATATTGAATGAGATATCGCGCATTGCCGCGATGGACGAACGCCGTGGCGCCGGAAGCGACCTTGTTGATCGCGCCGCCGTAACTGTCGCACAGCACGGCGATCTCTCCGGGCGCCTTCAGCAAGCCGTTGAGCAGCGTCAGGATCCCCTGCTCGGTCATGGGCTCGCTGATGTAGTCGGATTTGCCTTTCATCAGGACGGACTCATAAGCCGGCCCGCCTCCGTTGAAGATGGTGGCGGCTCTGGCGAAGGAGAGCGTGCTCGTACGCAGCATCGCGGCTGAACCGGCGAGCTTTTGCAGGCGTTTCAACTCGACCGTGAGCTTGCTTTCGGTATCCACCGACAGCCCGGCGACATGCACCTTGATCGTCCCGCCACTCTCCTTGGTCAGATGTAGCGTGCACGTGATCGCCGGCGGCAGATTGTCGAGCCAGTCCTGCCACGCCAGCACGATCTTGGCCGCTTGAGCGGCCGGTTTGATCCAGGTGATCGCGAACTTGGCGACCATGCCGACCAGGCTGGTGCGGAAGTTGAATTTGGTGACGACGCCAAAACTGCCGTTGCCGCCGCCGCGCAGCGCCCAAAACAAATCGGGATTTGCCTCGCCGCTCACATTTTGGATATTGCCGGAGGCATCGACGACCTCCATCGACAGCACGCTGTCGCACGCCAGCCCAAAAGGCCGTCCCAACAGGCCAAAACCGCCGCCAAGCGAGTGCCCGGCAACCCCGACCGGAAAACAGGTGCCCGCCGGGATCGCCCGGCCAGACGGCTCGAGCGCCTGGTAGACCGCGCCCAGAGACGCACCGGAGCCGATCGATACCGATTTCTTGTCGGCGGCAAGCGCAATGGCGGCCATGCCGCGCGCATCGATCACCAGATCGGGGCTTTGCGAAAATCCTTCATAGGAATGGCCGCCGGAGCGGATCGCGAAACTCACCCCGTTTCCGGTGGCCCAACGAATGGTGCTGGCGACGGCCGCCGCGCTCGAGACAACCACACGCACCTGTGGCGTGAGCTGGTTTCGCTTGCTGTAGGATTTGTCATAGTCGAATTTGGTGGGGGCCGCGCCGCCCGCAAGCAGAACCAGATCCTTCTTGGGATCGAGGGCGGCCTTCAGCGCCGCAATCGGCAGGCTGGTCGCGGCTTCCGCTCTTCGGATCGAAAGCAGCGAACTGCCGACGATCAGATGTGCCGAGAGAAGCCCTGAAGCTTGCAGGAAATCACGCCGCTGCATGTTGCCTCTCGCATTCGGCCCAAGTCGGCGGCCCCGTGACTCAACTCATTTCGCCGTTCCTGCAGGCCGCAAGGAAAAACGCAACGCTGCCTGCCAGGTGCGAATCGATCTCCGCGTCCAGCACGCTGACATCTACCTCGAACAGTGCCCGAAGCAGCATGGGGACGGCAACGAGATCGAGAAAGAACCGCGCTGTCGTTGCAAGGCGCTCCTCTGAGAAGGCTCTCAGCGAACCGAGTTCATCGGATTGCTTCAACTCGCCGAGCATCCGCACGCCAAGATCGGTGCTGAGGTCGCGCGCCGCCCGGCTCACGGTGCTCGCCAGATCGGGGAAGCGGCGCACCTCCGCTATCGCCAGCCGCATCAGCGCGATCCGCTCGCTCTCCAGACCCCAGTGCAGCAGGGTATGCGCGGCACCTATGAGGCGCTCCTCAATCGTGGCACCGGCCGGCACCTCGGCCTTGAACTCCGTGATGCGACACAGGATGTCCCGCTTCACCACCACGGTAAACAGCGCCCGCTTGTCGTCGAAGCGGGCATAGATCGTTGGCTTTCCCGAGCGCGCCACCTCCGCAATCTCGTCGATGCTCGCGCCTTCAAATCCGCGCTCCAGAAAGACCTTGCGCGCCGCATCCAGAATGCGCGCGTCAACCTCCCCGGCACGTTGCTTCGGTGGGCGGCCAAAGCGTACGGCTCGTCTTGCCGGTTCCTTCTTGGTCACGCCCGCCTTCTTCAAACTGCCGGTTTTCATCACGATCGATCCACCTTCCGCCCGCCGCGGGCGGCCAAGCACCAATCTAGGCGCATCACGATTGCTTGTAAATAGAACGGAACAGTTTCGTTCTTATTGACGGAACCGCCGGGCCGATTTATTTACCCGATAGAAACGAAACGATATCGTTTCTTTATAGCGAGGGCGGCTTTCGAACCTCGCCTGGTAGCAGGAGCGGCAAATGTTCGATGACAGCGGTTTGGAGCGGGGGGCACTGATGCATGAAGACGCGGGAGGTCCGTCATCCGTTCCGGCCTCACGCGAGCCGGGCTTGAAGTCCGACAAGTTGCACGTCATTGCCCGGGCACCCGCCCCGCAGGAAGGCCGGGCTCCGAAGGAGCCCGTCCCACCCGTTGGCCCGACGCCCCGACAGCCCGCTGCCAAAGGGTCCCGGCACGGCTTTTTGCGTCGCCGTCCCATTGTCTCGGCCATCGGGGCCATGCTTCTCGCCGCTGCGCTCGGCGGCGGCTATCTCTACATCGACCACGCAGGACGTTTCCAATCCACCGACGATGCCTTCATCGCGGCGCGGCAAATCGCGCTTGCGCCGAAAGTGTCGGGCTATCTCACCGCCGTCCCGGTCACCGACAACGAGCATGTCGCCACCGGCGACGTGATTGCCCGCATCGACGACCGCGACTATCGCATCGCTCTCGAACAGGCGGAGGCCCAGGTCGCCGCCGCGCAAGCCAGCATCGAGAACATCGACGCGCAACTCGAGGTACAGCAAGCACAGATCGCCTCCAACCAGGCGCAGGTGGATCAGGCGCAGGCGGCCCTGGTGTTCGCCCAGCAACAGGCGGCGCGCTACCAGCATTTGGAGCAAACCGGCTATGGCACCGTTCAGAACTCCGAACAGTACACCTCGCAACTGCATCAGCAGCAGGCCGCTCTGCAGAGCGCGCAAGCGACCCTCAGGCTCGCGGAGCGGCAGATCGAGGCGCTGAAGGCGCAACACAACAGCGCGGTCGCCAATCTCGCGCAAGCAAGCGCTCAGCGCGACCAGGCGAAACTCAATCTTTCCTATACGACGGTGACGGCGGCCCAGCCGGGGCGCGTCGTCAACCTCGGCGCCGCTGTCGGCCAGTTCGCACAGCCGGGCACCAACCTCACCATGTTCGTGCCCGATGAAATCTGGGTCACGGCGAACTTCAAGGAGATCCAGCTCGACCGCATGCGGCCCGGCGAGCAAGTGACGCTCAGGATTGACGCCTATCCGGGACGCGTGATCCGCGGCCATGTCGAGAGCGTTCAACCGGGATCAGGCACCGCGTTCTCGCTGCTGCCGGCCCAGAACGCCACCGGCAACTACGTCAAGATCGTCCAGCGCGTGCCGGTCAAGCTCGTCATGGACAATCCGCCGACCGATGTCGCGCTCGGCCCGGGCATGTCCGTGGTTCCGACGGTACGGGTCGACGTAACGCCGTCGCTGGTGGAGCGTCTGAGGAGATACCTATGAGTGCGGCTACGATCCAAGCCGGCCCTCCCGCATCCGCGAGCGCCGCCGCCACCAATCCCTGGGTGATTGCCGTGCTGGTCGCGCTCGCGTCCTTCATGGAGGTGCTTGACACGACCATTGCCAACGTGGCGTTGCCCTACATCGCCGGCGGCATGGGCGTGAGCGAGGACGAAGCGTCCTGGGTGGTCACGACCTATCTGGTCGCCAACGCCATCATCCTGACGGCCAGTAGCTTCCTCGCCCGGATGCTCGGCCGTAAAACTTTCTTCCTGATCTGTCTCGGCCTGTTCACCGTAAGCTCGCTGCTGTGCGGCTTTGCTCCGAACCTGAATGCGCTATTGTTGTGCCGCGTCCTGCAGGGCTTCGCCGGTGGCGGCATGGTGCCGGTCGCGCAGTCGATCCTGGCCGATGCGTTCCCGCCGGCGAAGCGAGGCCAGGCCTTCGCGGTGTTTGGCGTTGCCGTGGTGGTTGCCCCGGTGGTCGGGCCGACACTCGGCGGCTGGTTGTCCGACAATGTCGGTTGGCAGTGGTGCTTTCTGATCAACGTACCGGTCGGCGCGATCGCGATGGCGCTGATCGCAATGGTCCTGCAGGAGTCCCCGACCGCGAGGGCAGAGGCCCAGGCGCAGCAGCAAGGCATCAGATTCGACGTCATCGGCTTCATGCTGATCGCGACTTTCCTCGGCGCGCTCGAGGTGGTGCTGGACCGCGGCCTGGAGGATGACTGGTTCGGCTCTCACTTCATCGTCGCCTTCACGATCATCTCCGCGCTCGCGTTCGTGCTGATGATTCCGTGGGGGTTGACCCGCAAAAATCCAATCATCGATCTGCGGATGTTGGCAAGCCGTCAGTTCGGCGCCTGCTTCCTGGTGATGTTGGCTACCGGCGCAATCCTGCTCGCGACCACACAATTCCTGCCGCAACTGGTGCAGCAAGATTTCGGCTACACCGCGACCTGGGCCGGCCTCGTGCTCTCGCCAGGCGGCGTGGTCACCATGGTGATGATGTTCGTGGTCGGCCGCATGGCAACCCAGGTGCAGCCCAAATATCTGATCGTCGTGGGCGCGGTGATTTGCGGACTTTCCATGTACGGCATGACCAACGTGTACGGGGATCTCGGCTTCTGGTTCATGGCGCGGTCGCGCATGCTGCTCGGCGTCGGCCTGCCGCTGATCTTCGTTCCGATCATGGCCGCCTCCTACGACGGCATTCCGCCGTCCCTGACCGACCAGGCCTCGGCCCTGATCAACGCCGCGCGCAACACCGGAGGTTCGATTGGCGTCTCCATTGTTTCCAATGTGCTGACGCATCGCGCGCAGTTCCACCAAAACCGGCTGGTCGAACAGGTGATCCCATCGGGCACGCAATATCAGGATACGCTGCAGCAGGTCACGAATTTCTTCGTCGGACATGGCAGCTCACTGGCCCAAGCGCACGATCAGGCAATCCAGTGGATTGGCGCGCAGGTGCAGGCGCAGGCATCCTTCCTCAGCTACATGGACGCGTTCCTGGTGCTGATGCTGATCTCGCTTTCCGCCGTGCCGCTCGCGCTGACGCTGCGCAACGTCAAGCTCGGCGGTCCTGCCCAAATGGGCCACTAAGGCCGATCAAACCATAAGGAGACCGATATGTTGCTTCATCTGCCAATCGCCATCATGGTAACGCTTTCACCCATCCCCGTCGCCGATTCCGTGCCGCAGTTCGACATTGCGAGAGAATGCCGTTTTGAGGGCGGCTCAACCGCCATCTTCGACCACTGTTCGCAAGACGAAGCCGCCGCGCTTGCCGAGCTCAAGACGAAATGGGCGGAGTTCGGCAGTACCAATCAGAAAACCTGCATAGCTGCAGCCACGATCGGCGGTTTAGCGAGCTACGTCGATCTATTGATCTGCCTCGAATTGGCACGCGACGCTGTAAGCGCAGGCGATAGTCCCGCGAACCCGCCTACGAAGCCCGGATCAGCGCCAACGCAGCCGGGTCGGACCGGCGTAACCGTCGGCGAAGCACCTCGGCATTGAGAGGACGATCCCACGCGCGCCGCTCATGGGGCCGGCGAGCGCGAAACACTTGTTAGACCCCTGATATGGAGACTCCAAAATGAATGTTCAGGTCAAACTCAGTGCCGACGGGGCACAACGTCTTCTTCCTTTCGAGCGCATCGCTTTGGTGCTGCAGGGAGGTGGCGCGCTGGGCGCGTATCAGGCCGGGGTGTACGAAGCGTTGACCGAGTCCGGCGTTGAGCCGGATTGGATTGCCGGCATTTCGATTGGAGGCATCAATGGAGCGATCATCGCGGGTAATCCTCCGAACACAAGGGTAGATCGGCTTCGGGAGTTCTGGACGCAGGTGACCTCGGAAGCGCCGTGGGATTGGTTTGGCTGGGGAGCGGCGAGCGGTGATGGCGCGCGCAAGCTGCTGAATCATGCCAGCGCGAACCTGGCGCTCTCGCGAGGCGCCAAGGGCTTCTTTTCCGCGAGAATGGTTTCGCCATGGCTGCAGCCGTCGGGCCGACTTGAGGCAACGAGCTTCTACGACACCCGCGAACTGAAGCCTACATTGGAGCGGCTGATCGATTTCGACCGCCTCAACGCGGGCATGCTTCGTTTTAGTGTGGGTGCGGTCAACGTCAGGACGGGAAATTTCGTCTGCTTCGACACCACCACGCACACGATCAAACCGGAGCATGTGATGGCAAGCGCAGCACTTCCTCCCGGTTTTCCTCCAATCGAGATCGAAGGCGAGCATTACTGGGATGGCGGTCTGGTGTCCAACACGCCGCTGCAGTGGGTCGTCGAGAGCGAGCCACGCCGCGATACGTTGGCCTTTCAGGTCGATCTGTGGAGCGCGCGAGGGGACTTTCCGCGGAACATGCCCGAGGTCATCACGCGGGAGAAGGAGATCCGCTATTCCAGCCGCACGCGGGCCGGTACCGATCAGTTCAAGCACATTCAGAAGATACGGCGCGCGGCAGCCGCCCTTCTGGAAAAGTTGCCTGCGGACCTCAAGAACAGCCCGGAAGCCCGGCTCCTTGGCACGGCCGCTGATCGCAAGGTATTCAACATCGTCCATTTGATCTACAATGCAAGGAATTACGAAGGACACTCGAAGGATTACGAATTCTCGCGAACAAGCATGGAAGAGCATTGGCGTGCGGGGTATCACGACGTGCGGCGCACGCTGCGTCACCCTGAGGTGCTGGAACGGCCAAGAGATCTCGAAGGACTCCTCACCTTTGACCTGGCGCACGACAGCCGCGAGTGATTGGTAAATCGATTGAGCGCAAGTGAGGGCGCGATTTTCGTGACCGTTCACCCCCGACACAAAATCGACAAAGCCCGCAAGCCCATCTAGGTTGTAGGTTGATCGGATGGGGTGATTGGCCGTGCCGGAAACGGTCGCCGAAAGAATTGTAACGTGTCTCATCGGTGGCATGCTGCTAGGTCTGACCGCCTTGCTCCTATGGCCCACTTTTGAACACTTCAAAGGCGAGGCGACGGTCTATCGGATGTTCTGCACGTCCAATCGTAACGATGACAGTCCTTGCGCTCTCAGGGATGAACGAACCGCCGTAAATGAAACTTACAAGGCGTTTCCCGACCAACAAAGCATCATCGTTTGGATCGGCGACGGCCCTCCCTCAAAGCTGAGCAATTGCGCCGTGCGCGACGCGCTCAATTGGCGTTGCACGAAAAGTGACAAGAAGGGCGGGACCGTCGAACAGTCGATGGCGAATGGGCAGCTCTCCGAGACCGTCGATGGATACCCTTCGCCAAGTTTGACCCTTTTCTATCAAGCGCCCCGCTGGCGGTGGTGGCTGGTGAAGTTGTTAGAGACATCAGGCTTGAGAAAGTAGGGTGAGACAGATTTATTGAGACAACAACGCGGAACGAGGTCCGCTATGGGTCTTTGGCGGAAGTGGCCTAGCCTGAACGACATGTCAGGTCTGCCCTCAGAAGAGGACATCATCTGCGAGATATGCGATGTCCGAAAGGTGCCAATTTCGGAAGTTAAGTGCCACAAGCAGACATACGCGGGGGGCGACGGCACCGCGGTTCGTCTCTGTCAGCCCCCAGGGCCGTCCTTCATGATGTAGCCCATCAGGTCGCCCACGTTGTGCTCCAAATCCCGGATGATGTTCTTGACG
>Ga0210394_10003812_pt1 | contig 18294 bp, 16 predicted proteins | sample IncBWC12MmetaG_FD_160121 | JGI IMG/M metagenome (GOLD analysis project Ga0210394, IMG submission 160121) | Forest soil microbial communities from Barre Woods Harvard Forest LTER site, Petersham, Massachusetts, United States - Inc-BW-C-12-M | ecosystem: Environmental > Terrestrial > Soil >... | reverse complement strand
ATGCTTCTGGGCCATGCGCATCCCGCTGTCAGCGCGGCCATCGCGGAGCAAGCGCGGCGCGGCACAAGTTTCGGCGTGACCACTGAACTGGAATTGCAACTCGCCACGCTGATCACCGAAGCCATCCCATTTATCGAAAAGGTGCGCTTCGTTTCGAGCGGTACGGAAGCCACCATGAGCGCCGTCCGGCTCGCGCGCGGCGTTACCAAACGCGATTTCATCATCAAGTTCGAAGGTTGCTATCACGGCCATGCCGACAGCTTTTTGTCACAAGCAGGCTCCGGGCTCGCCACGCTCGGCATCGCCGAATGTCCCGGGGTTCCCCAGGCGCTGGCCGCGCTTACGTTGAATGTTCCATACAACGACCTCGAAGGCGTCGAAAAGCTTTTCAACGAACACAAAGACAAAATTGCCGCCGTAATCGTCGAGCCGATAGCCGCGAACATGGGAGTCGTTCTGCCGAAAGAAGGCTTTCTGCAAGGCCTGCGCGACCTCACGCGCAAGCATGGCGCCCTGCTCATCATCGATGAGGTCATCACCGGCTTTCGCCTTCACAACGGCTCCGCGCAGACACTTCTCGGTGTTGAAGGCGACCTGACCACCATGGGAAAAATAATCGGCGGCGGCGTGCCGGTAGCCGCGTACGGTGGCCGCGCGGAATTAATGAACAATGTCGCTCCGCTGGGCCCCGTCTATCAGGCGGGCACGCTCGCCGGCAATCCCCTGGCGATGAGCGCCGGCATCGCCTCGCTCAACGAACTCGCCAAACCCGGCCTCTACGACGGGATCAACGCGCTTTCCAAGAAACTCGTGCATGGACTTCGCAACGCCCTGGCAGGCGCGGGAATCCCCGCCCAGGTCAACAGCATCGGCTCGCTCTCCACAATCTTTTTCGCTCCGGACCCGGTTACCAACTACGCCGGGGCAAAGCGGTCCGACACGAAACTCTACGCCCGCTATTTCCGTGAAATGCTCAACCGCGGCATCTTTCTCGCGCCTTCCCAGTTCGAAGCCGCGTTTGTTTCCGCCTCTCACACTTCCGCCGATATTGACCGCACAATTGCTTCCGCGCAGGAAGTGTTAAAATTCATTGCGGCTTAGCCGTCGGCGTAAATCCACCACTAAGAGGGAACCCCCGATGCACGAAGTGCTCGAAGAGCATGCTCACCATAATGAGGAAGAGCCATGGACGCTGCCCGTCGCCATCACGATCTCCATCCTCGCGGTCCTCGTCGCCATGTCCACGCTGATGGGCCACCGCTCCAGCATCGAGGCGGTGCTTCTCCAAACCCAGGCCACCGACCAGTGGGGATATTACCAGGCCAAGAATAACCGCCAACATCAGATGCAGATCGATGCGGATTTACTCGCAGTCCTGACGACCGCGGATAAAGAAAAAGCCGCGGCCTTCCGCGAGAAATACCTGAAGGAAATCGAGCGCTACGAGAGTGACAAGGAACAGATCCTGGAAAAAGCCAAGGAATTCGAAGGCGAGCGCGCGGTAGTCTCCCGGCGGGAAGACCGCTTCGACTCCGGCGAAGTAATCCTCGACATCGCCCTGATCATTTGCTCGCTAACATTGCTCACGAGAAGAAAAGGCTTCTGGTATTCCGGGATGGTGATCGGCGTGGTGGGATTCTTCGTCGGCATCAGCGGCTTTTTGGTCCACTGAACGTCTTCCACATCGCGACCCTTACGCAACCGAAGGCGGGCGATTGCTTCTCAGCAGCGCCAGCTCGTCCTTCAGCCGGTCGATGCGATCCAGCAACTCCTTGTGCCGCAGCACGTCCACGTCCGGCTTTTTGCCGATGAACGACAGCGTCCCGCCCGGTTCCAGAATGCATTGATCCACCTCGCTCAGCGAACCAAATCCCTGCTTCCGGGCAGCCGCTTCCAGTTGAGCCGTGGTAATCAGTTCTTTTTTCAAATGCTCCGGCCGAATCTTGCCGCCCTCCATCAGAATATCGGCTTTGCCTTCCACAATCTGGTCCAGTTTCTTGTGATTGTAAAGGAACCGCACGACCAGATAATTTATCGCCAGCAGGGAAGTGGCGCCCAACAGCCCGCCTGAAACGGAATTATCGTCCCCGATGATCGCGTTCTGCACTGTGTTCGATAGCGTCAGCAACACCACCAAGTCGAACGGATTCAATTGCACCAGCTCCCGCTTCCCGGAGAGCCGCAACATCACCACCAGGAAAATATAAACAATCACCGGCCGTAGGATTTTTTCCAGAATCGGCAGGGTGATCACAAACATGTCTTTCCAGATTCCGTGCATGGCGGCAGTCCTCCAGGAGCCGGCCTCCCGCGGCACAGCTCGCGCAGTTTCAGCAACTTATCGATACGCAGAGTAGCACGACCCGCGAGACGCGGCACCCGGGCGGTCAGGTCCACCTGTCCTTTCGTACAGTCATTGTTTCGTAACCGGTGCTTTGCAGGGGCTATACGAAAATCACTGTGTCGGTTACAGTAGCAAGAGACGATTCACCTTCAGCACGCGTTTTCTAGTTCTAGCTGGAACCTTGGAGGCTTCCGCAAGTCCCGCCAGTGGTTTTTTTGTGTCCGCGCTGGCCAATGAAGCGACAATTAAATGCCCCAGAGAATTGTCTCGGACCCCGGAATCGCGCTCGGGACCGCACAACTTGCGTCGATGTTGGACTCCACCCGGGAAATCATCGCCGTTCTCGGCGAAGATGGCGCCGTCCACTTCGCGAACTCCACTTTCCAATCTAATTTGGGCTACCGCCCGGACGAGTTGATGGGCCGCAGCCTTCATGCGCTGGTTCACACCGCCGACGAGGGAGCAGTTTGCACTCATCTGAAGCAGGTCGCCGCGCAGGATGGCGCTCCTCTGACCTGCCGCTGCCGTTTCCGCAGCCGGGACGGCTCGTGGCGCTGGTTTGAAATCACCTGCCGCAGCCGCCTTTCCGACCCCTCCTTCAACGGAATTCTTCTCTGTGGGTTGGACGTCACCGAGTTGCAGCGCATGGAGTCCGAACGCCAGGTGATCTCGGACGTGGTTCACGCGCTGAATCAGACCGCGAATCTCGATCAGCTTTTGAACCGCATTCATCTCGCTCTCAAGCGCATTCTGTCCGCGGAAAACTGCTTCGTTGCGCTGCACGATCCCCAGCGCGACGTGTTCGAATTTCCCTTTTTTGCAGACGAATTCGACTCCGCTCCTCCCCCTCAAAAAGTGGGCCGGAGCTGCACCGCCTATGTTTTTCGCACTGGAAAAGCAAAGCTTATCCCTCAATCCGATTTCGACGCGTTGGCGGCCCTTGGTGAAGTCGAGCTGGTCGGATCACCTGCGCCGGCCTGGCTCGGCGTTCCCCTGAAAACGCCCACGGCCACCATCGGCGTTCTGGTTGTGCAGAACTACCAGAATGAACACGCTTACGATCTTCGCGACCTGGAGTTTCTTGACTCCGTCGGCGGCCACATCGCCCTGGCCATCGAACGCCGGCGCGCCGAAGAGGAATTGCGCAAGAGCGAGTCCATGCTCAGCCTCTTGTTCGAGCGCAACCCGCTTCCCACGTGGCTCTACGACGTGGAGACATTGCGCTTCCTCCGCGTCAATCAGGCTGCGGTCGGCCAGTACGGATTCTCGCAGAGCGAATTCGAACGCATGAGCATCCTGGAAATTCGCCCCACCGCTGAACGCGAAAAGGTGGCCGCCCACTTGATTCAAATGAAAGCCGAAAGCGAAGAGCACGCTTTCTGGCTGCATCAGGGCAAAGACGGAAAAACTTTCGAAGTCGAAATCATTTCCCACGAACTCGTGTATGCCGGCAGGCGAGTGCGTCTGGTGGTCGCGCAGGATATCAGCGAACGCCGTCACCTGGAGCTGCAGTTGCGGCAGTCTCAGAAGATGGAAGCGGTCGGCCGCCTCGCGGGCGGGGTTGCTCACGACTTCAACAATCTGCTGATGGTCATCAAGGGCCACACGGAATTGTTGTTGGGCGCGTTGTCTCCCACCGATTCCATCGCGCGAAAAATCGAGCAGATCGATCGTTCCGCCGACCGCGCCACGACGCTCACCCGTCAATTGCTCGCCTTCAGCCGCTTGCAGGTCCTTCAGCCGCAGATCACCAATCTGAATTCTGTTGTCGAGGAGATGGGTAAACTCCTGCCTCGCCTGATTGGGGAAGACATTGAGCTGATCCTGCGTCCCGGCCAGCAACTCGGCGCAATCCGCGCCGATGCCAGCCAGATGGAACAGGTCATCATGAATCTGGCCGTCAATTCGCGCGACGCCATGCCGACCGGCGGCAAGCTTCTGATCGGCACTCGCAACTGCGAGCTGGATCACTCGTATACCGCCAGCCATCCGCTGATGAGACCTGGCTCGTACATCCTTCTCGACGTCACCGATACCGGCACCGGCATGGATGAGGAGACCCAAGCGCACATTTTCGAGCCGTTCTTCACCACCAAGGAAAAAGGAAAGGGCACCGGCCTCGGCTTGGCTACCGTATACGGCATCGTCAAACAAAGCGGTGGCTTCATCTGGGTCTACAGCGAACCCGGCAAAGGCACGTCTTTCAAGATTTATCTCCCGCGTGTCAACGAGACGGAAGTGCATGTCGGCGTCCCGAAGCCTTCGGTCGAAATCCCCGCCGGCACGGAAACAGTGTTGCTCACCGAGGATGAACAGGACGTCCGCGAAATTGCACGTGAGTTTTTGGAATCCGGCGGTTACAAGGTGATCGAAGCAAAAAACGGAAAGGAAGCCATCACCATCGCCGCTGAGCATCGCGGCAAGATTGATCTGCTGGTCACCGACATGGTCATGCCCGGGATGACCGGTCAGGAACTTGCCGTGAGGCTCCAGCAGGAACATTCCGGCCTCTCGGTTGTTTTTATGTCCGGCTACAGCGAGCACGCGGCCACCGAAATGGCCAACGCGGATCCCTCCGTGCGGCTCCTGACCAAGCCATTCAGTCGCGGCGCCATCCTGCGCACCGTTCGCGAAATCCTGCAAACCCGCAAGAAATCGTAACCACATTCCTGTAGCTCGCCCCTTCAGGGGTGAGGGTTTCCATTGCGCCGGCGAAGTTGTGCTGTGGTAAGGAAAATCCTCAGGCCTGAAGGCCTAAGCTACAGATTCCATTAATTTGCGGAAATCGGTTCAGTGTGATTTGGTTTAACTGACCTTGGGATGTTTCTTGTGCCAATTCGTCGTCTGCTGAAAAATTCTCCCGGCCAGCAGCACCGCCGCATCATCCCCCGCGCGCCCCACAAATTGCAATCCGATCGGCAAATTCTTGTCCGTGAACCCACAAGGCACGGAAATCGCAGGCAGTCCGCAAAGATTCCCAATCGCGCCCAGCGGATCGGCGAAGGAAAGGCCCGTAACAAGATTCAGGCTCAGCGGGGTCGCGGCCACGGGTTGCGTCGCTGTCGCCAACACGTCATACGAATCGAACAAATCCGCAATTTTTTTCTGCAGGATGTCTCGAATGCGCAGCGACGTCGTGTAATCCGCGCCCGAAACGCTTTGGCCCACATATCCAGCAACTCGTCCGACGGGGTCATTCAGTTCCTTCACTCGGCCGGAACGAATCAGTTGTGAAAATGCCGATCCCGCCTCTCCGGAGAGTATCAGCGTTGCGGCGTCCTCCCACGGTCCTTCCGGTAACGCCGCGTCTCTAACGGACGGGAACCGGTGCCTGAGGGCGGCTTTTGCCGTGTCCACTATTTTTCCAATTCCCGGATCGTACTGCTTCCACGCATTTGTCAGCCAACCGATCCGCAGGCTGCGCCCCTTCAAATCCGCGGCGGGCGAATACGTAAACGCGGCTTTGTCCACCGGCAGGGTGCTGCGATCGAGCGGATCGTGTCCCGCAATCGCCGCGAAAATGTTTGTGCAATCCTCCGCGGAGCGCGCGAGCGGCCCGATCTTATCCATCGAATACGACAATGCCATCGCGCCACGCCGGCTCACACGACCATACGTTGGCCGCAACCCGCTGATTCCGCAAAATGCCGATGGGCACACGATCGAACCCCACGTTTCCGTCCCGATCGCGAATCCCGCTAGCCCGGCCGCGACAATCGCGCCGGACCCTGAGGACGATCCGCACGTCCAGCACTTCGTGTCCCAGGGATTCTTCGTCTCGCCCTGCAGTGAAGCCGAGGCGTACGCATAACCCATGCCTCCGGCCAATTCGATCATCGCCGCTTTGCCCAGCAGGATTGCTCCAACATTGTGCAGATGCTCGATCACCGTCGCGTTGTAGTCAAACACCTGGTCGGCAAAGGGTTTTGCGCCCCAGGTCGTGGGAATTCCTTTCACCGCCAGCAGATCTTTCGCCGCGTACGGAATTCCGTGCAGCGGTCCGCGGTAATGCCCACGCTGAATGTCCTTCTCCGCCGCGTGCGCCTGCTCCAGCGCCAGATCCGGTGTCAGCCGCGCGTAGGCGTTCAATTTCGGCCCCAGCGCTTCGCTGCGCGCCAGGTAGCTTTCTGTTAGTTCTACGGGCGAAATCTGCTTCAATTGAATTTTCTTGGCCAGTTCGCCAACGGATAGGTAGAGCACTTGCTCGCTGAGCATTCGGCGTTCCCTCAGGATTTCCTTGCCGCTGCGGCTGCGGACGGCTGCACTGGTTTCTTTTCGCGTTCCACCAGGGGTTTCAGATAGAGCGCGGGCCCGTCGCCATTCTCCAGCGAAAACGCCCGCACCTTTTCAAGGCTCGCCTGCGTCACCAGATTCATTTCGCGCAAAGATGCCTTCTCTTCCGCGCTGAAGCGGCTGCCATACTGGCTCAGAATCTGCTGGTAGCGTGCCTCCGCCTCCACTTGGCCCTCCGCCGGGAGATTCGGATGCGTCTCAGCCGGCTGTTGCGCAGGCATCGCCACCGGTGTATGCGTAAACAGGCTCGCCGCAGGTGCAATCGAAGCGCTCGCCGACAGCAGCGCCGCGCGCCTCGCAAACTGCCGCCGTGAAATTCCGCCCTTCCTCGCTTCGTCCATCACACCTTCCCCTAATAGCGCACAAACTCAACTCAATTCCAACGTCAGCCGAGGCTACTGAATTCGGCGTAACGCGTCAACTGGCCGCTGGAACATGTTTGAAGATTGTTCAGGTTGGATCGAGTTTTGCTAATCCACTTGCGTTAGTGTGCGCACGTGAAGCTCGAGTGCCTGGTTGTACTGGCGTTCGATCTGCAACTCGGTCTGCAGCTTCTTAACCTGAATTTCCAGGCGGGAAATTTCTACGCGCAATTTTTGGATGTCCGTGGCCGTTCCAGCGGCGCGAAGTGCCGCGTTCGGAGCCGCCGGTGGTGCTTGCGGCGTGGCGGCGGTGCTCTGCTGCACGAATGCCTCGGCAAGCGCGCGCGGCCAAACATTGTCCCCAGGACGTGTTTCCGTCGCGGGAGGCGCGGCGTGCACCGGCGGAGGGGGCGGAACAATCCGCGGCGCCGTCGGAGCCGAAAACAGATTGCTGAGTGAAGGTATGGCCGCCGGCCGCTCCGATGGTTGCTGCAACGCCGGCGCGCCGTGGCCAATCAGATTCTTCACCCGGGAAATCAGTTCCTGCGGCTGAAATGGTTTCCTCACCAACTCGTCTGCTTGCACCGCCACCGCGCGGTCCGCCACACTTTTGTTCACCACGCCAGACATCAGAATCACCGGCGTCTTCGCGAACTGCGGATTCTGCTTCACCTGGCTGCACACGGAATATCCGTCCTGGTCCGGCATGATTACGTCGGTGATCACCACGTCGGGCGGATTCTCTTCGAATTGCGCCAGTGCCGACGCGGCGTCGGCGCACGTCACCACGTTGATGCTCTCGCGCCGGAACGCAATCTTGATCACCTCGCGCATCGTCGCGCTGTCATCAATGAAATACACCGTGGGTGTCCGCCGCGGTTCGGCTGCTCCGGTCTCCGGCAGAACAATCGCGTCGCTCATTGGGCCTCCTTGTCCGCCAACTCGTCGGAGCTGTTTCGCTCCGTTTCGTCAAATTCCCGCATGGCATCCAGCATCAGGTCCGTGGCCGAACGCAATACGGTGCGCTGCGCCGATGCCGTGCCGTAAATAAATTTGTAGACGCCCGATCCGCACTGCACGCAGTTTTTCAGGATGTGAATCACGGCTTCATCGCCAAAAAGCGATCCGCACTCCGCGTGAGTAATCTCCCCGCCGTCATAAAACAAGACCGCGTCCGTTTCCCCAGCGTTGATCGTCAACGCTCCCGTCTGGCGCGCCTGCCCCAGCATCTGCATCACGCCTGTCAGATCGTGGTGCGTCAAATTCCCGCTGAGGCTCGTATCCGCCTGCCCCAGCATCTGCGTTGGCTGAAAGCCTTCCAGCTTGCTGATCACAATGTTCTTGATGTGGTTCGCGATCACGCCTGGGGACAAATGCCTATCAATATAGTCGTCGCACCCCGCCTGAAACGATTCCATCAGCGCACGTTGGCTGCCGTCGCCCATCGCAATCACGGGCAACGCTGCGTTTTTCGGATCCGCGTGAATAATCCTGGCGATTTCAAGCGCGCCCATCTCCCGCATGTTCGTCGCGCACACGATCACCGAGGGCGCGTTGTATTCGAGCGTGGTCAGCGCAAACGCCGCCTGGGTCGCGGTGGTCACTTCAAATCCTTCTCGGCGCAGCGCGTCGCCCAGCCGCTTCGAAAACAGCACGTTGCTGTCAATCAACAGGATCTTCGCCGGCTTGCCGGGCACGATCATGCGCGCGCCTCCGGTCTTTCGCCTTGGGCCGGAATCGTGCGATCGCCGGGCATCGGTGTGAGCGCATCCAGGTTCAAGACTTCGATCACTTCGCCGTCGTGCGAAAGCCACGCAGCCACATGGGGCGAATCGGACTTGGCCGCCGGCGTCAAGTCCGCGGTGATCAATTCGCATTCGCCGCTGACCGGCAGCGCCACCCAATCGAGCGTTGTGCCCCGCTTCTGGGTTGCAACGAGATAAAACCTCCGGGACGTCAGCTTTTTTCCGGTCAGCCGTTCCGCCACGTCGCACACGGGCACCACGCGCCCGCGCCGCAGGATCACGCCGTCAATCTCCGTAGTACGGTGCGCAAACCGGAACACGCGGCTCGGCGCCACCAACTCCGCAATATGCTCCGCCGCCACCGCAAATCGCCGCTCCCCCAGCCGCAGCAGCACGCAGGAACGCGCGTCGGATTGCTCCACAGCGCTCATAGACTCAGGCCCACGCCGCTGGCCGCCGGTTCCGGCACGCCCATGCGGCTCACCAGCGCGTCCAGAAGAAAAAGCTCGTCCGCAGCCAAAAAGCCTTCCGGCGAAACCACGGGAATCACGTTCTGATCCAGCACGGTCAACCCGCGATACCACACGCGTTCCTCATGACAAAACGCCGCCGGCAAGGCCTGCAGCCGCGACATTGTGGTCATTTTCTCGATACCATCGATCAGCAGCGCGGTTCGCGACCTGCGCAAAAGGAATATCAGCGAAGCGGGCGACGGCCTCAATCCAAAGTGCACCGCTCCATTCACCACGTAGAGGTTTTGTTCCCCGCGCCGAAACATGTGCCGCACTTTGGGAAGGCTCGGCTCATCGATTTCCACCGGCGATCCCGCCAGCGTGTCCACGCTGCGCACTTCCTGCACCGACGCCGACGAAATTGCAAAGACCTGCGTGCTGCAGCGGAATAATATGATCTGCTCCGTCCGCCCATGTGCCGCTTTGTGTGAGGCCGCAAACTGCATCAGCGGACTCCTGTGGGCGACAACCGGTTCAACCCCAACACGCGATTCTCGATTGACGAATAAATGTCGTCGAGGCCCAGCACCTGATCCACCGCTCCGCCCTTGATCGCTTCCGCGGGCATCCCGAAAATCACGGACGTGGCTTCATCCTGCGCCACCACGTATCCCCCGGCATTTTTGATCGCTTTTGCTCCGCGCGCGCCGTCACTGCCCATGCCGGTCAGCACCACGCCGATGCTCATTGCGCCCGCAAAGGCGGCCACCGATTCCATCGTCACGTCAATATTCGGCAGGTATCCGTCGATCCGGCCCGTCGCCCCGTCCAGTTGCATGCGTCCCGTGGCCGAAACCCGAAGATGTTGCCCGCCGGGGCAGATGTAGAACGTCCCCGGCTGCACCGGCTCGTTCGCCTCCGCCTCTTTCACGCGGATGCCCGTGAACTCCGCCAGTTGCAACGCATACTGCGTGGTGAACGCCGCAGGCATGTGCTGGACGAGAATCACAGCCGCCGGAAAATCTTTTGTGAAGCCCGGTGCCAGCCGCATCACCGTCGCCGGTCCGCCGGTCGACGCCGCCAGAACCACCACGGGGAATCGCATATCCGAAGGAACCGTTGTGGGATTTGCCGGGCGTGCTGCCGGCAGTTGAGGCTTCGGAGCCGGCCCGCCATTCATCGGAGCTTGCAACTGTGCAGCAAGCCTTGACGCCGTGCGCACCACCCGAACTTTGGCCGCGATCCGCACTTTCCGCAGCAGATCGTCCTTCACGCTCTGCATGTCCAGGTCGATTCCCGATGATGGCTTGGTGACAAAGTCAATCGCGCCCAGTTCCAGCGCCCTCAAAGTGCTCGCCGCGCCTTCCTTGCTTTCCGAGCTCACTACCACGATCGGCCGTGGATTGGTGGTCATGATCTGCGCTGTCGCCTGTAACCCGTCCATGTGCGGCATGTTCAAATCCATCGTGATCACGTCAGGCTTCAGCGATTCCGCCAGAGCAAGGGCTTCGCGGCCGTCCTTTGCGTGGCCGATCACCGTCAGTTGCTCGTCGGCGTTGAAAATCGATTCCAGCACCTTGCGCATGAAGGCGGAATCGTCCACAACGAGCACGCGAAACTTTTTGGGGAGGGTGCTGACCATGGCTCGTCTATCCAACCGGCACGATCGGGCGTGCCGCCTCCGTTCCGATCAGTTGTTCCACCACTGCCAGCAGCTGATCTTCCTGCACGGGCTTCGTCAAAAATGCGGACGCGCCTTCTTTCATCGCACGGTCCCGGTGCTTTGCGCCCGCGCGCGAAGTCACCACCATCACGGGAATTCGTTTTGTCGAGGGGCTCTGCCTCAACTGCGCCATCAACTCGTAGCCGGTCATCCGCGGCATTTCCAGGTCGGTAATCACCATGTGGCAGCCATGCTGCGCCACAAGTTCAGCCGCTTCCAGTCCGTCCGCGGCAAGTTTCACGCGGTAGCCATTCTTCTCCAGCATTCGGCCCACAAATTTGCGCACGCTGATCGAATCATCAACGATGACAACTACCCGCTCCTGCTCCACACGATCGATCGCTTCCGAGGGAATCGTTCCGCGGGCCACGGCCGTGGAGCCCGGTGCAAAAATACGCGCAGCGCTGGCGCTGGCTTGCACGGCTCGCCGTTCGTTCGGCTCGGTCGCCACCATGCGGTTCAGGTCAATCAGCAGAATCAAGCTGCCATCCGGCGCGATCGTGGTGCCAGGGAAAAGCTTCACCCGGCGAAGATACTCGCCCAGATTCTTGATCACGATTTCGTCCTTGCCCAGCACCTCTTCCACCACCACGCCGATTTGGCGATTCCCCGCATTCGCCACCACCATTCGAAAATATCCATTGATGGGTTCGAGCGGCGGCAATCCGAGATAGGAATCCAGGCGCACCACCTCGGTCACGATGTCCCGCACCTTGGTGAGCAGTTTCCCGCCGACGTCCTCAATTTCGTCCGCTCGCAGACGGCGAATTTCTTCCACTACCGCCAGCGGCAGGGCAAAATGATGCGAGCCGCAGCGAACAAACAGCGCCGGTGAAATGATTAGCGTCAACGGCACCTTCAGCGTAAACTTCGTTCCCGAGCCCGCAACACTATTCACTTCAATTTCGCCGTTCAGTGCGTTCAAGTTGGAGCGAACCACGTCCAGCCCCACTCCGCGCCCCGCCAGCTCCGTCTTCACCGCCGCCGTCGAAAATCCGGGATGGAACAGCATTTCGCGCAGATCGCGTTCCGTCAGCCGGTCCGCCGTCTCGTGGGAAACCAGGCCGCATTCGATCGCGCTCTGCTTAACGCGTTCGTAGTCGATTCCGCGCCCGTCGTCTTCCACTTCGATGTAAATGTGATTGCCGCGATGATACGCGCGCAGCGAAACCTTGCCCTCTTCGGCCTTTCCTTGCGCGGCCCGAATCGCCGGAAGCTCAATCCCATGCGCCACGGAGTTGCGCACCAGGTGCACCAGCGGGTCCGAAATCTGCTGAATAATATTGTTGTCCAACTCGGTTTCGCTTCCCGAAAAATCCAGCTCCACCTGCTTTTTCGCTGATTTCGCCGCGTCTCTCACCGCTCGCGAGAGCAGCGAGTACAGCGTTCCAATCGGCACCATGCGCGCCGCGGTAATCTCGTCCTGCAGGTGGTGCGCCAGCTTCGTAAATTCGTCGATGTCTCCCTCGACCCGCCCGACGTACCCTTCGAGTTGCGTCAGCACCTCGTTCACGTCCGCCGAAATTTCCGTCATCGACCTCGAAAGAATATTGAAGTCGTCGTAACGATCCATCTCCAGTTCGCTGAATTCTTCGAGATACGATCCCTCGCCCGCCGCGGCGTTCGTCAGCAGCTTTTGCGTCTGCGAACTGGCCCACGGTGTCGAGAGCTGCGAGCGGATGCGGTTGAACTCGTATTTCTCCTGGAATTCGTTTACCTTGCCGTGCAAGCGTTCCTTCGAAAAGCCCAGCGTATCGATCAGTTTTTCGAGCTCGGTGACCCGGCCGACCATCTTCGTGCGGCTGATGACCAGCTCGCCGACCGTGTTCATCATGCGGTCCAGCCGGCCCAGTGCGATGCGCACCGATTTGTTCGCCGCGGCTTGCTTCGCGGTAAGCGGTACCTTCGGAGGGGCCTTCTCCACTCCGGCTTTAAGCGGGACTTCTTTCTGCGTCTCCACCACCGGTGTGGCCGGCGTTACTTCTTCAATTTCCTGTGGCGCCAGCGCGGCGATTCGCCCCAGCAGGGAATCGACACCCGAGCGGAATTCCGCCTCGTCCACCCATTCACGGTGCAGCGTCTTCTTCAAGACGTCCACGGACTCCAGGCACAAGTCCACGACTGACGGCGAAGGCTGAATTTCCCCGTCGCGCAAGCGCCCGATCAAGTCTTCCACTCGATGTGCGATGCCGCCCAGCCGTCGCAAACCAACCTGCGCCGCCGAACCCTTCACGGTGTGAATTGCCCGGAACAACCGGTTGATCTCTTCCGGGTTGTTGTTGCCCTCAAGCGAAAGCAGGCAGTCCGCCACGATCTGTAAATGCTCTTCGGCTTCCGGCTGGAAGAATTCCAGAATCTCGTCGGGCACTTCGTCATCTACAGGGAGCGCGTCAAAGTACGAGCCGGTTTGTCCGACATTCACTGCTTCCGGCTCGTCCTGATAATCCGCTGGCGCCTGCGAGAGCGGCGCAGCCGCGGGCATGCCCAAATTTAACGGCGGCGGCTCCGGCGGAAACGCGAAGCGGTAACGCTCTTTGAAGGTCGCTACGTCTTCGACATTTTCCTGCCCAGTGTCGCTGATCTCGAGCAAACTGGTTTCCAGCAGCGAGATGCCGTCCGAGAGAAATTCCGTCAACGGCCCGTGCAAGTCGTCGCCGAGCGGCGCTTGCAGCGCATATTGGAAAATATGCGCCAGCTTCGCCCCCACTTCCGAAAACCGGGGAAATCCGTAGCTCGCCGATGTGCCGCTCAGGGTGTGCGCCGAAATATAAAGCCGCTCCAGATCCTCACGCCGCGGCGAAACTTCCTGCAGCACGCTCACGTACTCCCGCAAATATTGCAGGTGCTCCGCGGCTTCCTGGAGGAACATCTCGACGGCTTCGCGGTCCGGCGTGCTCACGCGCGTCCCTCCGTCACCAGTTCGGCCTTCTGCTGCTCCTGAACTGTCGGTTTCCGGTACAAAATGCAATCCCCAAGCACGATGGCCTGAAACTTCACCGGCATCTTCGAAATTGATTCCGAATGCCCCAGAAACAGGTATCCGCCCGGCTCCAGCGCTTCATAGAAGCGTTGCACCAGCGCGCGGCGACGCTCTTCCGTGAAATAAATCAGCACGTTCATGCAGAAAATCAGATCCATCCGCCCCACATATACCGGAGCAGCCAGGTTCATGGGCGCGAACGAAATCATCTTCTTCAGGCGCGGCTTCACGTGGTGCTTGTTCTCCACTTTCGTGAAATGCGTTACCAACTGCTTCTCATTTACGCTGGCCAAGCTCCTGCCCGAATAGATTCCGATTTCGGCGTACTTCAGCGCCTGCTTGCCCACGTCCGTCGCCAGAATTTCCACATTCCACGCATCCGCAAACGAAAGGGAATCGGCGATGGTAATCGCGATCGAATAAGGCTCTTCGCCCGTCGAGCATCCCGCGCTCCACACCCGCAGTGTCCGTGGGTTTTTCCAGAACTTCGATACGTGGATCTCCGGCAAAACGCGTTTTTCAAAGGCTTCGTAAACCGCCGGGTACCGGAAAAACGAGGTCTCCTGCGTCAGCATCCGTTCCAGGAGCGAATCGTATTCCACGTTCGTCTTCCGCACTGCGCGCAACAATTCGCTTACGCGCGCGTACTTGCGCTCGTGCATGTGTTCGCGCACGCGCGTCGAGAGAAACCTCTCCCGCGACTCGTCGAAATGGATGCCCGTACGCTCCTCAATCAGCATGCGGATCTCGCTCAGTTCGTGGTCAGTCAAACCGTGTCCCGCCCCGTGGCGTTCACTCATGGCCTACCCACTCGCTTCCCGGTCTTCCCGCGGGAGTCACTTGCACGTCTAACGCACCGCTCCTGCCGGGACTTGCCGGTCCGCGTCTTCCAGTGCCGCGGCCGCCTTGGAGTTCGCCCGGAATTGCGCCAGGGCCTCGTTCAGCTGATCAGACAATTTCACCAGTTGGCTGACCGTTGCCACAGTTCCGCGTGTGCCTTGCGAAGTCTGCCGCGTAATGCCCGAAATAATTTGCATCGCGTGCGCCACGCCTTCCGTTCCACGGACCTGTTGTTTCGAAGCCAGGGAGATTTCCTGCACGAGCTCCGCGGATTGCCGCACAACGCTCGAAATCGCATCCAGCGCGCGTCCCGCCTGATCGGCAAGCTGTGCTCCGCCTTCCACTTCCTTCGTGCCGTCTTCCATCACCACCACGGCTTCGTTCGTCTCCGCCTGGATGGCCTTGATGAGCGCCGCGATGTCTTTCGTCGCGCTGCGGGAGTGTTCCGCCAGCTTGCGGACTTCGTCGGCGACGACCGCGAATCCTCGGCCCGCTTCGCCCGCGCGAGCTGCTTCGATCGCCGCGTTCAGAGCCAGCAAGTTGGTCTGTTCGGTGATGTCGTTAATCACGTTGATGATTTCCGAAATTTCCAATGAACGATCGCCGAGCGATTTGATTTTCTTGGCGGTCGCCTGCACGGACGCCCGGATGCGCTGCATGCCTTCCAGCGTGTCGCGTACCGCTCGGTTGCCCTGTTCCGCGGCGTCCAGCGCGCGCCGCGCCGCTTCCGCGCTGGCTTCCGCGTTGTTGGACACCTGCTTCATCGAAACCGTAAGTTCTTCCACGGCGCTCGACGTGTTGGTGATTTCCTGGTCCTGCTGCGTCGCGCCCGCTTGCATCTCATCGGCCGCCAACAAAATGTTGTTCGAGCATACGGCCACTTCCATGGCCGCCTTGCGCACGCGTTCCAGCACTTTCGTGAAGTTATCGAGCATGTAGTTGATGGAATCGGACACGTTGCCGAGCGCGTCGTTGGTCACCTTGCCGCGCAACGCAAGATCGCCGCGTGCCACCTGGTTGATCACCGACAGCAGGTCCGTGATGCTTCGCTGCAACGAATCGTTTGCTTCCTGATTGCTCGAAGCCTTCGAAACCTTCGCCACCGCGCGGTTCAGATTCTCTGCGATGTAGCCGAACTCGTCGTTCGTGCCGACCTCCGCCCGCGCCTTCCCGTCGCCCGCCGCCAGCCGTTCGGAGAACGCGGCCAGTTCGCCCACGGGGGTAAGAATCGCTGCGCCAAGCCGCCACGCCAGCACGATGCTGATGCCGATCGCAATGACGATGGACACAATCGTCCCGCTGCTCTCCAGCGGCGACCCGCCGTTCGCGGCCTGCTTTCCGGCGCTGAACGCAAACCAGATCGCCGCCGCCAGGGCAACTCCATTCAAGAAGACCAGCCCCCAAATTGTGCTACTCAGTCGCGATTTCATTCCTGCCTCCCAAACGCTGTCCTCTAATCCTCAAATACCTGGTCCCGGATAAACTTCGAGCAATCGCCGTAAATCGATCACCAGCGCCAGTCGGTCGTCGTGCCGCAGCATTCCCACGCAATGCGGCACATTTTCCGGCGCCTGCTTCAACAGATCCTCGGCTTCCTTCACTGAATAAGTCCCAACCACTTCATCCGCCGCGATTCCCAGCCGAATATCGTCGTGATTCCCGTCTCCCCGCAGCGACGCCACCACCACGTGTTTCGGCAGGAGCCCCGCCCGGCGCCCTTCGGTCAACGCGATGTCAATCAGCGGCACAATCGCTCCGCGCAAATTGAAAATTCCAAGTACATACGCCGGCGACAGCGGCAGCTTTGTCACCAGAGGCCACTCCAGAACCTCTTCCACATCCAGTACAGGGAAACAAAAACGCTCGCGGCCGCTGCGAAAAACGCAAAACTGCGATTCCGGCGTCCGCTCGATCCCGGGGTCCATCGCCTCCAGCAGTTCGCCCAGCTCCGCATCCGCGGGTATCGGCGTCAATTGGAATTCTTCGCTCATGGCTCTGCTATTCGAAACTCCCTCAGGCGAAGCGGCGCACCGCTCGCAAAAGCTCTTCCCGCGTGAACGGTTTCGTCACATAACCGTCCGCGCCCTGTTGCTGGCCCCAATAGCGATCACTCGCCGTATCCTTCGAAGTCACCAGGATTATGGGAATCGAATTGAACTCCGTGTTGCTTTTCAGCTCCCGGCAAACCTGAAATCCATTGCGCTCTGGCATCACCACGTCGAGCAGAATTACGCTCGGGCGCTCCATGGCAATGGCCTCTTCCACCCGCCTGGGGTCGTTCAGACCCACGGGCCAGTAACCCTCGGGCTCCAACAGGCCTTGAATCAGCTTCACCTGGGCCGGCGAGTCATCGACGATCAGAACTTTTTTCTGCACACTCATTCGCTCCGCATAGTTCTCCACTACGGAAAATTGCACGTCGGCGGCCACCTTGCCGGTCATCTTAAATGTTGTTCTGCATTTTTTATCTAGTTGATAAAACAGGTGGTTAGGTCCAGTGGAGGAACCCTCACCGGCGGCGAGTCGGCGCCGAATTCAATTCTTCCGTCTCAACTTGCGATTGCGTCTCACCCTCTCTCAATTCGCTCGCCAACGATGAGAATCTCTGCATCACTTCGTTGATGCGCAACGCCATCGTATGAATCGTCTTGATCTGCGCCAGCGATTGGGCCGACAACCCTCCCGGCTCCAGCAGCAGCAGCTCGGCATTCCCCAGGAGCGAAGTCAGCGCGTTACTGACGTTGTGCTTCATGTCGTACATGTAGCGCCCGAGCGTCGCCTGGTTGGCGTACTGCGCCGCGTGCCGTTCCGCCTGCCGTGCCAGTTTCAGCGCCTCGGTTCGCCGCAACGATTCTCCGGCCAGCAGCAGCACCACCTGCGTCCAGTCCTCTCGCAGAGGCACGTGCAGGAGTTTCGGGTATTTCTTGCGCAACAATCCAAGTTCGTTCGCTTCCGCGGGCGCGCACAGAATCAGCGCCATATTCGGTTCCATCAAACGCAGCACTTCGCCAAGCTTTCCTTCTTTCAAAGGGCCAACCACAATCAGGTCGGGCGTCGACGTGTCGCCTTCTTTCCAGAATTCGCTCGTCACCACGCAAATTCCCGGCAGTTGTCGCTCCACTTGCCAGCAGGCCGTCAACAACCTGGCAAATTCGGCGTCGTCCGTCAGTATCAATACGTTCGTATTTCGCAAGAGCCTTGCTCCCTGACCCGGTTTACCGCCTGCCCCGCCCCGAAACGGGGACTAAAGCTTTTCGGACTCGTCCAGCGCCGAAAGAAGCCGCTTCGTGCTGATCCCCAGATTCACCGCCGCTTCCGTGTCCTTCGCTTGCTTCGCCGCTTCCACCCGCTCTTGCAGGCGTGAGACTTCCACCCGCGCGATCGTCAACGCCCGGTCGAGGCCGGTTGCGTTCCCGGTTTCCTTGGCCCGCTCCAGGTTCGACGTCAGTAGCGCTCGCGCCACCACCGCGCGCCGCAAATCTTCCGCCGCTGGCCCGTCCTCGCTTACAAACGCCGCCACTTCCCAGGAAGACATCAACAACCTCACGGCGCCCA
>Ga0210394_10003811_pt1 | contig 18294 bp, 13 predicted proteins | sample IncBWC12MmetaG_FD_160121 | JGI IMG/M metagenome (GOLD analysis project Ga0210394, IMG submission 160121) | Forest soil microbial communities from Barre Woods Harvard Forest LTER site, Petersham, Massachusetts, United States - Inc-BW-C-12-M | ecosystem: Environmental > Terrestrial > Soil >... | reverse complement strand
ATACGCCTCAACGACTGGAACAAGCCCTTCTATGATGCGCTCTCGCGCCGCGACTTTGAAGAATTCTTGGTGCAACTGGGCGTTTTCGGATTGATCGCCGGCGCGCTTCTGGTGCTCAACGTGGCGCAGCGCTGGCTGGGTGAGACCTTGAAGCTGCGCCTGCGGCAGGGCTTGGCGCGCGATTTGATTCAGAACTGGCTGCAGCCCGGCAGGGCCTTCCGGCTCAGCCTGTCCGGCCCCATGGGCGTCAACCCGGACCAACGCATGCATGAGGACGCGCGGCATCTCACCGAACTGTCCGCCGATCTTGGCATCGGTCTCCTGCAGTCCTCGATCCTGCTGGTCACCTTCGTGGCGGTGCTGTGGTCGCTGTCGAATGATTTCGTATTTCACGTCGGCGGCCGGAATTTTGCCGTGCCGGGCTACATGGTGTGGGCGGCCATCGTCTATTCGGGATCGGCCTCGTTGCTGAGCTACTGGGTCGGCCGCAACCTGGTCGACCGCAACGCCGAGCGCTATGCGCGTGAAGCCGATATGCGGTTTTCCCTGGTGCGCGTCAACGAGCACATCGACGCGATTGCTTTGAGCGGCGGGGAAGCGGACGAAGAGCGGCGCATCGAAGTCGATCTTGCGGCGGTGCTGGCCGCCACCGGGCGGCTGGTCACCGGACTCACCAACCTCACCTGGATCACCTCCGGTTACGGGTGGTTCACGCTGGTCGCGCCGATACTGGCCGCGGCGCCGCTGTATTTTGCGGGAAATATTTCCTTCGGCGGCCTGATGATGGCGTCGGGCGCCTTCATCCAGGTGCAGTCTTCGCTGCGTTGGTTCGTGGATAATTTCAGCACCATCGCCGATTGGCGCGCGACGCTGCTGCGTGTCGCGAGTTTCCGCCGTGCGATCATCGACACCGACGTGCTGCACGATGTCGCGGGGCGGATCGCCTACGAGGCAGGCGATCCCGGCAAGTTTGGCATCGAAGATTTGGAGATCGCCTCGCCCGCCGGCTGCACCATGCTCAAGGAAAAGAAAGTGCAGATCGAGGCCGGCGAGCGGGTCTTGGTCGTCGGAGAAACCGGAACCGGCAAGACTCTGCTGTTTCGCGCGTTGGCGGGGCTGTGGCCGTGGGGCGCCGGACGCGTCGTGCACCCTCGAGGCGAGGAGTTGCTGTGCATGCCGCGCATCCCCTACCTTCCTCCGGGTACCTTGCGCGAGATCCTCGCCTATCCGGCGAAGACCGAGGCCTTCGCGGCGGCCGCGTATGCCAACGCGCTCACGCGGCTCAAGCTAGACCGGCTGGTAGACATGCTGGACCGCAACGAGCGCTGGGACCGGGAATTGAGCGACGACGAACAGCAAACCCTGGCATTCGCGCGCGTGGTTCTGCACGCACCGCCATGGGTGCTGATCGATGAGGTGCTCGATTCCCTGGACGCGGATGCACGCCAGGGAATTCTGGATATCTTCGCCAAGGATCTGCAGCATACCGGCGTCATTCATATCGGCCGCGCGGCCGACGATCGCCTCTTTTCGCGCGTTCTGCATCTGGTGAAGGATCCGACGCTGCGCCGGCTCAATACGGGCGCTGCGCAACCCGCCGTGTGACCAGGAGCCTGTGTGAGATCAGCGCATCAACATCACAGCGATCAATGCGGTCACGAAAGCAACGATGACGGTCGTGGCGAGGCCGAGGATGCCGTCCTTGTGCTCCCGATACCACAAATCCATCCGGCCGCGCCGCGTGTGCAGGCGAATCGCGCGATCGGCGCCCGCGAACGTCACCGCGACGCTGAGCGTCGCGTCGCTGCGCTTCGTATACTTGATCAGCCGCCGATATTGCAGGTAGCGCAGCGGCAGCTCCAACTTCGCGGCGAGCAGCTTGGGTTGGATCTCGTCGGGGACGATCGACGTGTCGAAGCTTTGCGGCGTTCCGTCCTTGCTCCATGCCTCGCCGTCGCCCAGCGGATGCATCGCGAGCCACAGCACCTGCTCGCCGCTCAGCGGCACCTCCTCGTCGATGGCCTGGCGATAATAGTACAGGCCATGCAAGATCCGATCTTCGTCGTCGCGACTCATTGAACGTGGATGCCGCTCTTGTACACGACGATGAGTGTACCCGGTAGCGGCGGCAACGGTGAACGCCCTTGGCCGCCATTCGCGCAATATGGCAAATGGTTTCGCGCCTCGAGGCGCGGGGAACTTTTGCAGCGAAAGCGGTCGATTATTGCGTGGGCCGCCGCTCACTAAAGTATATATTGGACGTGGAACTTGGGTCGCGATTGAAGGATGGCACGATCAACAGCTGGAGATACCGGGCGCGGCTCGCATTCGCGGCGGGCGCCGCGGCGCTCGTGTGCGCGTCCATCGCCCTCCCCTACGCCACAACCCTGCGCAGCGCGCCGGCGGCCTATCTGCGAATGCCGCACCTGTCGAGCGGCAGGATCCCGCCGCTGCTTTCGCAAACCGGCGCCTTCAGCGATACGCGCAACCTCGTCCCCGGCAAAGGACTGATCCCGTACGACCTGGTGGTGGCCTTTTGGTCCGACGGCGCGGCGAAGTCTCGATGGGCGGCCGTCCCGCGCGACAAGATAAAATTCTCCGCCACCGGCGAGTGGATCTTTCCCAAGGGCACAGTGTTCGTGAAGACCTTCGAACTGCCGACCGATCCCGCCAATCCCGGCGTCAAACGCCGGCTCGAGACACGCTTGTTGGTCTGCGACGGCGCCGGCGGCGTGTACGGCGCCGTGTACAAATGGAGGCCGGACAACAGCGACGCGGACTTGCTCGCCACGAGCCAGACCGAAGAGATTCCGGTCAAGACGGCGAGCGGGGAAGTCCGCAATCAGACCTGGTATTACCCGAGCCGCGCGGATTGTCTGGTTTGCCACAACGCAAATGCCGGCGGCGTGCTCGGCGTCAAGGCGCGCCAAATGAACCGCACGTTCAACTACCCTTCAGGGGTGACGGACAATGAGCTGCGGCAGTGGAATCATCTTGGGCTGTTCACAGCGACGTTGAGCGAGGCCGAGCTCGGCGGTATCCCGACGCTCGCGGCCGCCGACGATGCCACGCGCAGCGTGCAGGATCGGGCGCGATCGTATCTGGACGCCAATTGCGCGCACTGCCACCGGCCGGGCGGCACCGTCGCGTATTTCGACGCCCGCTACGACACGCCCCTTGAAAAGCAGGCCCTCGTCGACGGACCGGTGCTGATCGACCAGGGGATTGATCGGCCGCGCGTCATCGCGCCGCACGATGTATGGCGCTCGATCGCATTCATGCGAGTGAACACGGTTGACGACATCAAGATGCCGCCGCTTGCGCGCGAAACGATCGACACCAAGGGCGTGAGCCTGCTGCGCGCTTGGATCACCAGTCTGCCCGGCCGTCCGGTCTTGGACCCGCCCGCCATGTCGCCCCAAGGGGGTAGTTTCGACGCGCCGGTGGCGATCTCGTTGAGCGAACGCGAACCGGGCGCCGACATCCGCTACACCTTGGACGGCAGCGTGCCGGGACCTTCGGACCTGCACTACGAAAAGCCGATCACGCTCACCGAGCCCGCCGTGGTGCGGGCGCGAGCCTTCAAGGACGGCTTTACCCGCAGCATCACTGCCCAAGAGGTCTTCATCGTCGGGAAATGATTCGCCCGCGCTTCAGTTTGCGGTGGCAACTTCAGTTTGCGGTGGCAACGACCGCGACCGCCCAGGGACTCGAGCCCGCCTTGACGCGCGCAATTTCCTTGTTGGTCCCGAGGTCGATGACGGATACATCGTTGGACGGCCCGTTTGCGCTGTACAGAAATTTTCCATCGGGCGAAAGGTCGATTCCCCACGGACGGACCCCGACCGGGATCGTGGCCAGCAGTTCGTAGGTGCGGCTGTCGAGCACGGACACCGTGCCCCCGCGGCCGTTGCTGACATAGATGCGCTTGCCGTCGGGAGCCACTTTGACGCTCATGGGCCGCGAACCCGGCGGCAGGGCAATGGTCTTCAGCACCTTGAGGTTCACCGTGTCGACGACGTTCAACTCACCGGTCGACTCCGATGGGATGAATCCTATGCCGGTGCCGCGCAAGAATGCCACGCTGCGCGGGCGTACATTCACTTTGAAATGACCGGCGACCGTGTAGCCGGCGGCATCGATGACATAAATCTCGCCGCCGGCCTCGCAGGTCACGTAGAAGCGCTTGCCATCCGGCGTCGTCGCCACACCCTCGGGCTCCTGACCGACGGGGATGATGTGCTCCACCTTGCCGGTGGCAATATTGATGACGCTCGCCGTCTTTACGTCTTCATTCGACACATAGAGCTGGGTGCCGTCCAAGCTCAAGGAGAATTCTTCCGGATCCGAGCCCGCCGCAATCTTGCCCGTCAATTTCCTCTGCGCAACATCGAGGACGCCGATCGAATCAGCCGATTTATCGGCCTTGACGGCGTCATCGTCATCGTCCTTGTTCTTTTGAAAGACCGGGTTGCCCTTGGCGTCCAGCTGCGGCGGCGCCGCGATCGGGGTGCCGCTCAACGCCACGTACACCGTCTTGCCGTCCGGGCCGGCGTGAATGCCGCGCGGACGCTTGCCGACCGAAATCGTGCCGAGCACCTGGTTGCTGCTGCCGTCGATGATGGTGACATCACCGGACCTTTCGTTCGACACGTAGACTTGATAATTCGCGCCGGCCAGTCCCAACGAAGGAATCAGAGCCAACAACGCCGATCCGCATTTTCTCATGAACATCGACATCCTCCCCGCGAAGCCTAAGCACGAGTATAAGGGCTCGGCCCGCCGTCACGCCCGTGTCATACCATGTCACGCCAGACGCGTAAACCCGTCGGCACTCCACGTTTCGCTGCCGACGCCGTGATGGACAAAAAACAGGCCCTCGGGATCGTACTTGGTCTTGACTCGGAGCAGCTGCGGATAATTCCGGCCCCAAAAGGCCCGCTGCCACTCATGCTCGAAGAAATTGCTCTCCGAGACATACGACGCGGCATCCGGAACGAGCTTGCGCAGCTCCGCCATCGCCCGCTGAATCGCAGCCGCGTCGGCGCGGCCTCGCGCGACGTCCGGTTCATGGGCGGCAACGCCAGGGTACGCGGGCGGTTCGGCAGCCCCGATGATGGCCAGTGCAAAGGCATCGAGCACCGCCGGATTCGTGGCCGTGTCTCTGGCGGCGTCGATGGCCGCCGGCGGCGCGCCGGCAAGTCCCTTGTTGACGTGCAGCGATACCTGCCAGTGGTTGGCGGCCGCGCACAAGGCATCCGCGAAGCCCGGCAAGCGTGCCTCGCTCAGCAAGGCAGCGGGCAGCCACTGGGATTCATAACCATGAATCACCTGGCCGCACTGCTCGCCGTCTCCGCTCCAAAACAAATTGCGTTCGTCCGCCCCGGCGCGGTCGTCGCGCTTGACGGCGCCCGGAACTTTCTTCAGAAATTCCGGATCCCAAAGATGGCGGAATGGCGCATCGATGATGCGCGGCTTCGCGATGAAAGTGAACTCCTCGGTGGAGCCGGCGACCATGTCGAAGAACGGCTTCCAGAGATCCGCCGCCGCCTCTCGATCGATCCCTTGAGACACCATTTGGATCTGGACAATGCGGTTTTCCTTGAAGATGATCTGCTCGCCCCAGTGCGGGTTCAGCAGATGCTCCCGATAGAAGGCAAGCACGGCGCCCACGAGCTTGCGAAACGCGGCCTCGGAGCGTGCCTGGATGGCGGCATTGGCCACGCCGAACAGAGCCGGCAAGTCGTGGGTTTGCAGCGTTAGGCGCGTCACGACACCGAGGCTGCCGCCGCCGCCGCCTTTGATCCCCCAGTAGAGGTCGGGATTCGCGCAAGCATTGACGATTCGAACACGGCCATCCGCCGTGACGATTTCCGCCTCCAGCAGGCTCGAGGCGGCGCTGCCGAAGCATTTGGAGAAGCTGCCGAACCCGCCGCTTTGAATCAAACCGGCCACACCGACAGTGGTGCAGCCGCCGCCTTGCACATAGCGCCCACGCTGAGTGGTGACGGCGTCGTACACCTGCATCCAGATCGCCCCTGCGCCGACCGACACCGCCTGCCTGGGCTCCGCGGCCGCGCATCCGGCGGGAACGAATGCGTCATGAACGGTGATTGCGTTCATGTGCCGGGTCCATATCAGCAGCGAGTCGGCGGCGTTCGAGGTGCCCTGATAGCTGTGACCCCCGCCCTTGATGACCAGCCGCAGATTCCTGCGCCGTGCGAAATCAACGGCCGCCGCGACGTCGCTCGCGCTCTGCGCGGCCACGGCATAGGCGCTCGGCGCGAAGGTCCATGCATCCACCCACCCCAGTGTTTGCGCGAGTCCGGGTTCGTCCCCGATGTAATAGGGATTCTCGAGTTCCGCGAACAGCTGGGCACAGTCGCTACTCGCGGGTGCGCTCAAACAGTCGACGAGCGGCGAACGCACCGGGACCAGCCGGCCGCCGACGGCCTGCTCGAGCCTGCGCCAATCTTCCGGCCGCGGCCACGCTCGATCGGCGGGCCGCACGCGCCGGGTCGGCGCCGCGGCCGCCGAGGCTCGCCGTGCGAGCGCAGCGGCGCCGCTCAAGGGTAGCAGCGGCAGCATGGCCAGCATCCGCATCAAACGTCTTCTTTGCATCGATCCTCCGCAGTCCTAGAGTTTGCCGGCGCCGCGCGCAAAGCGGCCTTGGATTTCGCCCACGAAACCGCGCCGGAAGGTCATCACGCAGATGACGAAGATGGCGCCGATGATCACCGAGACCCACGCGCCCACCACATCCGACAAGTATTCCTGCAGTGCGACGACGACGTTGGCTCCGACCACCGGACCCAGGAAGGTTCCGCTGCCGCCCAGCAGCGTCATGAGAATCACCTCGCCGGAAGTGCCCTGGCTGACATCCGAGAGCGTCACGAATCCCAGCACCAGCGCCTTGAGCGAACCGGCGAGACCGGCAAGGCTCGCCGACAGGACGAAGGCCAGGAGTTTGTAGCGGTCGACCTTGTAGCCGAGGGAGACGGCACGCGGCTCGTTGGCGCGGATCGCGTTGAGTACCTGGCCGAATGGCGAGTGCACGATGCGCCGAATCAGGAGGTACACCGCGACGAAAACCGCCAGCACGAAGTAGTACATCGTGCGGTCGGCACCCAAGGCGATGATGCCGAAGATGCTGCCCCGCGAGATGCCCTGCAGACCGTTCTCACCGCCCGTGAACTGCGCCTGCAGACAAACGAAGAACACCAGCTGCGACAGCGCCAGGGTGATCATTGCGAAATAAATGCCCTGCCGGCGCACCGCGATGGCGCCGATCACGAGCCCGAGAAGCGTCGCCAGCGCGACGCCGGCGAGGATCGCTTCGATCGTTCCCCAGCCGCGTGCCGTCACCAGCCACCCGGTGACATAGGCGGACGATCCGAAATACGCCGCGTGGCCGAAGGACAGCATTTTGGTATAGCCGAGCAGCAAGTTGAACGCGCACGCGAACATCGCGAAGCACAGCAATTTCATCAGAAATACGGGATACAGCCCAAGGAAGGGTGCGGCGAGCGCGAGGATCGCGAGGGCGGCATAGACGGCGATCTGCGCACGCATCCCTTACTCCTTGCCGAACAAGCCGGTGGGCCGCCATATCAGCACCACCGCCATGATGACGAACACCACGATGTTCGATGCCTCGGGATAGACCACTTTGGTCAGCCCTTCGATGAGGCCGAGCACCAGACCGCTGACCACGGCGCCGAGAATCGAACCCATTCCGCCGATCACCACCACGGCAAAGACCACGATCACGAGCGACGAGCCCATCAAAGGACTCACTTGAACGACCGGCGCCGCGAGCACGCCCGCGAGCGCGGCGAGCGCCACACCCGCGCCGTAGGTACTCATCACCAGGAGCGGTACGTTGATGCCGAAGGCCTGCACCAGCCGGGCGTTCTCGGTCGCCGCGCGCAGCGTCGCCCCGAGGCGGGTGCGCTCGATCAGGAACCAGGTGATGCCGCACACGGTGAGCGAAGCAAGCACGACCCAAGCCCGGTAGATCGGCAGCACCATGAAGCCGAGATTGAACCCGCCTTGCAGCAGAGGCGGTACCGGATAGGACTTGCCGGAAGCGCCAAACAGGCCGCGCATGATCCCCTCGATGATCAGCGCGATGCCGAACGTCAGGAGCAAGCCGTACAGTGGATCGAGTTGATACAAATGCCGCAGAAACAAGCGCTCGACCGCTATCCCGAGCAGACCCACCGCAAGCGGCGCGAGGATGAGCGCGCACCAGTAGTTCACCCCCAGAAATTGCAGGCCCACGTAGGCGGCAAACGCGCCGAGCATGTAGAAGGCCCCACGCGCGAAATTGACGACCCCCATGAGCCCGAAGATGACCGCGAGACCGAGACTCAACAGCGCGTAGAACGATCCATTGACCAATCCCAGCATGAGCTGGCCCAGAATCGCGGGCAACGGCACGCCGAAGACGGTTGTCACGAGTCACGCACCAGTGCGGCTTCCCGCGGCTACTTCTTCGCCAGCACGCAGGCAGGGTCGGGTTGCGACCCGTCGGCCTCCTCACCCGACATGACCTTGATCACCTTGTAATAATCCCAAGGATACTTGGACTCCGCCGGCGTCTTCACCTGCATGACGTACATGGTATGAACCATCAAGCCATCGGCGCGGACATAGCCGTTCTTGGTGAACATGTCATTGATCTTGGTCTGCTTCAAGTGCGCCATCACCAAGTCTGCATCGGTCGATCCCACCGCCTTGACCGCACTCAAGTACTGCAGGGCGGCCGAATAGTAGGCGGCCTGGGTCATGGTCGGCTCCCTGTGCATCTTCGCGAAGAAGCGCTTGGCGAATGTGCGGGTCTCGTCGTTCAGGTCCCAGTACCACGCCGTCGTGAGGTACAGGCCCTGCGCGGTTTGCAGCGTCAGACTGTGTATGTCGCTGATGAAGGCCAGCAGCGCCGCCGGCGTCATGCTCTTGGTGAGGCCGAATTCGTTCGCGCCTTTGAGCGAGTTCGAGAAGTCGGTGCCGGCATTCGCCAATCCCAAAACCTGCGCGCCCGACGCCTGTGCCTGCAATAGGAAGGACGAGTAATCCGTCGTCCCCAGGGGCGCGCGCACCGCACCCAGCACTTTGCCGCCGTTGGCGATCACGACTCGCGTCGCCGCCTCCTGCAACTGCGTGCCAAACGCGTAATCCGCGGTGATGAAGAACCAGCTCTTGCCGCCTTGCTTGACGATCGCACTGGCCGTGCCGTTGCCGAGCGCAGTCGTGTCGTAGGCATAGTGCACGGTGTAGGCCGTGCAATCGGCGCCGGTGAGCGAGGCGCCGCCCGCCCCGATGGCGAAAAACGGCACCTTTTTTACCGCCGCAACCTTGGCCATGGCGATGCTCACGCCGGTGTTGGAGCCGCCGATGAGCATGTTCAGGCCATTCTGATCGGCCCACTCGCGGAATTTCGACGCGCCGATGTCCGGCTTGTTTTGGTGGTCGACGCTGAGCACGATGACTTTCTTGCCGAGCACCGTACCCCCGCTGTCGGCGATCGCCATGTACACGGCTTCGATGCCGCCCTGACCCTGGACGTCCGCATAGACTCCCGATAGATCATCGATGTCGCCGATGACGATCTGATCCGCGGCCGCGGCGGCCTGCGCGGATGTATACAGGCTGAGGAGCGCACACAGCGCGGTGATGCCTGGTTTGAGCATGATCTTATGTCCCCCTTGATGTGTCGATTCAAACGCCCAACAATTCCTGCAGCGAGCCCATTTGCGAGGCGAGCTCGGATTGCCCGAATTGCTTGACGATCCGGCCGTGCTCCATGACATAGAATCGGTCTGCCAGGGGAGCCGCGAAACGGAAATTCTGCTCCACCAGCACCACTGTAAAGCCTTTTGTGCGCAGGCTGCGAATTACCTCGCCGAGTTTCTGCACGATCACCGGCGCCAGACCTTCGGAGATCTCATCGAGCAGCAGCAGCTGCGCACCCGTGCGCAGGATGCGCGCCACGGCCAGCATCTGCTGCTCGCCGCCGGACAGGCGCGTACCCGGGCTCGCGGCGCGCTCGAGCAGCTGCGGAAAAATGCCGTGAATTTCATCGAGCTGCATCGCCCGGGCGCCCTTCAGAAGCGGCGGCAGCAGCAGATTTTCCTCGGCCGACAGCGCCGCGAAGATGCCGCGCTCCTCCGGACAATAGCCCACACCGATGCGCGCAATCCTATGCGGCGCGAGGCGCACCGTCTCTATCCCGTCGATCCGCACCGAACCGGTGCGTGCGCCGACCATCCCCATGATGGCGCGCAGCGTGGTCGTGCGTCCCGCGCCGTTGCGTCCCAGAATCGTCACGACCTCCCCTTCTCGCACCGTCAGCTCGACGCCGTGCAGGATATGCGATTCGCCGTACCATGCCTCGAGATTGGCGACCTTGAGCATTTCCCGCGCCATCATCCGCCTCCCGCAAGTTCGCTGCCGGCCGTTCCCATGTAAGCCTCGATAACCTGCGGATTCTTTGCCACCTCGGCGTACGGACCCGCGGCGATCACGCGGCCCCGCTGCAGCACCGAAATGGTATCGGCAATGGACGCGACGACGCTCATGTTGTGCTCGACCATGAGCACGGTGCGATCGGCCGAGACTTGTTTGATCAGCTGCGTGACGCGCGACACGTCCTCGTGCCCCATGCCCTGGGTGGGTTCGTCCAGCAGCATCAACTCCGGCTCGAGCGCCAGCGTGGTCGCCAGCTCGAGGGCGCGCTTGCGCCCGTAGGACAGATCGGCCGCCGGCGTATGCGCCAACGTCTCGAGGCGCACCTCGGCCAACAGCTGCATCGCCCGCGCATCGAGCCGGCCCAAGCTCATCGCCGAACGCCAGAAATAAAAAGACGTGCCCAGCTTGCGCTGCAAGGCCACCCGCACATTCTCGAGCACCGTCAGGTGCGGAAAGACGGCGCAAATCTGAAACGACCGGACGATGCCGCGGCGGGCAATATCCGCCGGATTTTCCGCGGTGATGTTCTTGCCGTGAAAGAAAATGGTCCCCGCGGTCGGCTGCAGAAACTTGGTGAGCAGGTTGAAAACCGTGGTCTTGCCGGCGCCGTTCGGTCCGATCAGAGCGTGGATCTCTCCCTGCCGGACGCGCAAGGACACCCCGTCCACTGCGACGAATCCCTTGAAGGACTTTGTCAGAGCGTGCGTCTCGAGGATCACGTCGCGGTTATTCGTTTTTGTCGTCCGTGTCCGTCTCGGAATTCGCCTTCTTGAAGTCATCGACGTGCAAGCGATGGCGCGCCAAGAGCTTGTAGAAGTCAGTCCGGCTGCGCTTGGCAAGACGGGCGGCCTCGGTGACGTTGCCCGCGGTTCGCTGCAGGTTCTCGGCGAGGTAATCGCGCGAAAATTGATCCCGTGCTTCGCTGTAGGTCGGTATCTGCCCCTCTGCGGGCTCCGTGCCGCCGCCCTCGCCATGCGAGAGGGCGATGTTCTGCTTCACCAGGTCGAACAGCCGCCGCACGTTTCCCGGCCAGTCCGTGGTGGCAAGCCGTTCGATGGCCTTTGGGGAATAGATTTTCTTGTGGCTGCCCGGTTCGGTGGCTTGCTCCAGAAAATGCGACACCAGCACCGGAATATCTTCCCGACGCCGGCCCAGGGGCGGTATCTCGATCGGCAGGATATTGACTTGATAGAGGAGGTCGGTGAGAAATGCACCGCTCTCCGTCAGCGACTTGAGGTCGCGCGAGGTGGTTGAAATCAGGCGCACATCGCCGCGTACCGTACCCAGCCACTTTCCTGACGGAACATCTTCCTTGGCCAGCGCCTTGGCGAGCGCGAGCTGAACCTCCATGGACAGATCGGCGATTTCCTGAAGAAACAAAGTGCCGCCGCGCGCCTGTTGCAACGCCCCTGGCTTGGCCGATTCGGCATTGCCGGATTCATCGGGCTCCCCGCCGAACAGCTCGGCCTGCATCGCATCGGGGGGCGCAGCTCGGCATGAAACCGCAACGAAGGGCGCCGCGCGGCGCGCGCTTGCCGCATGGATGGCACGCGCCAGCAGCTCCTTGCCGGTGCCGTTATCACCCGTCAGCAGCACGGGCACATCGCTGCCCGCGGCTCGATTGGCGAGCCCCAGCCGATCTTCCATGAGTTGGCTGCGCAATACGAAATTCGCGCGCCAGTCAGCCTCGGTCAGCGCATGCGACAGCGCCGTGGCCCGCTGCACTTGCGCCAACAGTTCCTCCTTCTCGACCGGCTTGACCAGATACCCGAATGCACCGCATTGGGTGGCTTGCACGGCCTCGGGTATGGTCCCGTGGGCGGTCAGAATGATCACGGTCAACTGCGGCCATCGGCTCCTCAACTCCTTGAGAAAGGCCAGGCCATCGGCATCTTTGACGCGCAAATCCGCAATCACGAGATTCGGGCGCGACACCACGCAGGCATCGAGCGCCGCTTGCGCATCACCGACGGTTTCCACCGCATAATTCGCCGCGCCCAGCCGGGTCGCCATGACGCGGCGCATGGCCGGATCAGCGTCGACCACGAGAATTTTAGGTTTGGGACCCACCCGTGACTCGTCATCCCGGCTCTGGTACCTGAATTCCTCTGCCTTGCGGGTAATCCCAAAGCCCAGCGAGGCTTTCGGGGGCGGCGGATTAGACTTCATCTGTTCCTCCATTTGACGCGGAAGTACCGGTCCCGAAGTCTACACCGATGCTTCGCGGCGCTCAGTATCCCCGATGGCAACCTCTACCTCCTAGGCCGTTGCCGTTCGAACAAGCCGCCGAGGCGGCGGATGCCTTCGAATATCGCAGCCGGACCGATCGATGAAAAACCGAGCCTGAAGAAGTTCAGCGGCGGAATATCTTGGGCGAAGTGCACGTCGCCGGGCTCGATCAGCACCCGCTCGGCACGAGCCTCATCGGCCAGGCGTCGGGTATCGAGCCAGCGAGGGCCCTCAATCCAGAAGGAGGAGCCGCCGGTCACCGGCGGATGGCGCGCCTCGGGCAGGTGGCGGGCCAGAGCGTCGGCCATCACCGTGGCCCGCTCGCGCTAGGCCGCCGCCAGGCGACGGTTGAAGTTGTCGAAGTATCCCAGCGCCAGAAACTGGGCAAAGCTGCGGTCGATGAATGCGGTCGGGTGACGGATCATAAGCCGCCGCAGCGCGCGCAGCTCCGCGATCAGCGGAGCCGGTGCGACGATGTAGCCGAGCCGCAGCCCCGGCGCAAGGGATTTCGACAGGCTCCCGACGTAGATCACCCGACCACTGCGGTCGAGGCTCTTCAACGCCGGGTTCGGAAGACCGGAGAAGCTCACCTCTGTTTCGTAGTCATCCTCGATGATCACGAAGTCTTCGCTCGCGGCCTGCCGCAGGAGTTCAACTCGGCGCCCGACCGGCATCGTGACCGTCGTCGGGGACTGGTGGCTGGGCGTTGCGTACACGAACTGGCAGCCAGACAGCCGGTCTGCAACGCAGAGACCGTGCTCGTCGAGCGGCAGCGCGCGAAGCAGGGCCGTGCGCTGCGCGAAGATGTTGCGGGCATCCGGGTAGCCCGGGTTCTCGATGCCGACTGTGGTTCTGCCGTCGAACAGCAGATCCGCCAGCAGGTAAAGCGCCTGTTGTGCGCCGATCGTGACCAGGATCTCTTCGCCCGTCGCCCAAATACCGCGCAGCGGCAGCACCTTGTCGCGGATCTGCTCAATGAGCCCGGGATCGTCGCGGGTGTACCGGTCTTTGGCCCAATCGAGCGCCTCGGCACCGGAGAGCACCTGTTGGCAGCTCGCGCGCCACTGGGCGGCGGGAAATAAAGTCTTGTCGAGCTGCCCATAAATGAAAGGAAATGCGTACCGCTCCCAGTCGGCAACTTTGGAAATGTTCCGCTGCAGGGACGGTTGCCGCTTCATCCGTATCGCCCAGTTCGGAGAGGCGGCCGCGGCGAGCCCATCCGGCACTACGACCTGAGGGCGTGCTGCGATCACCGCCGGATTGGGGTAGTAGCCCTGCCGCCGCCGAGCGATGAGATAACCGTCATCCGCCAGCTGTTGATACACAATCATTGCGGTGTTGCGGGCGATTCCGAGCTGCAAGGCAAGTGCGCGACTCGAGGGCAGTGGTCGGCTCGGCGGCAGGCTGCCGCCGGAGATCGCTGTGATGAGCTGCGCGCGCAATTGGGCCTGGAGCGTGACGGCCGAGGCGGGCTGCAGACTCAGCAGCTGTCGCCAAAGCACCTGCGTGCGTCGCCGTCCTCCGCTCACGGTTTTCTCAGCCACGGTGCGTCTCGAGTAACGCCTGTACGTGCCGCAAAATGGCGCGTTCTTCGTCGGCGGCGATGACCCAAACCGGGCAGCGTGATTGCCGGGTTGCAATCATCTCCGCATGGCGTGCGTTGTGCTCCGGATCGAGCTCGATGCCAAGCCATTCGAGGTGAGAGACAATGCCCGCGCGCACGCGCGCACTGCCGCAGCCGATGCCGCCCGTGAAGGCAATGGAGTTGACGCCCCCGAGAGCGACCGCCAGCGACCCCGCGTGGCGCGCAGCCCAGTAGCAAAAATGCTCGATGGCAAAGCGACAGGCTTCCGTATCGCATCGCTCCAGCTCCCTCACGTCGGAGCTGAGGCCTGAGAGCGCCAGCAGCCCCGAGCCCCGGTACAGAAGCGCTTCCAGTGCGTCGAGCGACAGCCCCTGCTGCCGCTGCAGCGCCAGCAAGACGCCGGGGTCGATCGATCCGCAGCGCGTACCCATCACCAAACCGTCGAGCGTGGAATACCCCATGGTCGTGGCAACGCTGCCTCCGTCCCGTATCGCGCAAAGGCTGCAGCCATTCCCCAGGTGGAACGCGAGCAAACGCTCCGTGGCCGCCGGCCCTGCCCGCTCGGTGAGGGTCGCCGTGAGGTGCTCGAAGTTGAGGCCATGAAAACCGAAGCGGCGATAGCCGGCCGCATGCAGCTCCGCCGGCAGGGCGAAGCGACTGGCGACGTCAGGCACGGTCGAATGAAAAGCCGTGTCGAAACACGCGATTTGCGGCACGCCTGGGGCAGCGGCGGCCATCGCCTCAATGGCATCCAACCCGAAACCGTTGTGCAGCGGTGCAAGTTCCCGCAGGGCGTTGATCTGGGCAAGCCGTTCCGCATCGATCACGGTGGGGGCGATGAAGCGCATGCCGCCGTGCACCAGCCGGTGGCCGCAGGCGGCAAGTTCGGCGGGCTCAATGCCGCACGCGCGAAGAGCCTGTAGTATCCGCGCCAGGGCCTCGCCATGGCGCGCGGTGGGCGCTAAATCCGCGGCAGAGCTTTCCTCACCGAACAGGAACCGAGGACGCGTGCCGATGCCCTCGACCTGGCCGTGATGGAGCCGCTCGTCGCCGGCGAACAGTGCAAATTTAAGCGAGGAAGAGCCGGCGTTCAGAACCAGCACGCACCGTTCGCGGGCCACGCTCATGCGGGCCGTTGCGGGCGCATATCCTCTCTGCGAATGCCTGCGACGACGACCGGCTTCTTCATCGCATCGCGACGAAATGGCTCGCCCAGCTCCTGGTTGAGGATGACCTCGATGAAGGTCGTGATGCCGTCGGCTTGCGCCGCGCAGGCCGTTTTCAGCGCTTGCGTCAGCTCGTTGGGCGTACGAGTCGTCACACCACGATGGCCGCAGCCCTCGGCGACCCGCGCGAAGCTCAGCTTGGGGTCCAGTTCCGTACCGACGAAGTTGTTGTCGTACCAGAGAATCGCGTTGCGCTTCTCCGCACCCCACTGGTAGTTGCGGAAGATCACCATCGTGACGGGCGGCCACTCGTCGCGGCCGATCGAGGTCATTTCGTTCATCGAGATGCCGAAAGCGCCGTCACCGGCGAAACCCACGACCGGAGTCGAGCGATTGCCGATCTTGGCGCCAATAATCGAGGGGAAGCCGTAGCCGCAGGGTCCGAAGAGTCCGGGCGCAAGGTACTGGCGTCCGCGCTGGAACTTGGGATAGGCATTGCCGATCGCACAGTTGTTGCCGATGTCGCTCGATATGATGGCATCGCGGGGCAGACCCGCGACGATGGCCCGCCAAGCCTGACGCGGGGACATGTGGTCCGGCTCCCGCGAGCGACAGTCGGCGTTCCAGACGGTGCCGGGATCATCGTCTTCGTAATCCAGCGTCGCGAGAGTCTGGGTCCACGCCTGCTTGCGGGCAGCGATCCTCTCGTGCCGTTCCGCGCGCCCCTTGTCCCCCGCCCTTGCGGACAGCTGGCTCAACAGCTGCGCTGCCACCAGTTTGGCGTCACCGCAGATCGGGACCGTAACCGGCTTCGTGAGACCGATGCGGTCCGCATTGATATCGACCTGAATCACCGCCGCAGACTTTGGCCAGTAGTCGAGCCCATAGCACGGCAGTGTCGAAAAAGGATTCAGGCGCGTGCCGAGCGCGAGCACGACGTCGGCTTCCGCGATCAGTTCCATCGCCGCGCGCGAGCCGTTGTAGCCCAAGGGCCCGACGCTCAGAGGATGGTCGCTGGGGAAGGAATCGTTATGCTGATAGTTGTTGCAGACCGGCGCCTCCAGCTGTTCCGCGAGTGCCGTGCACTCGGGAATCGCATTGCCGAGTACAACGCCGGCTCCCGAGAGGATCACCGGAAATCTGGCCTCCGACAACAGGCGCGCGGCTTCGGCAATCGCCCGGCTACCCCCTGCCGGCCGCTCGAACTCCAAAGACGTCGGCAGCGGCACATCGATAACCTGGGTCCAGAAGTCGCGGGGAATGTTGATCTGCGCGGGTGCCGAGAGACGTCTGGCCTTGGCGATGACCCGATTCAGAACCTCGGGTACGCGGCTCGGATCGCGAACTTCCTCCTGATAGGCGACGATGTCGCGGAACAGGGCCATCTGTTCGAGCTCCTGGAAGCCTCCCTGACCGATGGTACGGTTCGCCGCCTGCGGGGTGACCAGCAGCATCGGCGAATGGTTCCAATAAGCGGTCTTGGCAGCGGTCACGCACCCCGTGACGCCCGGCCCGTTTTGTGCGATCGCCATCGCCATCTTCCCGGTCGAGCGCGTGTAGCCGTCGCAGATGAGACCGCCGTTCGACTCGTGCGCCACATCCCAGAAGGTGATTCCGGCCTTGCCAAAGAGATCGGAAATCGGCATGAACGCCGAGCCGATGATGCCGAAGGCGTGCTCGATGCCGTGCATCTGCAGCACCTTGACGAAGGCTTCTTCCGTGGTCATCTTCATAGCAAGTGTTCCTTTGGCCGTCGGCTAGCGCTTCGAACCGAATACATTCGTCAACGCTTGGTCCGTGGCATTCGTGATGCGGTCGATGTCCTCCGCCGTGGCAACCAACGCGGGACTGAAGCAGAGCGTATTGTTGAAGCGCGGAATGGAGCGATTGGTGGCACCGATGATCACGCCTTGTGAGCTGCAATCGGCTATCACCGCCTGGACCTCCTTTTCCGCCACGGGCTCGCGCGTGGCCCGATCCCGAACCAGCTCGGCGCCGCAGAACAGGCCAATGCCGCGCACGTCGCCGATGACGGCGTGACGCTGCTGCAGGGCCCTGAGATTTCCGATCAGGCGCTCGCCCATAGTCAGGGTGTTCGCCAGCAGTTTCTCATCCTCGATGATGCGCATGTTTTCCAGGGCCGCAGCCGGTCCCGAAGTACATCCGGCAAAGGTCGAGATATCGCGGAAATAGGACAGCGGGTCCTCGGAATCATCCTTGAACAGATCGAAAATGGCTTCCGAGGTGGCGACGCAGGAAATGGCGGCGTAGCCGGACGCCACGCCCTTGGCCATCGTCACGAAGTCCGGCTTGATGCCGTAGTGCTGGTAGCCGAACCACTTGCCGGTTCTGCCGACACCGCAAACCACCTCATCAATGTGCAGGAGAATACGGTGGCGCCGGCAGATGTCCTGCACCCGCTCCCAATAGCCTGCAGGCGGAGTGATGACGCCGCCGCCCGCCGTCACAGGCTCGAGGCAGATCGCACCGATCGTATCGGGGCCCTCGCGCAAGATCACCTCCTCGATCGCCCCCGCCGCCCGCTCGCCGTAGTTGGCGACGGAACCGTACTGGCTCCGGTACTCGAGACAATGCGGAACCTCCACGAACCCGGTCGGCAGTGGCCCATATTGCGCGCTGCGCTGCGGCTGTCCACTGGCAGCGAGGGTCGCGAGCGTGGTGCCATGGTAGTCGCGCTCCCGAAACAGGATCTTGTACTTGCGGCCGCCGTGATGACGGTGCGCGATCTGGCGCACCATTTTGAACACCTTCTCGTTGGCTTCCGAGCCGGAGTTGGCATAATAGACACGATCGAGGCCGGGCATCTTGTCGAGCAGGCGTTCC
>Ga0210394_10003810_pt1 | contig 18295 bp, 14 predicted proteins | sample IncBWC12MmetaG_FD_160121 | JGI IMG/M metagenome (GOLD analysis project Ga0210394, IMG submission 160121) | Forest soil microbial communities from Barre Woods Harvard Forest LTER site, Petersham, Massachusetts, United States - Inc-BW-C-12-M | ecosystem: Environmental > Terrestrial > Soil >... | reverse complement strand
ATGCGCCTAGAAATGGCCGACGAGGCGTTGCCGCTCGAGAAAATCGAGCCGGCCGCCTCGATCGTCCGGCGTTTCGCCACCGGGGCGATGAGCTTTGGCTCGATCAGCCGGGAGGCGCACACCACGCTCGCAATCGCGATGAACCGCATCGGCGGCAAGTCGAACACCGGCGAGGGCGGCGAAGAAGCCTCGCGCTTCAAGCCGCTGGCGAACGGCGATTCGATGCGCTCGGCGATCAAGCAGGTCGCTTCGGGCCGGTTCGGCGTCACCACCGAATACCTCGTCAACGCCGATGTTCTGCAGATCAAGATGGCGCAGGGCGCCAAGCCCGGAGAAGGCGGCCAATTGCCCGGCCGCAAGGTCGATAAGACGATCGCCCGGGTGCGCTATTCGACCCCCGGGGTCGGGCTCATCTCACCGCCGCCGCACCACGACATCTACTCGATCGAGGATCTGGCCCAATTGATCCACGATCTGAAGAACGCGAATTCAGAAGCGGCGATTTCGGTGAAGCTGGTCAGCGAGGTCGGGGTCGGGACGGTCGCGGCGGGGGTCAGTAAGGCGCGCGCCGACCATGTCACGATCGCCGGCTACGAGGGCGGCACCGGCGCCAGCCCCTTGACGTCCTTGACCCATGCCGGCTCGCCCTGGGAGATCGGGCTCGCCGAAACGCAGCAGACCTTGGTGCGCAACGGCTTGCGCGGCCGCATCGCGGTACAGGTCGACGGCGGCTTGCGCACCGGCCGCGACGTCGTCGTCGGCGCGATGCTAGGCGCCGACGAGTTCGGCTTTGCCACGGCGCCCTTGATCGCCGCCGGCTGCATCATGATGCGCAAGTGCCACCTCAACACCTGCCCGGTCGGCATCGCGACGCAGGACCCGGTCTTGAGGAAGCGCTTCACCGGCCAGCCGGAGCACGTCATCAACTTCTTCTTCTTCGTCGCCGAGGAAGTCCGCCAATTGATGGCGCAACTGGGCTTCCGCACCTTTGACGAGATGATCGGCCGGGTCGACAAGCTCGACGTGGTGCCGGCGATCAATCACTGGAAGGCGAAGGGGATCGACCTGTCGCGCCTCCTCTACCAGGAGAAGCCCGCGCCCGGGGTCGCGATCCGCCACTGCGAAACCCAGAACCACGGCCTTGAGAAGGCGCTCGACAATGAGCTGATCCAATTGGCCGAGCCGGCGCTGGAGCGGTTGGAGCCGGTCAGGATCGAGCGGCCGATCCGCAACATCCACCGCACCGTCGGGGCGATGCTGTCGGGCGAGGTGGCGCGGCGCTATGGCCATGCCGGGCTCCCCGAGGACACCATCCGGGTGCGCTTCACCGGCACCGCCGGCGGCAGTTTCGGAGCGTTCCTTGCGCATGGCGTGACCTTGGAGCTCGATGGTGACGCCAATGACTACGTCGGGAAGGGCCTCTCGGGCGGGCGCGTCATCGTGCGCCAGCCGCCCGAGGCGAGGCGCGAGCCGACCGAGAACATCATCATCGGCAACACCGTCCTTTATGGCGCGATCGCTGGCGAAGCTTATTTCGAGGGGGTCGCGGGCGAGCGCTTCGCGGTCAGGAATTCCGGTGCGGTCGCGGTCGTCGAGGGCACCGGCGACCATGGCTGCGAATACATGACCGGCGGGGTCGTCGTCGTCTTGGGCGAAACCGGGCGCAACTTCGCCGCCGGCATGTCGGGCGGGATCGCCTATGTCTATGACCCGAAAGGCCGTTTTGCCAGCCTCTGCAACCATGCCGGGGTCGATCTCGAAAGGATCGGCGAGGAAGCCGAGGAGGAGGGCGAGGCCAATGACGATGCCAATGGCGATGATCGTCCGCGCCAGCGCGCGCTCAGCGTCGTCGACAGCGGCATGGGCGACCCCTTGCGTTTCGACGCCGAGCGGCTGCGCATCCTGATCGAGCGCCATCTCCTGTTCACCGGCAGCGCCCGCGCCCGGATGCTTCTCGAAGACTGGGGCAATACGCTCGCCGCCTTCGTCAAGGTGACCCCGCAGGACTACCGCCGCGCCCTCCTCGAACTGAAGGCCGAGCAGGAGACCGCCGCCGCACGGATGGCCGCCGCCGAGTGAGGCGGCGCGAGGTCATCGCCCTTCTCGGCGGCGTGACCGTCCTTTCACCGCTCTCCCTCCGCGCGCAGCCAGCGGAGCGAGTGCGGCATATTGGCGTCCTGGGAACCAAGGCCGCGACGAACACCGCCGGGCGCGCCGCCTTCGAAGACGCGTTGCAGTCGCTGGGTTGGACGAAAGGCGCCAATCTTCGCATCGACTATCGCCTGACCGAGGCCGACCGGGAGCAGATGCGCACTGCCGCGAAGGAGATGGTCGTACTTGGGCCAGAAATCATCCAGGTGCAGTCGACGCCGTTCACCGACGAGGTGTTGCGGCTGACGCGGACCATCCCGATCGTCTTCGTGCACGTCTCCGATCCGGTCGGCAGCGGTTTCGTCGCGAGCTTCGCGAGGCCGGGTGGAAACGTCACCGGTTTTACCGATATCGAGCAGTCACTGGGAGGCAAGTGGCTGCAATTGCTGAAAGAGACCGTGCCTTCGGTCACCCGCGCGGCATTGCTGTTCAATCCTGAAACCGCGCCCGGCGATGGCAGCTTCTTTCTCGGTTCGTTCACGGCTGCCGCGCCGGTCCTGGGGATGACGGCCGCACCGGCGCCGGTGCACAGTTTGCCCGAGATCGAAGCGGCGATCGCCGCGTTGGACCCGGACGGCGGCCTCGTGGTCACGCCGGAATCTTTCATGGGCAGATACGTTGGCGAGATCATCGCGTTCGCCGAGCGCTACCGGGTGCCGACGGTTTATCCCTATCGCGATTGGAATGCCCAAGGCGGCCTGTTGTCCTATGGCACCAGTAGCGTCGACCTGTACCGGAACGCGGCAACTTATGTCGATCGCATCCTGAGGGGTGCCAAACCGGCCGATCTGCCGGTCCAGCAGCCAACCCGTTTCGAGCTGGTCATCAACCTGAAGACCGCCCAGGCGCTTGGCCTGACGGTGCCGCAATCGCTATTGCAGCGCGCCGATGAGGTCATCGAGTGAGTGGCGCCGCCGCTTTAGCCCCGACTTTCCTGCCGCGAGGCGTTCCCTCCCCCTTGCGGGCGGGGGCATCGCATTTGGAAACCCTCCCCCTGGATGGGGGAGGGTTGGGGTGGGGGCTTCTTGGCGCGGTGGTTGTGTTAAAGGCCGTGCTGTTTATCGCGCGAGGATTGATGATAGCCTTGATCTGAGGCAACATGGATATAAGTCAGCACTATTGACCGGCTTCGGGCCGGCTGCAAGGGCGAGGGGATGGGCAAGCCGACCGGGTTCCTGGAGGTCGAGCGCGTCGAGCGCGGCTATGAGAAGCCGGCGGCGCGCAAGAAGAGCTGGAAGGAGTTCGTGCACCCCCTTCCGGAGCCGACGCTGCGCGCCCAGGCCTCGCGCTGCATGGATTGCGGCATCCCGTTCTGCCACGAGGGCTGCCCGGTCAACAATCTGATCCCCGACTGGAACAACCTCGTTTATCGCGACCAGTGGCGAGCCGCGCTGGTGACCTTGCACTCGACCAACAACTTCCCCGAATTCACCGGCCGCATCTGCCCGGCGCCGTGCGAGGCATCGTGCACGCTCAACATCGACGACAACCCGGTGACGATCAAGACCATCGAATGCGCGATCGTCGACCGCGGCTGGGAGGAAGGCTGGATCGCGCCGCAACACCCGGCGCGCTGGACCGGCAAGCGCGTCGCGGTCGTCGGGTCGGGGCCGGCCGGGATGGCCTGCGCCCAGCAATTGGCGCGCGCCGGGCATAGCGTCACCCTCTTCGAAAAGAACGACCGGATCGGCGGCCTCTTGCGCTACGGCATCCCCGATTTCAAGATGGAGAAGGGGCTCATCGACCGCCGCGTCGATCAGATGACGGCCGAAGGGGTCGAGTTCCGCGCTTCCGTCGAAATCGGGGTGACGATCGGCGTCGCCGACCTCCTCGCAGAATACGACGCGGTGGCGCTGACCGGCGGGGCCGAATTGCCGCGCGATCTCGAGGTGTCGAGCCGCGCGCTCGACGGCATCCATTTCGCGATGGACTTCCTGCCGCAGCAGAATAAGCGCAACGCCGGGGACGACGAGGGGAGGGCCGCGCCGGGCGGCACGATCACCGCGTTGGGCAAGCACGTCATCGTGATCGGCGGCGGCGATACCGGCTCCGACTGCATCGGCACCGCGACCCGGCAGGGTGCGGCCTCGATCACCCAGCTCGAAATCCTGCCGATGCCCCCCGAGAAGGAAGATAAGGCGCTGGTGTGGCCGGATTGGCCGTTGAAATTGCGAACCTCCTCCTCGCAGGAGGAGGGCTGCGAGCGCGACTGGGCGGTGCTGACCAAAGATGCGCGCGGGGCTAACGGCCGTGTCGAGGCGCTGGAATGCGTCCGGGTCGAGTGGGCGCTGGGTCCAGACGGGCGCTGGGCGATGCAGGAGATGCCGGACAGCACCTTCTTGCTGAAGGCCGATCTGGTATTGCTGGCGATGGGGTTTCTGGGGCCGCGCCGCACCGGCATGCTCGCAGAGGCCGGGGTCAAGCTCGACCCGCGCGGCAATGTCCTCGCGACAACGCGCGACTACCAGACCTCGGTGCCCAAAATCTTCGCCGCCGGCGATATGCGGCGCGGCCAGTCGCTCGTCGTCTGGGCGATCCGCGAGGGCCGCCAATGCGCCCGCGCGATCGACGAATTCCTGATGGGATCGACGACGCTGCCGCGTTAGCCCACACTCACCCGAGTTCGTAGGATGGGTTGAACGCAGTGAAACCCATCGTCCTGCCGGTCGGTGATGGGTTTCGCGTTGCTCAACCCATCCTACAAATCTGCCGTCACCCGACGAGCGGGTAGTCGGCCTGGTCCTCGTAGACCGAGCCCGCCTTCGTTGGAAAGCTGGCGATCAGGCTGAAGTGCTCGACCGGCAGTGGATCGGCGCGGAATTGCGCTTGCGCGGCGAGGAAATGGGCGAGCCCGCCGGGCGCCGGATCGCGCAGCCGCGCCAGCGTCACATGCGGCGCAAACCGGCGCGGCTCGGGGGCGAGCCCGATGCGGATCAGCGCCAGTTCAACTTTGTCGTGCAACCGCACCAGATCGGGATGGCGCTCGGCCCCGACCCACAGGGTGTGAGGCCGGTTGCCGCCGAAGATTCCGGTGCCGGCTAGCTGCAAGGCGAACGGGCGCGCCTTGAGCCGGGCCAGCTCGGCATCGACGTCGGCGGCAACATCCTCGGTGATTTCGCCAATGAACCGCACGGTCAGATGAAAATTGCCGGGATCGATCCACCGGGCGCCGGGGATGCTGGTACACAATAAGGACAGACGAAGCTTCAACTCCGGCGGAAACTCGATCCCGACAAAGAGGCGCAGCATGTCATCCACGCGATGTCATTGCGAGGAGCCCCCCGGGTCGGCGCAAAGCGCCGCCCGAGGACAGGCTCCGGCGACGAAGCAATCTCGACGAGGAGAAAATCGCCCGGCGAGATTGCCGCGCTCCGCTCGCAAAGACAAGTTGCTAGGTGAACAGGGTCAGGACGCCGGTATGGCCATAGAGGCGATCCCTTGAAATCTCGCCGTTGGCGAAAAACCCGATCAGCGGAAAATCGCCGAGAGTGTCGCGGATCATCTCGGTCTCGACCCCCGGTTCGCCGAACAGCGCCGTGCCGCGGGCAATGCAGCTGACGTAGACCCCGGCCTTCGGCGGGCCGGGGAGCCGGCCCTTCAATTGGCGCAGCATGCGGCTCATATCGGCCCGGGCGCTGTCGGGATCGCGCCGGCAGAACACGATCTGGTCGCCCGGCGCGACCTCGGCGCCGAGCACGATCCAGCCGTGTTCGGGATCGATCGCCATCAGGTTGCGCACGAGATAATCGCCGGTATCGGAGCCCGCAACCGGGAGGCCGGCGAAAATCACCCCGCCGAGGCGGCGCGGATCCTGCGCCAGGGTCGGACCGATATCCTCGTAGAACACCGTCAAGGCCGGGCGGCCGTCGAGCGCGATGACGACATTGTCGCGCGCCTCGTCGATCCGGTGCACCGGGCCGATCGGCATGCAGCCTTGCGTCAGCCCGGTGGCGACCGCAATCTCCGGCGCCAGCAAGAGCCCGGCGATGCCGGCCTTGCCGAGGGCATTCGCGGCGCGCTGGGTTGCGGTTATATCTCCAGCGAGGAGCGGCTCGGCACAGCGATGCGATACGAGGCCCCCGACCAGAAAGGCGCCACTCGCCGCGGCGGTGTCGACGGTTGCGCGCAGCAAATTGTCGCAGCGCGGATCGCCATGAACCAGCGCGAGGCTGGGCGACACCGCCTCGATCCAGCTGGCATGGCGGCGCGGCAGATCGGCGGCGGGATCATCGGTCGCGCCGAACAGGCGAAAGCGGTCGAGCGGCAACGCGGCTGTCATGACTGCCGCCGCCGGGGTTTCGTACACCTCCTGCCCGGCGGCGCAGACCCCAAGCCCGACCCCGCCGACCCAGGAAGCGATCCCGCTGCCGTCGGCCAGCTCGCGGGCGAGCAGCGGCAGGACGGCGGCCGCCGGCTCGCTGACATAGAGGATGCCGAGGGTTGCCCCGTGACTGGAATCCCCCTGGGCGGCCGAGAGCTGGGCGAGAAGGCGCGCCGTTAGGGTCGTCGGGTCGCCTTCGGCGAAGGCGGCGGCAAAGGGTGCGCTCATATGCGGCCTCCGATCAGCCGGGCGACAACCGGCGCGATGCGGTCGACGAGGGCGGCAACGCCGGCTTCGTTGGGATGCAGGCCGTCCGGCTGGTTGAGCTTGGGGTCCATCGCCACACCTTCGAGAAAAAACGGATAAAGCGTCACCCCGTGTGCGCGCGCAAGCTCGGGATAGATCCGCTCGAACTGATGCCGGTAATCCTCGCCCCAATTCGGCGGCGCGAGCATGCCCATCAGCAAGAGCTTGGCGCCCGTTGCCTGGATCTTCTCGATCATCTGGTCGAGATTGGCGCGGACGACCTTGGGGTCGATGCCGCGCAGCGCATCGTTGGCGCCCAATTCGAGGATGACGATTTCGGGCTTGTCGGCGAGCGCCCAGTCGAGCCGGGCGAGGCCGTCGGTGGTGGTGTCGCCCGAGACCCCGGCATTGACGACATGCCAGCCGACGCCCTCGGCATTGAGCCGCGCTTCGAGCCGCGAGGGGAAGGCCGCCTCGGGCGAGAGGCCCAGACCGGCGGTGAGGCTGTCGCCAAAGGCGAGGATCTCCGGCACCCGAGCCGCCGCCGGCGCGCTGCCATTGGGGGCCAGCAGCATAGCGCCGGCGGCAAGCAGCAGCCCATAGGCACAAGATCGCGAAGCGCGGCTCATCCGAGGCTTGCTCGCTGGGTCGACAGCCAGGCTGTCAGACTGGGCATCGGCAGCAGGGAGGTCAACCGCGCAGCGGCTGCCCAGCGGCTCGGGCGCGTGGTAGTGTTTCAATTTGAAATTGGGCCGGCCGATTTCGGCTGACGCGCGGCTTGTAGGGACCTCGAGGCGTGCTCTACACCGGCACTTGAACGGCGCGGAAACGCGCGCCATCAAACGCCTCGATTCGCATGCGCCACCTATCCACCGGAAAGCAATCGTCAACTTTTCGATGCGTGCGGTCTTTCGAGATGGCGACGACCACTCGAAAATATCCGTCACAGTGATCTTGTGCCCATTTTGAGATTTTCGATCCGCTCGTGGTAGCCTGGCAAATGCATCCACGCTTCCTCAGGCCCTGCTCGCGCGATTTCATCATATTCGCGGGTTCTGCCATCGATAAGGTCTTGCCACAGGATAAGGACGACGGTTCCCCCATCGCTACTGCGGCCAGACCAGATAGACCGGCGATTCCTCGATGACGCGCCAAAATGCGCTAGCGCCTCGGTTACTCCCATCCGATCCCTTGCTGCTTTCCGCTAAGCCTACAGCGGGAAAGTCGGCCTCGCGCGGCTGTTGTCAAGAGTGTCTAATTTCAAACTGAGACACTATCGCGACCGCGTTGATAAAGCGCGGGCGCTGCGCCATATCGTCCGGACCCTTCCCGTTCCAATAGCGCTATTTCCCGAATGACGCCTCCGGTTCCGCCCGGCTCGCCCTTGGTCCTCTTCGACGATGTTGCGCTGACCCTGGCGAGCGCTGCGGGGCCGGTCGACATCCTGCGCGGCGTCTCGCTCGCGATCGAGGCGGGTGAAACGGTCGCGCTCGTCGGCCCGTCGGGGTCGGGCAAGTCGAGCCTCTTGATGGTCCTCGCGGGGCTGGAGCGGCCGAGCAGCGGACGGGTCATCTTGGCCGGACATGATCTGGGCGGGCTCGACGAGAACGCCCTGGCGCGGTTGCGGCGCAGCCATATCGGCATCGTGTTTCAATCGTTTCATCTGCTGGCAACGATGACCGCCCTCGAAAATGTGGCGATCCCCCTCGAACTCGCCGGAGAGCGCGACGCGCCGGCGATGGCCGAGGCGGCGCTCGCCCGGGTCGGGCTCGGCCATCGCATCGGCCATTATCCCGGGCAGCTGTCCGGCGGCGAGCAGCAGCGCGTGGCGCTGGCGCGCGCCTTTGTCGCGGGCCCGGTGCTGCTGCTCGCCGACGAGCCGACCGGCAATCTCGACGGCGCCACCGGTCGCGTCGTCATCGACTGCCTCTTCGAGGAACATGCCCGGCGCGGCTCGGGTCTCTTATTGATCACCCATGAGGAGAGCCTCGCCGAGCGCTGCGATCGCCAGCTCCGCCTCGAAGACGGCCGCATCGTCGGCGAGCGCCGCGCCGCACCCGGGCAGCTGCGCGCGCTGTGATCGAAGCTGTCGGACGCATCGTTCGTCATGCAGCACCCCTTTCCAACACTCCGGCGAGTTCTTCAGAGCTTCGGACACGCGCGCTCCCAGCTCGGCTACGCCCTCCTCCTCGCGCGCCGCGAGCTGCGCGGCGGGATCGGCGGGTTCCGCATCTTTCTCGCGTGCCTCGTGCTCGGGGTCGGCGCCATCGCGGCAACGGGGTCCATCGGCGCCGCGGTCGATGCCGGGATCCGCGGCGATGCCCGTACCCTCCTCGGTGGCGATGTCAGCGCCCGCCTCGCCTATCGTCCGGCGAGCGAGCCGGAGCGGCAGTTCCTCGCGGCGAGCGGCGCATTGTCGGAGACCGCGAAGCTGCGCGCCATGGCGCGCTCGCTCGACGGTGCGCGGCGCAGCCTGGTTGAGCTTCAGGCGGTCGACGACGCCTACCCACTCTACGGCAAGGTCGTGCTCGCGCCATCAGAGACGCTTACCGCCGCGCTGATGCCCGAGAATGGCGTCTTCGGAGCGGCGGCCGAGGCGGCGGTCGCCAGCCGGCTCGGCCTCAAAGTCGGCGACGAATTCCGCATTGGCGATGCGGTACTGCGGCTCTCCGCAATTATCGAGAGCGAGCCCGACCGGGCGTTCGCCGGGTTAGCCTTTGGTCCGCGGGTCACGATTCCAAAAGCGGCGCTGGCGGCGGCGGGGCTGATCCGACCCGGGGCCCTGGTGACCTATGATTATCGGCTGCGGCTCAACTCGGGAACGGACCCGGCGAACTGGACCCGCGACGCGCGCGCCGCCTTTCCGGAAGCCGGCTGGCAGCTGCGCACCGGCGCGAATGCATCCCCCGCATTGCAACGGTTCATCGACCGGGTCGGATTTTTCCTGAACCTCGCCGCCATCACCGCGCTCCTGGTCGGCGGGGTCGGCATCGGCAACGCCGTCGCCGGCTATGTCGCGAGCAAGACCGCAGCGATCGCGACGCTGAAATGTCTCGGCGCCTCGACCCGCCTGGTCTTCGCCGCCTATTTCCTCCAGATCCTCATGCTGGCACTTCTCGGTGTCGCTTCGGGTCTAATTGTCGGAGGTGTCGCGCCCGCCGTTGCCGCGCCGCTCTTGAAGGGGCTCTTGCCGGTGTCGCTGCGCCTCGGCCTCTACCCGGTGCCGCTGGCGATTGCCGGGCTGTGCGGTTTCTTGACCACGCTCGTATTCGCGCTGTGGCCTCTGGCGGCGATCGGCCAGGTGTCGCCCGCGTCGCTCTTCCGCGACAGGGTCCAGCCGGCGCCGCGCTATTTTGCCCCGCTGGCGGCGGCGGCAAGCGCGGCGGCGGCGCTCGCCCTGGCGGCGCTCATCGTGCTGAACGCCGCCGACCGCAAGGTCGCGCTGTGGTATGTCGCGGGCGCGCTCGCCGCCTTCCTGTTGTTCCGCATCGCCGGAGCGCTGGTGGTCGCCGCGGCGCGGGCTCTGCCTCGCCCGGCCCATCCGCTGTTGCGCCTGGCTCTCGCTAATCTGCACCGGCCGGGGGCGCCGACCGCGCGGGTCGTCTTGTCGCTCGGCATCGGGCTCAGCGTGATGAGCGCGCTGGGGCTCGTCGAAGGCAATCTCGCGCTCGAGATCGAGGACCGGCTCGCCGAGCACGCGCCGGCCGATTTCTTTATCGACATCCAAACCGACCAGCTCGCCGGGTTCGAGGAGATCGTGCGCGCCGTGCCGGGCGCCACTTTCGATCAGGTACCGATGCTGCGCGGCCGCATCACCCGACTCAACGGCAAACCGGTCGACGAGGCGACGGTGGAATCCGGAGCGCAATGGGCATTGCGCAGCGATCGCGGGCTGACCTATTCGGCCACATTGCCGACGGGCTCGCGCCTTGTCGCCGGCGAATGGTGGGCGGCCGATTATCAGGGGCCCCCGCTGGTTTCCTTCGATGCCGAGCTGGCGCGCGGCATGGGGCTCGGGGTCGGCGACACGCTGACCGTCAACCTGCTCGGCCGCGACATCACCGCGCGCATCGCCAACCTGCGGCAGATCGACTGGTCGCGGCTCGGCATCAATTTCGTGATCATCTTCGCGCCGGGCACAATGGAAGCCGCGCCGCAGACCCATCTCGCGGCGGTCTATGCGACGCCGGCCGAGGAGGAGGAGATGGTGCACCGGGTGACCGAGCATTTCCCCAACGTCTCGGCGATCCCGGTGCGCGAGGGGCTAGCGGCGGTGGCGCGGGTGGTCGCGACGATTGGCGCAGCGATCCGCCTCGTCGCGCTGGTGACGCTGGCCGCCGGCGTGCTGGTGCTCGGCGGCGCGGTCGCCGCCGGTCATCGCCGGCGCGTCTACGATGCGGTGGTGCTGAAGGTGCTGGGCGCGACGCGCGGCGCGCTCGCCCTGTCGTTCCTGATCGAGCACGGCCTCGTCGGCCTCCTGACCGCGCTGGTCGCCGCCGGGCTCGGGACGCTCGCGGCCTATGCGCTGGTCACCGGGCCCTTGAAGAGCGAGTGGGTGTTTCTGCCCGGCCCCCTCCTGGCGATTACCGGGATCGCCGTCGTCTTGACGCTGGTCCTTGGATTCGCCGGCACTTGGCGCGCGCTCGGGGCCAAGCCCGCCGCCTATCTGCGCAACGAATAGCCGCCGTCCCGCCCACGGCCGCTCTTCCGCGCTTGCCCCCACCCTTCTCTCCCCCGCTTGCGGGGGAGAGAAGGGTGGGGGCGGGGAGGGCAGGGGTGGGGGCTTGGAGGCGCGTCATTGAAAGACCGCTCGCTTGTGCCAATATCGAGGCGCGAGGAAATTTCCTTGCTGCTCTCTTTGGAGGGGTCCTATGGCTTTAGGTTCGCAGCCCCGCTGGACGGTGCGACCGGCGGTTGGTGCCGCGGTCGACATCGATGTCGGCCTGCGGGACTATATGCTCCGCATCTACAACTACATGGCGTCGGGTCTCGCGCTGACCGGGATCGTCGCCTATGCCTTCGCCCAATATCTCTACGCCCATCCCGCTCTCGCGCATTCGCCGGTAATGTTCGTCTTAATGCTGGCGCCGCTCGGTCTCGTGATGTGGCTGAGCTACGGCATCAACCGGATGCAGGCGAGTACCGCGCAGGCCATCTTCTGGGTCTATGCCGGGGTGATGGGCTTGTCTCTGGCCTCGGTGTTCCTGGTATTTACCGGGGAAAGCATCGCCCGGGTCTTCTTCATCACCGCCGGGACCTTCGCGTCGATGAGCCTTTACGGCTACACGACTCAGCGCGACCTGTCGCAGTGGGGCTCATTTCTGTTCATGGGCCTAATCGGCATCATCATCGCGTCCTTGGTCAACTTCTTCCTGGCGTCCTCGGCATTGGCATTCGCGATCTCGGTCATCGGGGTGCTCGTGTTCGTCGGCCTCACAGCCTATGACACGCAGCAGATCAAGGAGATGTATTTCGAGAATGACGACGCGCAAACCGCCGGCAAGAAGGCGGTCATGGGCGCGTTGCGCCTCTATCTCGACTTCATCAACCTGTTCATGATGCTGTTGCAGCTGTTCGGCACGCGGCGCGACTGACCGCGAACCCAGTAGAGCGACCCTCAAACGGCCGGGCCTCGCGCCCGGCCGTTTTTGTTTGCGTTTCCCCACGAATGGCGCACCCCCTTACCCATCCCCGGGTAGGGCTCGGCTTTGCCTCGCCAACCCTGCGCAACTCTCTCCCCGCCCCCTCCATAACCTTGCGGGCAGGGTATCGCATTTGGAAGCCCTCCCCTGGATGGGGGAGGGTTTGGGTGGAGGTGATGCCCGCTTCTCTCTCTCCGTTGCCGGGGTCGCGGAGCGGCCGGTGCACCCCCACCCCGGCCCTCCCCCATCAAGGGGGAGGGAGAAGAGAGCCAAATGCGATTGCCCTGCCCCAATGGGGGAGAGGGAAGGGTGAGGGGGGCTTTAGATCGGCGAAATCTCCTCTACGCCGCCAACCCGGCCTTGAGCGCGGCGGCGCAGTCGGCGATGGCGCGGCGCGCCGTGCCGATCAGTCTACCATAGCGGATAAAGCCGTGATTGATGCCCTGATAGATCGTCAGGTTGGAGGGGACGCCCGCCGCCTTTAGCTTGGCGGCGAGGTCGTTGTTGTCATCCAGTAAGGGATCGAGGCTGCCGATAATCAGCTGCGCCGGCGGCAGCCCGTGGAGGTCGGCGAGGAGCGGCGCGGCACGCCAGTCCTGCCAGTGTTCGGGCTTTTCGAGATAAGTGCTCCATGCCCAACGCATGCTCGCCTGCGACAGCCCGGCACCCTGGCCGAAGCGCTGCCAGGACGGGCTGTCGACGTCGGTCGAGAAACAGCCGTAGATCAATAGTTGGAACCGCAATGCGGTCTCGCCGGCATCGCGCATCGCCAGCGCCGCGCCGAGCGCGAGACAGGCGCCCGCCGAGTCGCCGCCGACCGCCAGCCGCGTCGGATCGATCCCGAAACCGGCGCCCTCGCGCGCCGCCAGCCGCGTCATCGCCGCCATGTCGTCGAAGGCCGCCGGGAAGCGATGCTCCGGCGCCAGGCGATAATCGACCGACAGCACAGCCACGCCGCTCTGCCGCACCATGTCGCGCAGGTAATGGTCCCAGCTCGGCAGGCTGCCCTGTACGAACGCGCCGCCATGCGCAAAAACCAGGAGCGCCGGCCGCGCGGCCCCAAGGGAGCTATTGTCGGGCAGGTACAGCCGGCACGGCACCTGGCCGTGCGGGCCGGGCAGGGACAGGTCGCGCTCGCGCTTCAACGGCACCGAGCCTTCGCCGAGAAAGACACCGATCCGGTCCTGTGCGGCGCGCACTTGCGGCATCGCTGTCACGGTGCGATCGGGCGCGACGAGGCCCTTCTCCTGCAACAATTGCCCGGCGGCAACCAGTTCCGGATCGATCCACGGCGCGGCGTCGTTCATGGCACCTCTCCTCTCATAGTTCGGCGCATATTAGCGAGGATTGCGGTTGAGCGGTACGAGCCGCGGGGGTTGCGTCTTTGCCCAGTGAATTACATTATGCAATACGTTATGTACAGCGGAGGCCGGCATGGCGCGAACCAGTGTGGAGCCCAACGCCGACATCATCACCTTCCGGATTCCCCCGGCACTGAAAACTGCTTTCGCCGAAATCGCCCGCCAGGAGGCAAAGCCCGTCGGCGAGTTGCTGCGCGAGTTGATCCGCGAGCGGGTCGCGCAGAAGGAGCGCCGCGAGTTCGAGGCCGAAGCGCGCCGAGAATGTCTGGAGATCAACGCCGCTGCCCGCGATCCTCATAGCGATGAGGCCGTGGTCATGCGGGAGCTTGACGCCAATTTTGATGAGTTCGCCCGCGATCTGGCGGCCAGTGAAGCGGAAGCTGATGCGAAGCGCTCCCGCAAATGGAAGTGAGCCGTGGCGATCTTGTCATCGTCGCCTTCCCCGGCGATTACGGCAAGCCGCGTCCCGCTCTCGTCATTCAAAGTAACGGATTCAGTCAGTTGCAGTCAGTGACGGTGCTGCCGCTGACCAGCGACTTGTACCCCGCGATGCTGATCCGCATCAACGTCGCTCCAACTCGAGGCAACGGTTTAGAGCGGCGATCGCACATTATGGTTGACAAAGCGGTGACGATATCTCGGAGAAAGATCGGCCAGCGCATCGGCCGGCTCGACACCGCGACCATGGGTGCGGTTGCGGTGGCGTTGGCGCGGTTTCTTGATATCGGGTAGGCGGCCCATGCGCAATCTCACGGTAAACGGCGAGCGGCTGTGGGCGAGCCTGATGGCGCTGGCGCAGATCGGGGCGACCGAGAAGGGCGGGGTGTGCCGGCTCGCCGCCAGCGATCTCGACGGCGCGGCGAGGCGCCTCTTCATCCGCTGGTGCGAGGAGGCCGGCTGCGCCGTCAGCATCGACGGGATCGGCAACATCTTTGCCCGCCGACCCGGCCGCAACCCGACCCTCGCGCCGGTCATGGCCGGCAGCCATCTCGACACCCAGCCGACCGGCGGCCGGTTCGACGGCGCCTATGGCGTCTTGGCCGGGCTCGAGGTCGTGCGTACTCTCAACGACCTCGGCTATGAGACCGAGGCGCCCCTCGAGATCGTCGCTTGGACCAACGAGGAGGGCTCGCGGTTTTCGCCGGCGATGGTCGGCTCGGGGGTTTTCGCCGGCGTTTTCGACCTCGGCTACGGCCTCGCGCGGCCCGACAATGTGAGCGGCGTCACGCTCGGCGCCGAATTGGAACGCATCGGCTTTGCCGGGCCGGCAGCGGTCGGCGGGCGCCCGGTCAGGGCCTATTTCGAGGCGCATATCGAGCAGGGCCCGATCCTCGAAGCCGCTGGGCTCCCGATCGGCATCGTCACCGGCGCGCAGGGCCAGCGCTGGTACGAAGTCAACGTCACCGGCCAGGAGGCCCATGCCGGGCCGACCCCGATGCCGCGGCGGCGCGACGCCCTCGTCGGCGCGGCGCGGATGATCGACGCCGTCAACCGGATCGGCCATGCCCACGCGCCCGATGCCTGCGCCACTGTCGGCTTTGTCGAGGCCCGCCCCAATTCGCGCAACACGATCCCCGGCCAGGTGTTTTTCACGGTCGATTTCCGCCATCCGCAAGAGGATGTGCTGAGCGCGATGGACCGCGAATTGCGCGCCGCCTGCACCGCAGCCGCGGCAACTCAGAGGCTGGAGGTGGCCGTCGCGGAGTTCTGGTACTTCCCGCCGACCCCGTTCGACCCCGATCTCGTCGGGCATGTGCGCGCGGCCGCCGAGGCGCAGGGCTACAAGCACCAGGACATCATCAGCGGCGCCGGCCACGACGCCGTCTACATGGCCCGAATCGCGCCATCCGCGATGATCTTCGTCCCCTGCGTTGGCGGCATCAGCCACAACGAGATCGAGGACGCCAAGCCCGACGACCTCACCGCCGGCTGCAACGTCCTCCTCAACGCGGTGCTCGACACCGCCGATGCGGTGGGCCCGCGCCGGGGCTGAGGCCCTAGTGGAACGCCTTGATCGCGTTCAGCAAGGTCTGGGCCACGCCCCACACCAGGGGAATGCCGACAAATCCCCAGGCGAGGATCAGCTTCAACCCGTTGTTGCCCATGGCGGCCTCCCGGTTCGTTGGCATTGTCATTCGCCCGCCGGCGTCAGGCGTGCGGACCCCGGTTCTGCGTCCCTCAGGTGATGTCGCTCGTGTACCGGCTTGATCAGGGCATTGCAGATGAAACCGACGATCAGCAGACCCGCCATCACGTACATTGTCGCGTTATAGGCCTGTGCCGCCGCGACACCGTGGGTGACGTTGTACTCGCGAATATAGTTGACCAGCACCGGCCCGAAGATGCCGGCGATCGACCATGCCGTCAGCAGGAGCCCGTGGATGGCGCCGACATAGCGCGTTCCGAACATGTCGCGCAGATAGGCAGGAACGGTCGCGAAGCCCCCGCCGTACATGCTGAAGATCACGGCATAGCAAGAGACGAACAGGGTGACGCTGCCGATCGCGCCGCTGTGCGGTACGGTCGCGTAGAGTACGGTGCCGAGCGCGAAGAACACGAAATAGGTGTTCTTGCGGCCGAGATAGTCCGAGATCGAGGACCAGACGAAGCGGCCGCCCATGTTGAAGAGGCTGAACAGCCCAACGAAGCCCGACGCGGCGATGGCGGTAATCTGCCCCTTGAACATTTCCTGGCTCATCGCGGAAGCTTGCCCCAGGACGCCGATCCCCGCGGTCACGTTGAGGCAGAGCACCCACCAGATCAGCCAGAATTGCGGCGTCCTCAGCGCCTGGTAGACAAAGACGTTCTGGTTTGTCACCAGCCGCTTCGGCTCGGCCGGCGGGACATAGCCTTTCGGCACCCAATTCGGCGGAGGTACCCGTACGATCGCGGCGCCCACCATCATGAAGCAGAAATAGATCGCGCCCATTATGATGAAGGTCTCGGCGACGCCCAGATGGGTCGGGCTGGAGAATTTGCTCATCAGCCATACCGACAACGGGGAGGCAATAAAGGCACCCCCGCCGAACCCCATGATAGCCATCCCCGTCGCCATCCCCGGGCGGTCCGGGAACCAGCGGATCAGAGTCGACACCGGCGAGATGTAGCCGATGCCGAGGCCGAACCCGCCGATGACGCCGTAGCCGAGATAGATGATCCACAAACTGTGCAGGTAGACTCCGACGGCCGACAGCAAAAACCCGCCCGCCCAACATAACGCCGCCGTGAACATCGCCTGCCGCGGACCGCCTTCCTCCACCCAGCGGCCGAGCAACGCCGCCGACGCCCCCAGGAAGAAGATTGCGAGGCTGAAGATCCAGCCGAGCTCGGTCAGCTTCCAGTCGTCCGGCGCCGATTGGGTGATGCCGATCAGCTTGGTCATCGGCAGGTTGAAGACGCTGAACGCGTAGGCCTGGCCGATGCATAGGTGGACACACAACGCCGCCGGCGGGATCAGCCAACGACTGTAGCCCGGAGGCGCGATCGTGCGCTCACGGTCGAGAAAAGAAAGTGCCATGCGTCTCCCCACCTTTGATGCGCGCCGCGAACCGACGCGCATGATTTTTTTCAAAGTTCCCTGCCGATGCCGGCGCAAGCCTTATAGCTTGCCGGACCGCGGTTGCGTAGCCGATTTGGAGCGGGCGGGCGCACGCTGCCCGGTTGCGACTTTCATTTGCGGCCCGGACTGCCAATGTGTTGCTTTCGGATAGCCGCTTGGCGGAGCAACTCCGTCGCGGCGATTTGCCGATGGTCTGCGATTTCCAGATGGCGTAACGAGCGCCGATGACTGAGTTTGCCCTCAAGCACGGGCTCTCCTTTGCCGATCTGTATGAGCGCGACGGGCTCATTCGGCTCGACCGCGCCTTTGTCGCGCATCTTCGGGCGGCCGAGGTGGCGCTGCACGACCGGTTGATGCTGGCGCGCGCAGGGCCCGATGCGCTCGACCGCAAGGCCGAATCCGATCTCCTCGTCGATCTGGCGCCCCATCTCGAAGATTTCGTCGGCGACCTCTTCGGCATCGCCGATGAGGTTCGCGCCTTGCAGAGCAGCCACGACAAGCTCGCGCCGCTGTTTTCGGTAAAGCGGCTCTTTGTCCAGCGCCGCGCGGTCAAGGAAGTGAAGGAGGCCGACGCAATCCAGCTCAACGGCCACAAACTGGCGCAGGAGTTGGAGACGCTGATCGGCGGCCCGGCTGCGGATTTTGTGACGCGCCTGGGAACCCTCGCCTGGGAATTATGCTATGCCGAAGCGGTGGCACGCTGGCTCGATGACGAGCCGGCGCACCATTTGCCCTTGAAGGCGGCGCTCGAATACGCCGCGTGGGCGACGCTGTCGCCGGCGGGCCGCGCGCGACACCGGCGCGGGCTCCTGTTCCGGGTGCCGCACCGGCTCGACATGCATCATCTCGTGCCGGTCGAGACGATCGAGCGCCACGGCGTCACCATGCTGCGCCTCCCCGAGGATCACTGGCGGGCGCGCGACGGCTTCCAACTGACCGATCCGGGGACCGACCTCGCCGGGGCCGAGGACGAAAGCAATTACTGCATCTGGTGCCACAACCAGCAGAAGGACAG
>Ga0210394_10003809_pt1 | contig 18301 bp, 20 predicted proteins | sample IncBWC12MmetaG_FD_160121 | JGI IMG/M metagenome (GOLD analysis project Ga0210394, IMG submission 160121) | Forest soil microbial communities from Barre Woods Harvard Forest LTER site, Petersham, Massachusetts, United States - Inc-BW-C-12-M | ecosystem: Environmental > Terrestrial > Soil >... | reverse complement strand
GATCGCCTTGATCGTACCGCCCTTGCCGGCCGCGTCCCGACCCTCAAACAACACGATCACCCGCAGCCCTTGCGATTTCACCCAGTGCTGCAGATGGCATAGCTGAACCTGGAGCTTGCGCAGTTCTTTTTCATAGGCCCTGCGCTTCATCCTCGGTAGCGGCTGGTCCTGTACCATGGGCGAGCTTCACGATTGATGGGGAGGGTCTAGCTAGTCCCCCCAGGCGATAACGATGGCGATGTCGCCCGGCACGCCTCCCGGGAATTCGATGATCTGGTAGCTGATGCGATAGCCCCGCGGTTTCAGATAGTCGGCCCAGAGCTGATAGATTTCCTTTGGTATCCCCGTCAGCGTGTTCTCCCAACCCGCCTCCTGCTGATTGATGGCACGTCCCTTGTCGGTGCAGAGCGAATTGGGGAACCGATACACTTGGACTTCCGTCATTCCATTTCGCACCGCCCGCTGGATGACGGTGGAGGCAAGCTTGATCTTTTCCTCCTCGGATTTGCCTGACGGACGGTTGAGCCGCTCGATCAGTGCCCGTTTCTCGGATTCGGCGGCAGCGGCAAGACGCGCGTATTCGTCTGCCTTTTCGGCTTCCTTGAGAGCCGCTTCCTTCAGGATCTGCTTCGCATGGGGGATGAGGTCGTCGGCGCTGTCCGGCATGGCGATGGCTCCTGAATGGCTGTTCTGCACTACCGTTCGCATGAGGCTAAGCGCGGTCGAGGTCGTTCCTTTGATCCAAATCAAACAAATTCAACCCGGAATACGCACTGTGAGTGCCAAGTCTATGGGCGGGTCAATTCTTGATCGGGGAGAGAATATTGAACGAGCAGCCAAATCCGATGGCTCCGCATCATCTGCCCTTCTATCTCGCCCCGGCAAGCGGGACCGATGTCCTGATGGTGGTGATGGGCATCTTCCTGGTTGCCGCCCTGATATGGGTCGGCACGCTTTATTTGCGGTTGCACAGCCTGCCGGAGCGCATGGCGCACAAGTCGGAGAAGTTGCAGTTCGAGATCGTGGCCATTCTGGGCCTGCTGGCACTCTTCACGCACATCCACCTGTTCTGGGTAGCGGGGCTGCTGCTTGCCATGATCGATATCCCCGATTTCGGTACACCGTTGCGCAGCATCGCAGGATCGGTCGAGAAGATAGCAGACACCGTGCCGGATACCGGTTCCGAAGCGGAGCAGGAAAGCAGCTTGGCTCCCGCGTCAGTTCCTCCCGACACTGCAAAGAAGGGGGCGAGCATCGCAAAGGAGGCGAGGGGCGGCCATGTTTGAGCTGATGATTTGCTCCCTTGTGACGATCCTCCCCGATTATCTCTACCGCCGCTATGCCCAGAACAAGCGGTTTGGCAAGGAGATCACGTTCTATTCGGTCTGGTACGAGCTCAGATGGGGCATCACCGGATGTCTGATGCTGACGATCTCGCTGATAACGATGATCTTCTATTTTCATCCCGCGACCAGCGCCGCCACGCTGTTCTTCAGGACGATCCCGATTCTTCCCGAGGGATCAGGACGTGTGGCGGAAGTCAACGTCGGCCTCAGTGCGCCGGTCTCCAAGGGCGACGTGATCTTCAGGCTTGATAGCTCGAAGCAGGAGGCGGCGCTCGAAACGGCCAAGCGCAAGATCGCCGAGGTCGATGCCGCGTTGGTATCTGCGGAAGCCGACGTCACGAAGGCGGAAGCCCAGATCCAGGAAGCGAAGAGTGCGCATCAGCAGGCCAAGGACGAATTGGACGTGAAGAGCGAGCTGCAGCGTCGCAATCCCGGGATCGTGCCGCAACGCGACATAGAAAAGTTGCAGGTGCTCGTGGACCAGCGCCAGGCCGGAATCGACGTCGCAGTGGCAACCAAACAATCCGCGACCGCCCGGGTCTCGACGCTCTTGCCGGCGGAAAAGGCGAGCGCCGAAGCGGCGCTGGCGCAGGCGCAGGTGGATCTGGACAAGACCTTTGTTCGCGCCGGGGTTACCGGCCGGGTCGAGCAGTTCGCGCTGCGCACGGGCGATGTGGTCAATCCACTCATGCGGCCGGCCGGCATTCTCATCCCGGAAGGCGCTGGCCAGCGGGTGCTGCAGGCAGGGTTCGGCCAGATTGAGGCTCAAGTCATGAAAGAAGGGATGGTGGCAGAGGCGACCTGCGTCTCCAGGCCCTGGGTGATCATCCCGATGGTTATCACGAGTGTTCAGGATTACATCGCCGCGGGCCAGTTTCGCGGAGGCGAGCAGCTGATCGAAGCGCAGAATGTCGCAAGACCCGGCACGATCCTTGTTCACCTGGAGCCGCTCTACAAGGGCGGCCTTGAAGGGGTGACGGCCGGCAGCAGCTGCATCGTTAACGCCTACACCAGCAATCACGAGGAAATAGTAGCGAAGGAAACCGGTACCGGTCGGCGCGTCGTCCTGCACGTAATCGACGGCGTCGGACTGGTCCATGCCTTGTTGTTACGAATCCAGGCATTGCTGCTGCCGATCAAGACGCTCGTTCTCAGCGGTCACTGACCAGCAGCGAGCAAGGAGGGCGTGATGTTTCGCTGCGGCAAGACCCTGATCGCGCTTGCGCTCTTGACGTCGATACCGGTCGTCGCCTCGGCGCAGATGGCCGACAAACCGGCTGCTCCAACTGCTCAGGCGCAACCGGCGAGCCAGACCCCGCCGAACGCAGAGCTGTTGAAGCCCGAGCAGCTCGAGGCGTTGGTTGCGCCGATTGCGCTCTATCCCGACGAACTGCTCGCAAATGTGCTGGCGGCGTCGACCTATCCGCTGGAAGTGGTGCAGGCCGATCGCTGGCTTAAAGCGCGCGAGACCTTGAAGAGCGATGCGTTGAAGACGGAGGTCGTGAAGCAGTCCTGGGACGACAGCGTCAAGGCGCTCACGAGCACCGCAGACGTTATTTCGATGATGAGCGACAAGCTCGAATGGACCAAGAGCCTGGGTGATGCCGTGCTCGCGCAGCAGCCGGACGTGATGGATGCGATCCAGCGGCTGCGCACCAAGGCCTACGACAACAAGAAGCTCGTCACTACCAAGCAGCAGAAGGTCAGCGTTCAGACCCAGGAAAACAAGCAGGTGGTCGTCATCGAACAGGCCGAGCCGGATACGATCTACGTGCCGTATTATGATCCGGCCACCGTTTACGGGTCTTGGCCTTACACGGACTATCCGCCCTATTATTTTGGCTACCCGTCCTACATCGGCGCAGGCGTGATCGCGGCCGGCCTCGCTTTTGGTACCGGCTGGGCCATCGGACGCTGGGGCAATTACTGGGGTGGCGGCTGCAACTGGGGCAACCGCAACCTCTACGTCAACCACTACAACAAAATCAACAACGTCGGAAACAACTGGCAGCACAACCCGGCGCATCGCCAGGGCGTGCGGTACAACAACACGAACGTTCAGCAGCGCTTCGGCAACAGCAATCTGAAGGCAGGTGCCGCAGACCGAATGGATTTCCGCGGCCGCGACGGCCAGCAGGTGCTTCGTCCGGGACAGGATCGTCCTGCCGCCGGGGATCGCGCCGGTGTCGCTGATCGCGCAGGAGATCGTGGCGGAGACCGTGCTGGTGATCGCGGTGGCGACCGTGGTGGTGACCGTGCGGGCACACGCGACCGGCCCGGCGCAGGTGATCGCGGCGATCGCCCGAGCGCTGATCGGGCCAAGGCGGCCAATCGTGCCGGCAATGCGGCGCGAGGTGGCGTCGGGAATCGCGGCGGCGCCATGAACGTATCGTCGGGCAGGGCGGCTGCAGAAGCCTCGGCCCGCGGCCGGTCGAGCTTGGCGAGCATGGGGCCGCGCGGCGGCGGCGCGCCGAGCTTCGCCGGGCGTGGCGGTGGCGGCGGTGCCGCCATGCGCGGCGGCGGCGGTGGTGGCGGCCGTGGAGGCGGCGGCGGAGGCCGGCGCTCTGACATCGCGCTGAAGCACGACATCGTCCTGCTCGGCCATCTCGCCAACGGCCTCGGCTACTATCGCTTCAGCTATCTCGGCGGCCACAAGGCCTATGTCGGTGTCATGGCGCAGGAAGTGGAAAGCGTGGTGCCGCAAGCGGTCACCCGGGGCAGCGACGGTTACCTGCGGGTTTATTACGAGAAGCTTGGACTGAAGTTCCGCTCGTACAGCGACTGGCTTGCCGGCGGTGCAAGGATCCCTGCGGAGGCGACGCCATGATCATGATCAAGTCGCTCCATCGCGCTGCATTGCCGGCCATCATGGCGCTGGCACTCCTGACCTCGGCCCCGCAGGCGCAGGAGGTCTTTTCCTCGCCGGATGACGCTGCGACGGCGCTTGCCGCTGCGGTCAAGTCCGGTACGAAGGGTTCCATCCTCAAGGTTCTCGGCAATGCCGCCGCGGACATCGTGGCGTCCGGCGACGAGGTCGCGGATGCCGAAACGCTGAAGCGCTTCCGCGCGGCCTACGAGGCCAAGCATGCCATCAAGGCGGAAGGCAACACGAAAGCCATCGTCATCCTCGGCAACGACGACTTCCCGTTCCCGATTCCGCTGTACAAGACCAAGAGCGGCTGGGAGTTCGACACGGCCGAGGGTCGTCGCGAGATCCTCCATCGTCGCATCGGACGCAATGAGCTGGATGCGATCCAGACCTGTCTCGCCTATGTGGATGCCCAGAACGAATATGCCGAGAAGGATCGCGGCGAGGGCGTCGGTGTCTACGCGCAACGGATTGTGAGCACTCCGGGCAAGACAGACGGCCTGTTCTGGCGTGACGATGGTGACCCGAGCCCGCTCGGCGAGCTGGCGGCCGAGGCGTCAGCCGAAGGCTACAAGGTCGAAGGGAGGGGCGCGCCCTACCACGGTTACTACTTCCACATCCTGAAGGCGCAGGGATCCGACGCGCCCGGCGGCGCGCTCGACTACGTCGTCAAGGGCAAGATGATCGGCGGCTTCGCGCTGATTGCCTATCCCGCCAAGTATGGCAATTCCGGCGTCATGACCTTCCTGGTCAATCATGCCGGCATCGTCTTCCAGAAGGATCTTGGAAGACAGACCGACTTCGTGGCCAAGCGCATGATCCTGTTCGATCCGGATCAGACCTGGAAGAAGGTCGATGCCGCGAAACCCTAAGAGCAGGATGGCCGTGTTGCGCTCATTTCTCATGCGCTTAGCAGCGTTCGCGCTGTTTGCGTTCGCCGTTCCAGTGACGCCCTCCTTTGCGCAAGCCTCGGGCCACGTCCGGGTCAAGATCGTGAAGGCTGGCCTGTTCGTGGGCGGTGGCGCGGGCAGCGGTGTGCCGACCTTTCGCGCCCGCAGCTATCCTTTCCGCGTCTCGGGCATCAGCCTCGGCATCACCGCCGGCGCAACCGTCGGCCGGCTGGACAATTGAATAAATCCGGATACATGCGATGTGGCTATGGCGCCGCACGACGATCGTCGTGCGGCGCACTGTCTGTAGTGACGCAATGAAAGCGTGAGTAGTTGGCGCGGTCTGGTGATTGCTGGGCGAGCAGCGTTCAGTGCAAATCGCGAAGGAATATGTTCAATGCGACTACCAGCAGGAAGGAAAAACGACCTACAACCAAAGATTTCTCCATAGAAATGATACATCTAAGAGCATCAAAGCCGCGAGGCCACTTATTTGCTACAAACTGCGCTCACAAGAGTGCTACAAAATGACCAGACAGTACTAAAGTAAGATATTGATTATACTCGCAAAATATCTCTGGTGCGGGCGGTGGGACTCGAACCCACACGACGTTGCCATCGAGGGATTTTAAGTCCCTTGCGTCTACCAGTTCCGCCACGTCCGCTTTGGTCACAGGATCAGATACTTAGCGCGTTTTTTGAGCCATTGAAATTAACATCGCTCGCCGCCGCGACCCCCTCCTTAAGCGAGTGCGCGCGACAAGGCAAAGCCTCAATCCCGACACCTGCGCCTGCTTTACGCAACCTCAATGTTGTCGGTTTACCAAGGTCGCATGATCGCTTGGCTTTCCCGCTCCCACCTGTTGCCGCGCGCCGCGGCGGCCGTGGCGCTGTTTGCGCTCGGCCTCACGCTCAGCGGTTGCGCCGACATGAGCGATAGCATGACTTCGGCGTTCGCCGATCCCGCCAAATACGATCTCTACGAGTGCAAGCAACTGGAGAACGAGCGCAAGAACCTCGCCACCCGCGCGGCGGAATTGCAGGGCCTGATCGCGAAGGCGCAGACGGGGGTCGCCGGTCCCGTGGTGGGCGAGATTGCTTATCGCAACGAGTACATCGCGGTGCGCGGACAGGCGAAGAATGCCGAGGAAGCCTGGCAGCGCAACAACTGCCATGAGACGCCGGCAACGGCGGCCACGCCTTCGGCAGGCACCCCTTCGGCATCCTCGGCCCCGCCAGTGAGCGACAAGAAGCCGGCGCGTTCGTTGATGCGGTCCGGCAACGCGGTCTACTGAGCAAAGCCAGTCATCGTTCGCGCCCAGGTCGTCTTGAGCAGCTTATCTCACGCACGCCAGTCGTAGATCCAGTGCTGCCGCGCCAGGATGCGCTGTGGACCCATCCCCTTGATGACGAGATCGCGCGCGGCGGCCAGGGGGCCTGGCAGGTGATAGATGCGCCCCGTCTGCCGCGCGGAGCGTTGCAGGCGGGCCACGCGCGGCCGACGCAGGCGTGCGTAGCGCTTCAGCGCGGCGGGAATGGTCGGTCCGCCCTCATTTTGGGTCTCGCCAAGGCATTTGGCGAGCACCGCGGCGTCCTCGATCGCCATGGCGGCGCCTTGTGCGGCGAACGGCAGCATCGCGTGGGCTGCATCGCCCAACAAGGCGACGGCTCCCTCGGTCCATTCGCCGCTATCGGGGACGGTGAACAGCGCCCATTTCCGCCAGCCATCGACGGCCCCGATCAACATCCGCGGAATCGCATGCCACCGCGCCGAGGCGAACTCGCCTTTGACCTCATTGGGCTCGCCGGGCACACTCCAGCCCGGCCTGTTCCACCTTCCCGGTACAACCGCGACGACATTGATCTGACGCGCGCCCGAGATCGGATAGGCGACGAGGTGCGCGTTCGGGCCCATCCAGAGCTGAACGCGGCGGGAGGTATATTCGCGCGGCAACTGTCTTACATCGAGGGTTCCGCGCCAGGCGATGAGGCCTGAGAAGAGTGGTTGTACGTCCGGAAACAGATGATGGCGGACCGCCGACCAGATTCCGTCGGCGCCGATCAGCGCCACCGCCAGCTCTTCCCGCCGCGCCATGCCGCTGCGCTGGACGACGGTCAGCCCCTTGGCGTGGGTGCCGACATCCTCGAACTGGCAGCCGAGCCGCAATTCGATGTCGGGGCTGTCGTTGACCTGGGCCTGTAGCGCCGCCTGCAGATCGGCGCGGTGAACAACCCAATAGGGTGCATCGGACTGAAACATCGCGGCATCGCCCAGCGGCAGGCGGATGATCTCCCCGCCGCTTCGGGCGTTCATCAGGTTGATGGCGTCGGGCGCCACCGCACTGAGGGCAAGCCGCGGCTGCAAGCCGAGATCGATCAGCACGCGGCTCGCGTTGGGCGATAGCTGGATGCCGGCGCCGGCTTCCTCCAGTCGCTCGGCCTTCTCAAGCACAATGACGCGGAATCCCTGCCGAGCCAGCGCCAGCGATGCCGTCAATCCCCCGATCCCGGCACCAGCGACGATGATGGTGCGTGAACCCGCCACCGGCCGATCAGGCGGCCTTGTCCTTCAGCACACATTCCGGCGGCCGGGCTTCGCCGGGCTTGAGGTCGGCGGCATAACGATACAGCGTCGAGCAGTAGGGGCAGATGATCTCGTTGTCGTTGCCGAGATCAAGGAAGACATGCGGGTGGTCGAACGGCGGGTTGGCGCCGACGCACATGAACTCCTGCGAGCCGATCTCAATGACGGAAACGCCGGCATCGTTGTGGAAGTGCGGGACGACATGATCGGACATCGAATTCACCCTGGATAGCGACGGAGGCAGATGCACCGACACGCCGCTGCGCCGTCGAATGCGGCACAACCATACTGGCGGCTGCAGTTGATTCCTAGTGTCCGAAAATTCGCGGTTCCGAACACCCGGCGGTAGCCCCGAGCGCTGATCTGCTCATACAAATTCGACACAATCTTATCGTCCCAGAAAAGCCCTTCTTTCGTCGGGACTGTTGTGTCTTAAAAGCGGCACACTATTTCAAGGCGAGCGGAAACTTCGAGATTTTCGATGAAACGGTCGCGGATCAGTTGGGCATTGGCAGTCATGACGGTAAGCGGTGCCGCGCTGGCTTTGCTGTGGCCGCATGCGCGCGACGCCGGTGCCACCCTTGCGGCGCAGGACGATCCGGTTCAATTGACCGAAATCCAGCTCAATTCTGCTCTGCGGAATAGCCAGAATATAGTCGCCGAGCATATCGAGGCCGCGCTCGCCGCCAATGACGCCGGTCTTGCCGACAGCTTTGTCGATCTCGCCCGCGAGAAAAACATCTCTCTCCCGAGCGAGTTGTCACAACGGGTGAGCGATGCCGTCCAGGAGGAAAACTCCTCGTCACATTTCGCCAAGCGCTTTGCCAGCGGCCTCGTGACCGGAAATGCCGACGATGTCGGCAGCCTGTCAGGCACCGTTGCCGGTGATCTGTTCGTGTTCGGCGACATCCGCGATGTCGTGCGCGAAGGCAAGCACCTCGTCATGGGCGAGGACACCGATCGGCTGGTGCTGGGCCTTGCCACCGCCGGCCTTGCGGTGACGGCGGCGACCTACGTCTCGGTCGGCGGTGCGGCGCCGCTGCGGGCGGGTCTCACCCTGGTGAAGGATGCCCGCAAGGTCGGGCGCCTCGGCGAGGGATTGACCGAATGGGCCGGCCGCTCGGCGCGCGAGGTTGTGGATACGCCGATGCTGCAGCATGCCGTCGCATCCGGCTCGGTGATGCATCCCGGACAAACCGTGAGCGCCATCAGGGCCGCGTTCCATGCCGAGAAGGCGGGCGCCTTGGTCAGGCTTGCCAAGGACGTCGGACGTGTCAGCGAAAAGGCTGGCGCGCGTGGCGCGCTCGATACGCTTAGAATTGCCGAGGGGCCGCAGGACGTGGCACGCGCCGCACGGCTGGCGGAGTCCAAGGGTGGCCAGACCCGGGCGATCCTGAAAATGCTGGGCCGCGGCGCATTGCTGCTCGCCGCTGGCGCGTTCGATCTGTCGCTGTGGGTGTTCGGCGCGCTGTTTGCCTTGTTCGGGTTTCTCGCGTCGATCAAGGCCACCACCGAGCACCTGACCCAATCGTGGCTGAATCACAAGAAGGCGCGGCGGCTGCGAAAGCAGATGGCGGCGCTGGCTGCGCCGGCGCTGGCGACGGCCGGCGTAACCGGCTAGTTTTTCGGACCGCCTCGATCCATCCCCTTTTCCAGACATGGAAATATCCGATGCCGAGTTTTCATAACGACGCTGTTGAAATCGCCTATCTCGACGAAGGCGAGGGCGATCCGATCCTGCTCGTACACGGCTTTGCGTCGACCAAGAATGTGAACTGGGTGTATCCGACCTGGGTGTCGGAACTGAAGAAGAACGGCCGGCGCGTCATCGCGTTCGACAATCGGGGCCATGGCGATTCCGGCAAACTGTATGACCCCGGCGCCTATGAAATCGCCACCATGGCGGGCGATATCACCGCGCTGATGGATCACCTCAACATCGAGCGCGCCGATGTCATGGGCTATTCGCTGGGATCGCGCATGACCGCCGTGCTTGCGCGAAGCGAGCCCAGCCGGCTGCGATCGGCGATCTTCGGCGGCATCGGGATCGGCCTGATCGAGGGCGGTGGCCCCGGCGAGAACGTCGTGAACGCGCTGGAGGCGGACTCGCTCGACGACGTGACCGATCCGGTGGGGCGAACGTTCCGCGCCTTCGCAGACCAGACCCGCTCCGATCGCCGGGCGCTCGCTGCCTGTCTGCGCGGCTCGCGGCGGCTGATGACCAAAGAGGAGACCGCCCGGATTGCGGTGCCTGTACTGATTGCAGTCGGCACGGCGGACGAGATCGCGGGCTCGGCGGAGGCGCTCGGAAAGATCATTCCCGGCTCGCAAGTGCTCAATATTCCCAATCGCGATCACATGCGCGCGGTCGGCGACAAGGTTTACAAGACAGGCGTGCTGGATTTTCTCTCGCAGAGAAAGTGATCCTCGCGCGGTTCATCGTCCCGAGAGAGGCTTCGCAAAGCCGCGATCAGCGTCACGAAGGTTGCGACCCAAACGAGGCGCGCGCCGTAGCGATCATGCGGTCCCGAAATCACACCGCAGACAAAGGCGTTGCCGAGCAACGCCAGCGAAATCGTTCCGGCAAGCAGCGTGAGGTCATCGGCGCTTCGCCGGAACACGGCGCGAGCGAACATCGCGAACACCATCGACATCGAGATCAGCGCGATCGGGACGTGAAGCCAGTTGAAGTCGGCGAAATTGACGTCCCAATGCTGCTGATGCGCCGCGCGCATCGGCTTGAGCTGCGCCGGCATGTAGCGCTCGATGATGCCATAGGTATGGGGAATCCAGCCGTTGGTGCCTTCACCGGTCGCGACGTGGACCAGCTGCTGGGCGGTGGCGACGATGGCGGCCTCCGCCTGCCAGAGCGGATATTCAGCGAGCGAGCGCCTGACGATAAAACCCATCTCGTCATTCAGGCCCTTGAAGCGGCCGAGCGTGTTGAACATGCTTTTGCCCCACAGGAACTGATCGGCGGTGGGGGGAAGTTCATCGCGATAGGGACAGAGCTTGAGGTGCTGCTCCGGACAGTGATCCCGCAGATAGTGCGCGACGATGCCATCCTGCAGCATCCGTCCGAACGCGACGCCGTAGCCACCGGGCGTCCACGCCAATTGCCCGGACAATGCGAAATTGGCGGACAGCAGCATGATGGCGCCGGCTGCGATCGTGAGGGTGCCTTGCGCGAGACACGCGATGGCAATCCGGTCACGCAGGAAGGGCCGCACGAGCCAGCCGACGCAGCACAATCCCAGCAACACCGCCAGCGTGGCGCTGTGGGTGGCCGCTGCGAAGGCGGTAAAGGCGAACAACGCGAATTTTTCGAACCCGGAAAGCTTGTCGCCGTGCAGCACGAGAAGAAACAGCGACAGCACTGACAGGCCGGCAAAGATATCGGTCAACAACATGCTGGCAAGCCAGGGCAGAGCCGTGGTCAGCACCAGCGCAAGGCTCAGCCCCAACAGCTGCAATGGCTTGACGATACCGAATACGCGCAGCGTCAGTTGCAGTATCCACAACGTGGCCAGCGCCTGGATCCCGAGGTTGAGCCAGAAGTACGTATCCTCGCCAAAATGGAGGTAGAGGCCGAACACGGTGGAGCGGCTGGGGACAAGATATCCCTCGTACCAGCGCGCCAGATAGCCGCCGGTATCCGACTGCAGCAGCGGATAGCCGTTCCAGATCGCGGGCGCGAGCAACATCATCGGAATGGCGACGGCGGTTACCCAGACCGATACGGATTCTGCAGCGCGCGCGCGTAATGTCTGCGTGGTGATGCTTTCCCCCCATGTTTTTGCCCATCTTGCCCGGATTGGAAGTGGTGCGGAAATCCGCCAATAGTCGGATGGCCCGCTGCTTGAATTCCCGAAATTCCCGACCACTTTGAAGCAACACATTGGTAAAGGAGCCTGGACTTTCGCGAAGAATATCTGTCGCTTCAATGCTTTAGCGACGGATTTCAACGTTCATTTTGATGTGAGTGCCCGGGACAGTCCTCCGCCCGTCGTGCTATGATGCTCCGAGAGGCAGTCGAAATTTGCGAGAGCACCCTATGGCCAAACATCAGACCAACCCCCAAGGGGGCGCAAAACTGACGACTCTCGATCCTGTCTGGGATCGTGTGCGTACTGAGGCTGAAGACATCGTTCGCCGCGAGCCCGAGCTCGCCTCCTTTATCTTTTCGACTGTGCTGCATCACGACCGGCTGGAAGATTCTGTGGTACATCGCATCGCCGAGCGCCTCGACCACTCGGCGCTGTCAGGTGATTTGATCCGTCAGGCCTTTGACGAGGCGCTGCGGGACGACCCCGATCTCGGCAACGCCTTCCGCGCCGATATGGTGGCGGTTTACGACCGCGACCCCGCGACCTCGCGCTTCATCGACCCGTTGCTCTATTTCAAGGGTTTCCATGCGCTGCAGACCCACCGCCTGGCGCATTGGCTGTTTCAAAAAGGCCGCAAGGATTTTGCCTACTACCTGCAGAGCCGTTCGTCGGCGGTATTCCAGACCGATATCAATCCGGCGGCCAGGATCGGCCGCGGCATCTTTCTCGACCACGCCACGGGTTTCGTATGCGGGGAAACCGCTGTTATCGAGGACGACGTCTCGATCCTGCACGGCGTCACGCTGGGCGGCACTGGCAAGGAGAACGAGGACCGCCATCCCAAGATTCGCCACGGCGTCCTGATCGGGGCGGGAGCGAAAATTCTCGGCAATATCGAGGTCGGCCATTGTGCCCGGATCGCCGCGGGCTCCGTGGTGGTAAAGCCCGTACCCCACAATGTGACAGTGGCCGGCGTGCCCGCCAAAATCGTCGGCGAGGCCGGTTGTGCCGAGCCGTCACGCACCATGGATCAAATGATCAACGCGATCGGGCTTTGATTTCCCGTGCATTCCACAAATCCTCGCCCCCGGGGCCTGATCCGCGGCGAATAACGGTTTTGCGATTGGACAGCGCGCAAGTTATAAACCCTTTCAACTGCGTTCAGAATTCAAGGGATATGGCTGGCGGTTCACGCCGTCCCGTCCTAAAACTTCCCGAAACCCTTTCGATCGTATTGGAGACCGCCGTGGACGTTCAGGAAGTCAGGAAACTCGACACCTACCTCAAGCGCCTGTTCGGCAATCCCAAGATCCGCGTGGTGCCGCGCCCGAAGAAGGATGACTCAGCCGAGGTCTATATCGGCGAGGAATTCATCGGCGTGCTGTTCGTCGACGATGAAGACGACGATCGCTCGTTCCAGTTCCAGATGGCGATCCTCGAGGACGATCTGGTCGAACAGGGCTGACGGTTTGTCGGTCATTCCGGGGCGGTGCAAAGCATCGAGCTACGATGTGCAATTGCACATCGGAGAATCTCGAGATTCCCCGATGCGCAATTGCGCATCTGAGGTCTGGTCCTTCGGACCATCCCGGAATGACGGAAGCAAACAGCTTCATCCCTTAGGCCCACGCAATTGCTGCGTCAGGCGATCCATCGCGTCTGCGACATCGCGCCATTGCGCAAGCCAACTCCGCGGAAAGCGAAACGTCAAATCGGCTCCCTCGACGCGGCGTTCGCTCAGGCACATCCCGGGGGTTGCAGCGTCGCGGGTGCAACGCGCATCGAGATTTGTCGTGTTCGCAAGGAACAGATCCTCGTTGCCATAGGGCGAGCCGTCGCGAAAGGCGCGCATCGTCAATCCATCCTGCTCCGGCGCTGAGGACGGCTCGAGATAGCGCGGATAGATGGTGCGCGCGCGCATATCGGGCGCGAGCGAGTCGTGATGGGCCGATATCGACAGGAATATCCGGTCGATCGGCTGCCCCGCTTCCTCCACACTGCTCGCGCTGATGCGTTTTTGGGCTTCGGGCGCCTCCAGCGAAGGAAAGGAGAAACTGAGATCGACGCGTTCCTGCGGTCCGGAGTGGCGCTGGATTTTCATGCGGATCGCCGCGGTCGGAACGTTGAAGAGGGTCGCCCCGATGCTTACCGGTATCCGCGCCGGACCACTGGAAGCCTCCGGTTCCCAGGTCGGCCACAGCAGATAGGCGACCAGCGCCATCGCCATCGCCGCGAATGCACCGGCCAGAACGATCGGAAGCATGTGGCCACGAGGATCCTTTCGCGTATTGCGTGCGATATGCTGGGCCGCCGAGAAGAATATCATGAACGGGCAATCGTGGAGGGGCATTAGCCGGCCCCGAATCATTGCCAAATATGCCACGCGGTATCTCACTTCGGCACGGTTTCACGTGACGGTGCCCCATGCGAGCCATGTGCCAGCCGCGGCTCACCCTGCTTGCGTTAACCTTTCTTTAAGGATGATGTGGCGGCAGGCGACTAATTTTGCGAAGCAGTGCGCCTTCCCTTGGTGTAGCGGATGAGCCTGCAATGTCGCCTGATGCGTTGAATTCCCTGTTCTCGCTGTGCATCGGCTTTGCACTGGCCGGTGCGCTTACCAGCGGATATCAGGCCGTGGTGCAACGGCCGGCGGGCTTTGGGTTGCTTCAGGAGGGCGCCGCGCCAAAGGCGTTCGCGGCCGTGCCTTTTCTGGTATTCGCCGCCCCCTTCATCATCATGCGCAATACTCTGCGCGGTGCGCGGATCGAACGACGCCGGTTTGAATTTGTGATGATGGCAACGGTTCTGGCGGGGTTCTGGAGCCTGATGTCCGGTACGTTTTTCCTGATGACGCTGCGCGCCGCCGGGTTGCTGGCCTGAATGAAATAGCTGTGCCAGAGTCTCCTTAGGAACAGGAGAGCGATGGCGCATGGCGATCTACGAACTCGACGGGCTGGCGCCCGAACTTCCCCTCGATGGGAATTATTTCATTGCCGATACCGCTGCCGTGATCGGCAAGGTCCGCTTGCTCGATAGCGCGAGCGTCTGGTTCGGCGCGGTGTTGCGCGGCGACAATGAATGGATCGAAATCGGCGAGAATTCCAATGTGCAGGACAATTCAACCTGCCACACCGACCGCGGCTTTCCGCTGACGATTGGAAAAGATTGTACGGTCGGCCACAACGTCATCCTGCACGGCTGTACGCTTGAGGATGGCGCGCTGGTCGGGATGGGTTCGATCGTCATGAATGGCGCGAGGATTGGCCGCGGCAGCATTGTCGGCGCCGGCGCTGTGATTACCGAAGGCAAGCAATTTCCCGAGCATTCGCTGATCATCGGCGCGCCGGCGCGGGTGATCCGAACCCTCGAGCCTGCGCAGGTAGCGGCGATGGGAAGTGCGGCGAAGTTCTACGTCGGCAACGGGCCGCGGTTCAAAAAAGGCCTGAAAAGGATCGGTTGAGGTGCGACCTTGGGGTCGCAGGCCAACGCCTTGCCAATTCTTATGATTTGGCTTTTCTCGGCGGTGCGGCCCCGGCGGCCTTTTCTCCGGCCGTGCCTGTGAGCGATGCGCTCTTGCGGAGCGCGTCCTTGAGGTCAACGGGGATGCCATGCTTCCTGAGCAAATCGGCGAACGCCTCGTCGGCCAGTTCCTGAATAGTTGCCATCCTGTCGCGCGCAAGCTGCTTCAGCTTGTCGAACGTATCGTCGTCGAAGGCGATCAATTTGCGCACGCGTTGTCGGCTCCTTCGGCTGCCACCGGCGCGCCTGCTCACGAGGCAACAATGAACGACTTGTCCTGAGGATTATCAGGGATCGTCGCATACGCCAACGCTTAATGAACTGCGCAGGTTCGTCATTCGAACCTTGAACACACCCGACAACGGCCAACGCCGATTTGGGGATGCCGCCGATTCGCCAATTAAGCCGACAACTCCCCCGGATGTTGATCAACATGATCGAGGATAGAACCTATCATGTTCCCATGCCGCCTGGATCAGGACGGTTCTGACGAAAATTCAGAGCGTTTCGTTTTTTCTTAATACACTTTCCGAACGTGAAGCGCTCTGTCCCTGGGCAGCCAAAACGTATTCTTCTCCCGAAATCGCCGCGGAGTGCGCGTCTGTGCGCGCGATCATCGCGCGCCAGTCGCGTAGAAGTGAGCAGGATACCCGGGCAATCCATCACTATCCGACTAAAGACTCCGGAACGGATCGCACCGAAAGAGTATTGACTTCGATGGGGCTGTCACGAAGGAGGGAGAAATGTTGCGCAAAACGATGATCGCCTTGTTCGCAATTGCTTCAGTCAGCATGCTGGCGCCAGACATGGGCTGGGCGCGTGGCGGCGGAGGTGGTGGCGGTGGCCACGGCGGTGGAGGCGGTGGCCACGGCGGCGGCGGCGGTTTCGGCGGTGGCCACGGCGGATTTGGCGGCGGCGGTTTCGGCGGCGGCCGCGGTTTCAGCGGCGGCAGTTTCAGCGGCGGTAACTTCGGGGTGGCAAGAGGCGGAGGCTCCTTCCAAGGCAGGAGTTTTGGCAGCAGTTTCGCGCGATCGACGGCGGTCGGTGCAGCGGGAGTTGCGGGAGTTCAGGCTGGCCGCTTTGCGGCGAATGGCTTCCAACGCGGCGGTTTCCAGCGCGGCGCATTTCACCATGGCCGATTCCACCATGGACGAAGATTTTTCGTCGGCGGATTCTATGGGCCCGACTACTACTACGACGACTACTATGACTATCCGTACTACGCAGGCGACTATTCCTACTATAACGATGGCGGCTGCTACATTGTGCAACGCCGCGTGCACACCGGGCACGGCTGGCGGATCCAGCCGGTTCAAGTCTGCGGATGATTTCGGCGGCCTTCGGCCTCTGGAAGGCTTCCGCGCCCGGTCGGTGGAAACTGAGCGATCGCCAGGTGCGGAGAGAATCAAGCGGCCTCGGTGTATTCTGCACCGAGGCCGTCGTCGTCCAGTCGGCAGACGCTCATTGGCCTGCATGCGGAAGTGCACTCAATCCGTCACGCTCGGGTCCGGATCGTGAGGTACGAGAGGCCCGCGGCAAATACCGCGCGCCTCTCCGGACCGATAGACTTTAGCCGAGCACTTTGTACTTCTTGAGCCAGGCCTGCATCTGGTTCCATCCGTCCTCCGCGGCCTCCTTGCGGTAGCTGGGGCGATAGTCGGCGTGAAAACCATGCGGGGCGCCCGGATAGATCTTGAACTCGGCCGGCTTCTTGGCCTCGGCAAGTGCTGCCTTCAGCGCCTCGACGGTCGCGACGGGAATGCCGGTATCCGCCTCGCCATACAGTCCCAGCACCGGGGCCTTCATCTCGGGGGCGAGTTGGGTCGGGCTCTTCGGCCAAAGCGGGTTCGGCGCATCGACCGGGGGCCCATAGAACGAAACACCCGCCTTGAGGGCAGGGCTGTGGGCGGCATATTCCCAGACCGTCCGTCCGCCGCGGCAGAATCCGATGATGCCGAGCCGCCCGGTGTCGCCGCCCTGCGACTTGGCCCAGGCGACGGTGGCGTCGAGATCGGAGAACAGCTCCGAATCCGGCTTGGAATTCACGATCGGCAGAAGCTGCGGAATGTCGGTAATCTTGGTGAGATCGACACCCTTGCGGTAATAGTAATCAGGCGCCACGGCGAGCGCGCCGAGCTTGGCGAGCCGCCGGGTGACGTCGCGGATGTATTCGTGCAGGCCGAAGATTTCCATCGCGACCAATACCACCGGCGGATTGGCGACGCCCTTCGGGCGCGCGAAATAGCCGGGCATCTCGCCATCGGCGACCTTTATTTTGACGTCGCCGGCGGTGAGGCCGTCGGTGTCGGTCTTGATGACATCGGCGCGTACCGGGCCAGCGGCAAGCGTATAGCCTGCCGTGACGGCGGCAGAAGCGGTCATGAAGCCGCGGCGCGAAAACGGCGCGGCTTTGGTCAGTCCGATGACGTCGGACGTCAGCAGGGGTTCGGCACTCATGATGGGATTCCTCAGGGCTGGTGGAAGGCGGACATACAGCAGGCAATTGCTGCCCAACGCAAATCACCAGCCTGCGAGGAGGGGCACCATTGGGGACCCGGCGGGGCTGCACCCCCGGTCGCCTGGCAACGCATCCAGGCTGCTGTGATCGGAGCCATAAAAGAACAAGGCCGTCAGCGCAGTATAGACGCCAACGGCCTCGCCAGCCCCGGATATTAAATTGGCTTACGCCATCCGGTAAACCTCACCTTGGCCCACCAGGCTGCCGGCTCGTGTGATCCATTTCACAAACGGCGCAAAAAAGTTGCGGCCAGCTCTTGGGGGAGAGCTGGCCGCGCGCGATCCGGTCTGGGACGGGGAGGGGTGGGGATGTGACCGGGTCGCGTGTCCTGTTGTCTCGTTCTCGTTACTGTCGGGCGCTGGCCGTAGCGGCTGCCGGGCGGGCGTCGCCGAGCGAAACCCAGACGTTGGGGTCGCTCTGCGACTGGCGCTTGACGAAGCGGTATCCAGTCTCGGTCCAGGCCACGACGTTTTCATTCTGATTGTCCAGAATGAACTCGCCCCTGTCGGTCTTGACGGTCAGCACCGCGTGGCCCTCGCCCAACTTGTCGCGCACCACCGTGATCAGCAGCGCCTCGCGCGGCCATCCGGCATCGATCAGCATCTTGCGCTTCAACAGCACGTAGTCTTCGCAGTCGCCGTAGCCGTCGGTCGGCAACGACCATTTCTCGACGACGCCCCAATGATCCATGTCGGTCATCGGCTTGACGGTTTCGTTGACCCAGCGATTGACGCGCAAGAGATCTCGC
>Ga0210394_10003808_pt1 | contig 18306 bp, 16 predicted proteins | sample IncBWC12MmetaG_FD_160121 | JGI IMG/M metagenome (GOLD analysis project Ga0210394, IMG submission 160121) | Forest soil microbial communities from Barre Woods Harvard Forest LTER site, Petersham, Massachusetts, United States - Inc-BW-C-12-M | ecosystem: Environmental > Terrestrial > Soil >... | reverse complement strand
TTCACCTTGATGAGCGCTTTCCATTTCCTCTACACGGCGATGGTCGTGTTGTCGGTTGTCTGCGGCGCTCTAGGGATCCTGGCCGGACTGGCTCTACTTGCAGGCCAGCGATCAGGCCGCAGGCTGGCGATTCTTTCAGGAGTGTTGTCGCTCTCCAATCTTCCCCTAGGCGCAACTCTGGGAATTTGGACGCTCGTAGAATTGCTTCCCATGAGCGCTGTGCAGCCCGCGACCGAGACCGGATAGGTCCCGAGAAACGACTTATCAGGAGTTGGCGCGGGTCGCCACGTATGCTTCACCAGCGTTGGATATTTGCGGTGGTAACTCGCGTATCACACTTCTAGTGCTGTCGAAGACCGCCATTAGCCCCCAACCCCGGGCGTTTGAGATGTGATGGACGCATCGCTTGCTGCTGCGCCAATGGCTATTTTGTGGAAGGTCGAATAGGCCAGCTGAAGATGTCTTACCTTGGGATCGCCGTCGGTCACTTTCGCCAGAGTCTTGAGCATTCCTGGGTAAATTGCGCGGTCATACAATTCCGCTTTTTCCTTCGAGTCCCACAGACTGATTGCGACCACTTCCGGTCCGCCAGGGTCAACAAACAACAGTTCGTCCCTGAAGCCCGGTTGTCTGCGGAGGGTCGGAAGGATTTCCTTTTCGAATAGTTCGGAAAATTCTATACCTGCGTTGACCTTCAACGGAATAGAAACAATTCGAGCAAACATATCTACCTCCTAAGTCGGAATTTCCGTTTAGACTATCCTGCTGACTGATAACACCCACCCGAGGCAAGGGGCACGCAGGCGTGCATTTCCTTACATTCGAGAGGCTTCTTCCAAGCACCATGGTAGACGCGCCGAACAAGGGCGTCTGTTCTCTTGTGGACACTTCACATTTTGGTTGCGCATTCGCTTGGACAAGTAATCATACGGATTGAATCACAAAGCCCGCTGGGTCGAAAGTATGTGATTACAATACAAGAGGGCGAGCCTCTGGCGCGCCCATTAAATCAGTAACTTACAGGCAGACATCGAGGAGATTTTTCGCACACGTCGTGAAGGCGCTTCGTTGCGTCCTCAGAGGAGCTTCGCAGATTCCCTGAAAACATCTTCGAGGAAAGCTGTGACACGAGCGAAATTCCATTCCGTATCGTAATGGGGGCGGACGAACCCAAACTTACCGTCCAGTTCTACTGGTACGACATCCTCAAGAATAGTCCCTTTTTCGTATCTCGCCCAGCGGGCATTCGTGCGGGCCATTTCACGGAAACCCTCTCGTGCCTCCCGCCACGCCGAGTAAAGATGAGCGGCCTCAATCCCATTGAGGTGCGAAAGCCACCTTCGACCCAGCTAGCAGTTTGCAGAAGCAGGATGACCCTGACGCGCTGACGGACTACCGCACGCCCGCGTTCGACTTGGACAACGTTTACGGCCGCGGCCCCGATGACCAGCCGTACTTGTATGACGGCGACAAGGCATTTTTCCTCGGCAAAGCGATCAGCGGTGGAAGCCCCAATGCCAAAGACCTGGCGCTACCCATCGAGTGAGAGGTGGCTCTGACAAGGAGACAGGCATGAGACTGCATTCGGCCCTCGCCTCATGAGAACCAACTCGGCTTGGGACCAATGCCAGAGTATCTAATGACGCGAGATTTCTGGTTGGCAGTTGCACATGGTTCCGGCCTCAGCCAATGTCCAATCGCTGCGAAAGATTGGTTTCCATTCGTGAACCATACCTAAGCGCGTAGACGTGCGTGAGTTCAGCCCCGAACAGCAGGATCTGCGCCGAGTAGTAAATCCAGATCAGGAAGATGACCAGAGATGCCGCGGCACCGTAAGCCGATGTTAAGGCCGAATGGCCCAAATAGAATCCGATGACTGCCTTGCCCGCCGTAAAGAGAAGTGACGTAACTGCTGCCCCCCTCCAAACATTGCGCCATGGAATTGTGGCGTCCGGAATGAATTTGAAAATGAGCGCGAATAGGATTGTAATCATGCTGAAGGAGAAGACAAAATTTATCGATTCCAAGAGGACGCCTGACAGAGGAAGCAAATTACTTGCGAATCTTTCGGCGGCCGACAGCGCAGCGGTGACAACTAATGAAGTGAGCAAAAGAAATCCGGTAGCTACGACCAGACCGAGCGAGAAAAACCGCTGCCTGATAGTGACCGCCCAGAAACGTTTTGTCCTGCTATCCACTTTCCAAATTGTGTTGAGAGCGTCTTGAAGCTCATTGAAGGCTCCTGACGCACCAACTAATATCGCAAGTAGGCCCAGCGTAGTCGCAAACACTCCTAGCACAGGCTGGTTTGTGCTTTGAATGATTGTTTCGATTGCCGTGGCGCCCTGCGAACCCATCAACCCTTGAAACTGACGAACGATTTCTCCCTGCGCAGCTTTCTCCCCGAATACAAACCCCGCAACCGACACTGCGACGATTAGGACCGGAGCAAGGGAAAATAGCGTATAAAACGCTAACGCGGCACCGAACCTCGGCGCATTGTCAGCAAGCCATGCAGCACCGGCTTGTCTGAGCGGAGCCGTCAGTGTCTCGAGAAGACTAACCCGTGATTTTCCCCCTGAACTTGCTTCTCCCACAACTCACCTCCAAACATTTTGTCTTGCTGAGCAGCGTCTCAGACTACTTCTGGTTATCCAACGCTCGCCTGCTCTGTGTGGGATTCTCGATTTCATGGTCGCATATAGTAGAAGATCGCCGCAGTGGGCCGAAAGGCAAACTATATTCGAGAGTCTACCCTTATCTGCCTGCGCATCAAGTTGACATCCCTGAGCGCAACAACTAGCATCCGGGCCAATTCGGCCATCCAAGCCGAAATCAGGAGGTGAAAGGTGGATCCTGTCGCACGGTTGCGCTATCTCCGCGTCGCGTTAGTTCTCGTCGGCCTGATCTTCGTCGTTGGGGTGTACCCACTCATGATGACCTGGTGGCCTTCGGGCTGGCGGTGGCAACCCAACCAACCCGAGTACGAGCAAATGATCCTCGGAGTTTATGCGACTCTCGGAGTTTTTCTACTCATTGCTTCTCGCAATCCCCTACAGCATCGTAGCCTCATTTGGTTCACAGTCTGGTCAAGTCTAGTCCACGCGGGGATCATGACCGTGCAAGCACTCAGTGCCCCTCGAGAGCTTGGCCACCTGCTGGGAGACGTCCCCGCGTTAGTCATCGTGGCGTTAGTGCTGGCGGGGTTGACTCCACGCGGTGCTTGTGCCGAAACCTCGACAACCGCAGCATAACTAAGTTCCTTCCGCCCCTGTCTGGGAAAGTCCAGTGAATCTCGGTTACCGAAATTGAGTCATGCCCTGGAAAATCGAGATCGTGCCGGAAGGCAACGGTTTCGGCGCAGTTAATGGGATGGTCCTCCGCAGAACTTAGGCACAATTATCCTTGACCCCCTTGCGAAAACAGGGCGTCCGAAGAGGGAATAGACTTCCCTGCTTATTCCCTGTTCGATCCCTGTTCCGATTTAGCCTCAAGAACCCGGTTTCCCTGCCTATACCTCTCTTTGGTAGGGACTTATCACCTAGCGTCACCTCACGGCCTCGACTTAGGGCGCAATTTCCCTGTATTTTTCCCTGATAGCAGGGAATTTGGGCCAGAGAAGGGTTCGCACCCGACTGTGTCCACCGCCATCCAGTCTGCCAAATTGGCTTCTCCGCAGCAGCTGGCGCAATATGTATGGAATCCGCGCCGGAACCTGGGCCAAACTGTTCGGAAGGGGGCAGGGGAGAATCGGCTTTCGCGCCGATAAAATCCTCCCGCCGAGTTTTTCTCCGCGATGAGGTCCCGCAGTCCGGTTTCAAAATCGTTGAAGATCAACAGGATTCCATTTGGTTCGGGACCAGGGGGTCGGAGGTTCGTAAGCCGCGATAGGCAAACGCATCGACCGCTCATCATCTCGCGACAGCTGCAGCACAACCAGAGGCATCGACGGCATCAGCGCGAGACCGCCAGCATCGGCCGCCGATCGGAAGCTGAGTTGGCAAAGTGGCACCCGCTATTTCTACACTGAGTGATGTCAGTGACCCCACGCGGCTCGAAGGTTGCATGGCAGAGAACGCAAAGCAGCGCGTCTGCTCGTTTCGCTCGCGATTCGCTCGGGGTGTGGCAGCCGGCGCTTGCGATTTCAGGGCGAAATCGACCATCATTTGGAGTGCAGAACGTCGTAAACTGGCGGCGCTTCGCATTGGACCATGAGCACAGGACTGGGACTTCAGCGTCAAAACGAACGGTTTGAGTTGCTCCTGAATCTGGCGACCAGAATCACGTCGAGCCTCGACCTACGGGAGGTTTTGCGCGCGATTGCGGCGAATATACGCGAAGTAATCCACGCCGATGCCGTAACCGTTGGCGTGCCTGACGCAGCGTCAGGAAAAGTCAGGGTGTTTGCCGTGGATTTTCCGCACGGCAAGGGGGTCATCAAGGAAGAGTTGCTGGTTACGCCAAGCGCCGCCGCCAGGAAGGCGATGGATACCTTGAAGCCCCTAGTCATTCACACATGGGAGGGTGCAGTCGCGTCCGAGATGCATGACCTCGTGACTGCGGAGGGTTTAAAAGCTTTTTGCAATATTCCACTTTCAAATCGCGGTCGGTTCCTCGGAATGCTGTCGATTCTACGTACGACCGAGACTCCGTTTACTCCGGAGGATGTCGATTTCCTCAGCCGGGCCTCAGGCCAAATAGCAATCGCAGTTGAAAACGCGTTGGCGTACCGGGAGATTTCGGAACTCAAGGAAGTCCTCGCCGTTCAGAACACTCGACTCCAAATGCTGCTGCAACTGACGCAGCGAATCACATCGAATCTTGAGTTTCGCGAAGTTCTGCGCGAAGTTTCAGCTAATGTTCGAGAGGTCATGCATGCCGATGCCGCAGGTTTTGCATTTTTCGACGAGGCGTCAGCTAAAAGTCGGATTTATGCTGTCGATTTTCCCGACGCGAAAGGATTCGTTAAGGAAGAGATTGTGGTCACGCCAGGGCTCGCCTTTAAACGAGCTTGGGAAAGCTCTAAGCCGGTAATCGTAAGCACAAACGATCGTGAGGAACTCGGGCCTGAAATATACGGGTTGGTGGTTGCCGAGGGCTTGAAAGGCCACTGTCTGATACCACTGGTGAGCCATGGTCGAACGGTCGGAGTCCTCATTGTTGCACGTAGGGAAGGGGGTTTTACCAGCGCAGACATCGACTTTCTCAGCGAGGCGTCGGGACAGATCGCAATCGCAGTTGAAAACGCGTTGGCGTACCGAGAGATTTCTGAACTCAAGGACAAGCTAGCCCAGGAGAAAATCTATCTGGAAGAAGAATTCCGCAGCGAGATGGGTTTCGAGCAGATCATTGGGAACAGCTCGGGGTTAAAGCACGTTCTGCAACTGGTTGAAACGGCGGCCCCCAGCGATTCTACTGTTCTGTTGCTTGGTGAAACTGGAACGGGGAAAGAATTGATTGCGCGCGCCATTCACGAACGAAGCCGTCGCAAACAGCGAACGTTCGTGAAACTGAACTGTGCTGCAATACCGACGGGGTTAGTGGAAAGCGAACTGTTCGGCCACGAAAAGGGCGCTTTCACGGGGGCAGTAAGCCAGAAGATTGGGCGGCTGGAACTCGCGGACCAAGGCACTCTCTTTTTGGACGAAGTCGGCGATATCCCGATTGAGATTCAGCCGAAGCTGTTGCGGGCTTTGCAGGAGCGGGAATTTGAACGCCTTGGCAGCACGCACACGCGGAAGGTGAATGTCCGCATGGTGGCAGCAACGAATCGCGATCTCGAAGAAATGATTACGAATAGGGAGTTTCGAAGTGATCTGTATTACCGATTGAATGTTTTTCCCATTCGTATCCCCCCGCTCAGGGACCGCAGAGAAGACATTCCGCTGCTTGTCAGCTATTTCGTCCAAAAGTGTGCCAAGGAAATGCAGAAGTGCATCGAAGCGGTTCCCGCGACTGCGATGAAGGGACTGACGGCGTGGGACTGGCCCGGCAACATTCGTGAACTCGAGAATTTCATTGAGCGAGCCGTGCTGCTCACGAAGGGCAAGTCGCTCGAGGTGCCGCTTGAGGAACTCCGAAAAACAACAAAGACGGAAGGCTCCCCGGATACCGACCGGCGTCGACTTAACCAAGTCGCTGGAGAAAGAACAAGTTCGCAAAGCGACAAAACCAGCGTTGCTGACGAATACACTAGCAAACAGCGCGATCAGATCGTACAGGCACTTGCTGCATGCAGGGGGCGCGTGGGTGGTGCCGATGGTGCTGCGGTGCGCCTGGGAATGAATCGCACGACTCTCCTCTCCCGAATGAAGAAATTTGGCATCTATGCGAAGCAGTATGCTTGATTTGTATCCCGCCCGTTTGTTCTAGCCTTCACCAATAGTTTTAGACAGTTTCGACCCTTTCGACTTCTTCAACTTTGACATTTTCGACTGCCGGCAGTCTTCTCGCGGAAATTCAGCAACTTACGATCTCCTGGTTTTGGCTTCTGTCTTGCCCCTGTCATCAGTGGTTGAGAGCTTCACCGACCGCTGAGCCGAGATGCTGGAGGCAACGACGATGACATTTTTCTTGTGGTTCATGCTGGTGCTGCTGGTATTTCTGAGCTTGACCGGACCGGACGGTTTCTTTCGCCGGAACTCTCGCCGCTGAAGTTATTTCGACTGTTTCGCTAGCTGAAATCTATCGATGACGGAGGAGAGACAATGCGAGGAAAGGCGGTAGTGGTAGGGGTGTTTGCAATACTGTTGGCCGGTTTACCAGCAATAGCCCAGGACGAACTTCGACAGGAAATTAGTGTCCAGGGGACGGGTTTCTTTACCAAAGATTCCACTGGGAACGGGGTGTTTCAGCATTCGACCGACACGGGTGGGTTCGTCCTCAGCTATCGGTATCACTTCAACAAATGGGTGGCAGCCGATGCCAGTTACGGCTACATCCGCAACACGCAGCAGAACTTCATTTCGTCGAGTGCGTCCAACGTGGAAACCGACGTGCACCAGGCGACCGGCGCGCTAGTCGTAACCGTGCCCTACGGGGCTTTTGGACTTCATCCTTACGTATTAGCGGGGGCCGGAGCCCTTGTGTTCGATCCCACTGGCAATGCGGGCGGATTCGTTCCAGGGGCCACGACACAAGCGAGGGCTGCATTTGTGTACGGGGGAGGAGTTGATTGGAACTTAACGCAGCATTTCGCTATTCGTGCGGAGTACCGGGGTTTCGTGTACGAGCGCCCAGACTTTGGATTGGAGAGTATGCATTCCGGTGCGACAACGCATACGGCCCAGCCCTCAGCAGGTATCGTGTTTCGGTTTTGACCGGCGATGCCTTTGGTGTCCGCCACGAATCCCGACCTCCTCATCGGGATTCGTGGCGCCCAGGAGCCCGGGTGAAGGAAGGAGGCCATGAGTCGCATGCCAGGAGGGAGAGTCCCGAAAAAGCAGGAACAAAATCCGCATGCGGGAAGGTGTCAATGGCACAAAACGACAAGAGGGATAGCAGTGAGGCAGAGTCCGTTCAACCGAGGAGAGAAGCCTTTGTTAATGCTAGACCGACTCACGACCAGATCAAACGCCGTGCACACGAGATCTACTTGGAGCGGGGCAGGGGTCCTGGCGATGAGCTCGACGATTGGCTGAGGGCTGAACGCGAACTCGAAAGGATCGCCTTGTACACACGAAGTTGGAATCGCCTGTCGGTTCTTGACGGTCGGCAACTCCTTAATTTTGCCGATTACTATGACGGAAAGTTGGAACTGGTAAATGAAGGTTGAAGCGGGTACCTTAACATTTAGGTCAGTCTGATAGCGATGCGCATTCTTCTCGTCAACCTCGGTACCGACTCGAACCATGCGGTAGAACAGGCCTTGTCAGGTCAAGGCTATGACATAGCCGCAGACCAGGACCTGAGTATTGATGAGATTCTCGCACGTTCGCCGGGACTCCTGATCACGGAAGCAACGCCATCCAACCTTAGCTGCTGCGGCTTAATCAGCCAAATCAAGGCAAGTTCTGATCTGCAGACTTTCAAGATTGTGATGATCGTTCACGGAGACGCGCTTGAACGTGCCCGCGGACTAGATCTCGGCGCCGACGACGTTGTCTCGTTTCCATTTGAACCATTGGAGTTCGCGGCGAAAATCAGAGCTCAATTTCGTCAGAGGCAGCCAGAACTCGAGCTTGAGGCAGAACTGAAGGGCGCGCTTGACAGAGAACACGTGGCTGAGAATGCGGTTTTAGCCCTGAGCCGCGTCACAACGCCCAAACGGCGTTTCTTGCTGATTTCGGCAGTTTTCGTTGCGGCCGTGGTTCTGGCGGCACTCACAACGGTTATCTTGAACCGCCGGAGCCGCAAGGACACGCTCCAACTCAAAGCTGAAGTTGCCCGACTTAACGGTGGACTTCTTCTGGAGGAAGCAGCGCAGGGCGTCGCGGATAACGAATCCCTGAAAAGACAGCTTCAACAGACACAAAATCAGGTGAAGCGGCTGGAGAACGAAAGTCGGGCTGCTGAAGCAATCGTTAACAAGTACGGACCCAGTGTTTGCTTGTTGCACGTAGTCGTGGAGCTTAGGGATAAACATTCCGGACAGATAATTCGGACCGCTGTCGATCCCATCGGCAGGCCGCTGGTGGACGGTAAGGGCATGATATCCCTGCAAACGGACGGAAAGGGACCGCCGCTGCAGTTCAACTTTTTTGGCACCGGATTTCTAGTGTCGAGCGATGGTAGTCTCCTTACGAATCACCACGTCGCGGAGCCTTGGTGGCGTGATGAGGACTTGAAGGAACTCCTCGATCGGGGTGCTGACGCTTTTGCATTGTCCTACATGGCCTACTTCCCTGGGATTTCTCGAGGCATCGCGGTCAAGGTCGACCGGATTTCAGAGGGCGCCGATTTGGCAACTCTCAAGTTACAGAGTCCAGCGCCGCCTCAGGCCGCCTCGCTGGAACTCGATGATCGCAGTGAAGCCAGTGTGTCCGGCGCTCCTGTCATCTTGATCGGTTACCCCACGGGAATCGAAGGCATTCTGGCCCGGGCGAGCAGCGACGTCACACGAAAAGTGATAGAGAACGCACATGACACAAGCGAGCTTGTTTCGCAGCTTGCATCGCAACACCTCATTCGTCCAACGATTACTCAGGGACACATCGGAGATATCCTAAGTGGCAGCATCGTTTACGATGCAGCTACGACTATTGGCGGTTCAGGCGGACCACTTTTCAATCACGATGGCAAAGTCATTGGCGTGAACGCCGCCGCTTTGAGAGATTTTGGCGGCTCGAACATGGCAATACCTGTGCGTTACGCCGATGAACTTCTGAAGTAATTACCCATTTCTATGGTCGCCGGCTACTTTTCGATAGTTGTTCAATCTTCCCAACTCCGTTGGCCCATCAACGCGTAGAGTTTTTTCGAGGTCGTCGTACATCAGATGCGCGCCTAGTCGGACCGGCTAACCGCGACAGTTTCGACCCTTTCGACTTCTTCAGCTTCGACACTTTCGACTTCCTGCGGTCGTCTGCTGAAAATTCAGCTACTTACGGCTCTGCAAGTTTGGTATGTGCTTTGCCTTCTTCTTGCCAGTATGGCTAACACGCAAAAACTCGATACCCACCACAAGGCGCTCACCCTGAATCTCGATCCATTGATCTTCGGCTCCTTCGCGGAGATCGGCGCCGGCCAGGAAGTCGCTCGCTGGTTCCTTCTTGTGGGAGGCGCGTCCGGCACCGTTGCCAAAGCGATCTCCGCTTACGATAAGGCAGTGAGCGACGATCTCTATGGCTCGGGCTCCCGATATGTCTCCAAACAACGTCTTGAGGCGATGCTGGATAAAGAATGGGCCGAGCTACAAACACAATTAGGCAAGACTCGCGGTCTGCAGACGCGTTTGTTTTCTTTCGCCGATACCGTCACAGCACGCAACTATACCGGGACGAACGATCCAAATGGCTGGATCGGGCTTCGGTTTCAGCTGCAGCCAGGCGGTCCCCCTCACGATGTTTTGCTGCACATAAACCTGCGAGATCCTGCGAATGTTCTGCAGCAGGAGGCCATTGGTATTCTCGGCGTTAATCTTATTTTCACGGCCTTCTATCAATTGCAGACGAAGGAATCTTTTCTCGAAGGACTCGCACAAGATGTCGTCAGGGACCGAATAGAAATCGACTTTGTAGAGATTCGGGGGCCAGCCTTCTCCGGCTGGGATTACCAAACTCTCCGGGCGCATCTGGTGCATGCGGGATATGCCGAAGCTGTTTGGTTCTCGTCCAAAGGTGAAGCCGGTCCGCCTTCCGAGCTTCTGCACAAAAGACCTGTCGTGCTCGCGCCGGGATATTTCGGGCACCTCGATGCGGCTCATGCGCAAATTCATAGCCAAATGATGGCGGCGGCCATTCAGAAGCTTCGCAAGGAATTAGGAGAGGCCGTCGCTGCGCCGGTTGGTATGTTCTGCCTCACAGCGGCTTCTCTCGGGCCCGGGGCGCCGACTCCAGATATTCCCGACCTGCTGCGTCGGATTGAAGCACTTCTCGCGCGCGGTGGTGACGTACTTCTTTTCCGGGAACGGGAGCTTTACGCCATGACGGGACTGGTGAACCGCTACACAAAAGCACCCCTGCGATTTGTCGCGGGGCTTTCGCTTCTGATCCGAGCGTTCGTAGATCCCTACGGCAATTTGGAAGGAAGGCGTTTTGAGGCTCTCGCGCGTCTTTTTGCCCAAAATGTGCGCGTTTACGCCTATCCAATGGCCGAGAGGGATTTGCAGGAATGGATCGATAGCAATTCCGTCACCGGTTGGGAATGGAGCGATACGAATGGCCGGGTCTCCGCCGAACAGTTGCGCCACACTCCTCCTCTTGGCCACCTCTACGCGTATCTTCTCGCGAACAATTTCCTCGTTTCGATAGACACCCCGGCAGGCTTAGCCATCAAGACTCAATCCGGCATGCTGAGTGAGGTGATGCCATGAAATCAAACGCCATTGCATGTGAGAGAGACGACCGAGTATCAACCCGAGAAGAGCTGAACCTAGTCGTCGGCCTGATGGCGGACCTTCACGAAGTTCCGCTGGAGGCCGCTTTGGAGTTTCTTGAAAAACGCGATGCACCAAATCCGGGCGATCTTGAGTTGTGGATCGATGGAACCGGCGAAGACCGCCCAAGCCGCGGAATTGAGGCGCTTGTGGGCATCGTTATAAGCCGTCCCGATAGACTCAATTGACCGAAGCTGCGAAGTCGGGGTCGCAAGCGCTTGCTTGCTCGCTCTCGGCGCAAACCAGAGCCTTTGGTTTGACGCACACCCTCCTTAACTGCCTTTCGTATACGAAAACGACATTCGGCATTCGCGCAAAGCAAGTGTTTGATCTGCAGCCCTGTCCCTTCGTGTAGTCCTCACCCGATAGCTTCGACAGTTTCAACGCTTTCAGCTTTTTCAACTCCAACATATTCAACGCCTGGCATTCTTCTCCTTAACATTCAGCGACTTACGGCTGGGCAAGTTTGGTGTTGGCCTTGCCCTATTGGGAGTGCGGAACAAAGCAATGTTGAAAATCTCGACTCTCGATACCGCAAGTTACCGTCGGCTAGTGATAGAGGGCAAGCTCATCGCCCCATGGGCCTCTGAGCTGAGGAGCGCATGGCGGAAGGCGAAAACAGACCTGAACGGTCGTGAGCTCGTGGTGGATGTCAAGGGGCTTACTGCTATCACCGAGGACGGGGAAAACGCAATTCTCGAGCTGATGAAAGAAGGAGCCCGGTTTCGTTCCTCCGGTGTGTTCACCAAACAGGTCCTGAAACGGCTCGCCCACAAGATTCGCAGAAATGTTCAGGAGGAGAAGAAATGACTGGGGATATTCAGTATCGGCCAACTCGACCCGGCTTGTGGCGCCGCAGTGCAATTTTAGCGATGTCACTCAGTCTCTGCTGTGCCATCCCGGCTGCCAGTCAATATCCTACCGCACGTTCTGAGGCGGGCCAGGCGGGCGCACTGTCGGGAAGTGTTCAGAGCGGTCCGGCGAGCGATGAGGTTTTGCGTCTGACGCTGCGCGACGCCATCACTCGCGCCCTGCGCTACAACTTGGCAACGATTGAGAGCGGAGAAAACGCACAGATCGCGCGCGGTCAGCGACTGGCAGCGCTCAGCGAGCTGTTGCCCCAGGTCAGTGCCGGAGTTTCAGAGAATGTTGAGCAAATAAGCCTTGCAAGATTCGGGTTACAGCAGCTGCCGACCATTCCTAACATTGTTGGACCGTTTAGCTATACCTCAGTCGACGGGACCGCGAGCCAGACGCTCTTCAGCTTTGAATCGATCCAGCATCTTCGTGCCGCGCGCACGGCGGAACAAGCCGCACAGCTCAGTTACCAGGACATCCTCGATGCGGTAACGCTCACGGTCGGCAATGCCTATTTACGGGTAATCGAGACCGATTCGCGCATTCAGGCGCAAGAGGCCCAGGTGCGAAACGCAAGGGCTCTTTACGATCAGGCGCTCGATGAAGTGCAGGCGGGGACCGCTCCGCGAATCGAAGCCACACGCACCGAAGTTCAATTGCACACCGAGGAGTACAACCTCAGTGTCGCGCGTAACAATTTTGAAGTCGCAAGACTCGCCCTTGGCCGTGCGATCGGACTTCCACTTGGACAACAATTTGAGCTAGCTGACCAAGTACCTTATTCAGAAATCAATCCACCCGCCGTCGAAGACGCGCTGAACATCGCCTACAAATCGCGCAGCGACTTCCGTGCATCTCTTGCTTACGAAAAGTCTGCCGCGCAGACGGTTTCAGCCGCGCGAGGTGAGCGGTATCCCGTCGTGGCTGCGAACGGTAATTACGGTGACATTGGGCCAACACTCGGTCACTCGCATGGAGACTTCGCGTTTCAGGCCGGAATCACGGTCCCGATCTTCACCGGGGGCCGGATCAAAGGCGATATCACGCAAGCTGAGGCCGCATTGCGGCAGCGCAAGGCCGAAGCCGAAAACATTCGCGGGCAGGTTGATTACGATGTGCGAACCGCTTTTCTCAATCTCAATGCGGCCAAAGAACAAGTCACGGTCGCGAAGCAGAACGTTGAACTCGCGAATGAGAACCTTACCCGTTCGAAAGACCGTTTCACGTCCGGTGTGACAGATAGCGTCGAGGTGGTTCAGGCCGAGCAATCTCTCGCCAGTGCCAACGATCAATACATCACCAGTCTGTACGACCACAACCTCGCCAAGCTTTCGCTGGCTCGCGCTCTCGGGGTAGCACGCACCAATTACGAACAGTACCTAGGAGGAAAGTAATGCGGAATCAGAATGGGACTCAAACCATCGACGCCGATCAAAAGCAAACAGCCACACTTGTGGATGACGAAACGCCTGGTTCGCCATCGAAGCAGAGGCCAGACAAACACTCATCACCCTACCGCAAGACAGTCCTCGCGATCTTGGCCGCGATGGTGGTTGCTGTCGCAGGCGGCTATTTCGCGTGGAATGCGTTCCGCTACGAAGACACCGATGATGCGCAAATCGACGGCCACGTTATGCAGCTGAGTTCGCGAATTACCGGACAAATCAAAGACGTGTACGTCGTTGAGGGGCAGCTCGTTCATGCGGGCGACGTACTCGTAACCGTCGATCCTCAAGACTACAGGATCGCGGAGGCGCAGGCGCAAGCGAATCTGGCCGATGCGGAAGCCACAGCAGCGAGTTACCACTGGAAGGTGCCGATTACTTCCGTAACAGTTCAGAGCAATTTGGATTCGGCAAAAACCGGAGTGATGAATGGAGAAGCTGGTGTTGATGCAGCCGAGCAAAACTACGAATCTGCTAAAGCAGTGTTGGCGCAGGCCGAGGCTAACGCGACAAAGAGCGATGCAGACCTCGAACGATACAAGCAGCTCGTCGCGAAAGAAGACATTTCTCGCCAGCAATACGATCAAGCGGTTGCCACGGCAACAGCAAACCGAGCGGCAGTCGTTTCGGCACAGGCTGGCGTACATGCCGCCGAACAGTTAGTGCAGCAAGCTCAGGGGAAATTCCTGCAGGCAAAAAACGACTTGCAGACTGCCGAGACTGCGCCTCAGCAGATTTTTCTGACTCGCGCCAACGCGCAGGCCGCTGACGCCCAGATGATGCAAAGAAGGGCTCAACTTGCGCAAGCAGAGATGAACCTCAGCTATACCGTGATTCTGTCTCCCGTAACGGGAATTGTCGGCAAGAGAACCGTCGAAGTGGGCCAGAACGTGAGTATCGGGCAGGAACTCGTGGACGTTGTGCCTCTCGACGATGTTTGGGTCACAGCCAATTTCAAGGAGACGCAGCTCGCCCATATGCGCCCCGGTCAACGCGTCGAGGTCAAGGTGGATGCATACGGCCGCACGTGGGAAGGCCGCGTCACCAATCTGGGTGGTGGCACTGGCTCGATATTCAGCTTATTGCCTCCCGAAAATGCCACAGGTAACTACGTGAAAGTCGTGCAGCGTGTACCCGTGCGAATCGATTTCGATCGGCCTGTGGGACAGCAGTTCAACGCGGAAGCACTGCTAAAGCCGGGGCTGTCGGTCGAGCCCGAAGTGAGGTTGCGATGAGCACCGCGGCCACAATCACAGCTGAACAGGCAGGCTCGTCGCCGAAAGTGAATCCGTGGCTCATTGGCGTGGTGGTCTCGATGGCTGCGTTCATGGAAGTGCTCGATACCAGCATCGCCAACGTGGCCCTTCCGCACATTGCGGGCAATCTGGGGGCGAGCAATGACGAGAGTACGTGGGTGTTGACTACCTATCTCGTATCAAATGCCATCGTGCTTCCGATCAGCGGCTTCCTCGTTGGCCGGCTCGGACGCAAGCCTTTTTTTCTGACGTGCATCGCCTTTTTTACAGTCAGCTCGTTTTTGTGCGGCCTCGCGCCGAGCCTCGGACTGCTGCTTCTTTTCCGCGTGCTGCAAGGCGCGTTCGGCGGTGGACTGCAGCCGATGACGCAGGCCATCCTTGCGGACACTTTCCCGCCAGAGAAACGGGGGCTGGCCTTCGCATTGTATGGAATCACTGCCGTCTGTGCCCCCGCAATCGGTCCCACCCTGGGAGGCTGGATCACCGATAACTATTCCTGGCGCTGGATTTTTTATATCAACGTTCCGGTGGGCATTCTGGCTGTTTTGCTGGTCTCTCAGTTGGTCGAAGATCCTCCCTACTTGTCGAGCATGCAAAGGAGAACGGCAAGGTTCGATTACGTCGGCTTTGCCCTTCTCGTAATCGGCGTGGGCGCCCTGCAGGTCGCACTCGATAAAGGACAGGAGGACGACTGGTTTGGCTCTCACTTTGTCACAACACTGATCATTCTGGCCACCGTGGGCCTGATCTCTCTAGTGATCTGGGAATGGTTCGAGAAGGAACCCATTGTGGATGTCCATTTGTTCAAACTGTTTAATTTTGCAAGTACGAGCCTGATGATGTTCGTGATGGGCGCCGTTTCATTCAGTTCTACCGTGCTTCTTCCTCAGTTTCTACAAACGCTCATGGGCTACACGGCGCAGACGGCCGGAATGGTGCTCGCCGTCGCGGCCATCATTCTGCTCTTTCTTCTGCCCCTGGTTGGTCGACTTCTTACCCAATTTCAAGCGCGTTATCTCCTGGCTTTCGGGTGGATCACGCTCGCGATGGCCATGTATTTCTCATGCAAACAGATTGACCTACTCATCAGCTTTCGTTCTGCCGCGTGGATGCGCATTTGGCAGTACGCGCCGATTGGATTTTTGTTCGTCCCGGCCACGATGGCCGCCTATGTCGGTCTGCCGGAGTCAAAAAGCAACGCTGCTGCCGGTTTGATCAACTTTATGCGCAACATCGGGCAGAGTGTAGGAACCTCGGCTGTAACTACCTTGATTGCGCGCCGAAGCCAATACCATCAGTCTGTACTGGCCGAGTTCACGCGCTCTCCTCGCTTCAATTCGGCCATCGCGGGCTTGACCAACCGTCTGACCCATGTCGGCCTAAGCATGCACTCGGCTCACCAACAGGCGCTCGCCAGAATGTACAGCATGGTGATGACGCAGGCGCAAACCATTTCTTACGTCGAAATCTACTGGCTGCTCGCCGTGACTTCCGCGCTGATGTTTCTGCTGTCCTTCCTGCTAGCCAAGAACGAACCGGGGGCAGGCGGCAAAGTTCCCATGGACTAAAAGGAGAAGCGCGATGCTATCCAGCTTTGCACACGAAATCGATGAACCAGAAGCCGCGATTCCTACCGTCAGCACGCCAGCGGGAGAAGAGGCGCTCCTTGCCGCTGCTAAGAGCGGAAATGAACACGCATTTGAGATCCTCGTCGAGCGCTACCGGCGCAGGATACTTGCTGTTGGTTTCCGGCTCACGCGCGTCCGAGAGGACGCTGAAGACATTGCCCAACAATGCTTTCAAAAAGCTTTTGTCCACTTGCAGAGGTTCAAAGGGAAATCGTCCTTCTCCACATGGCTAACTCGGATAGCTGAGCTCTTCTACATGGTCTACAACGTCTCTTACGCGGCCTTCTCGTTTTCCGCAGGAAAACTGAGCAACCGTGTCGGCGCGAAAATCGTGATCGTCTGCGGCTATCTCCTGTTGGTCGCGGGATATGCCGTTCTCGGCGCAGCGGTGTCGTTGTGGTCGCTCATGGCAGGTTTTTTCCTCCTCGGCTTTTTCCCGGCGCTCACCGATGGAGTACAGCGGTCCTTCGCGGCGCAACTCTCCGGCGCGGAGCTTCGCGGCGGTGCGTTCGGGCTTTTGAACGCCGCGAACGGCTTTGGCCTGCTGTTCGCCGGAATTGGCGGCGGCTATTTGTGGCAGGCGTTCAACTCAGCCACGGCGCTTGTTGCGGCCGCGGCCGTAGTGCTCATCGGCCTTTGGCCTGCTTGCCGCTGTTTAGGCCGACTGATCGTCAATAATGATGCCGGAATCAAAGTAGCGAGGACCCGCAACAATGCAGATCGGCATAGATAGCTTAAGTTCTCAGCAGGCTGGGCCTATCTTGAGCATCCTCAGGCCCCTTCGGGGTTTCCCCCAATCCTCGAAACAGGGAATGGGCATTCCCTGAACATTCCCCTGTTCCAATCAGCCTCAAGAACCCGATTCCCCCGGCCAAACCTCTGCTTGGTAGGGACTTATCACCTCACGGCCTTCGCCTTAAGGTCCAATTTCCCTGTATTGTTCCCTGTTAGCAGGGAATTTGGGGCGGAGAGCAGTTCGCTCTGGACTGCGTCCACCGCCAAACCCAGGGTCTTCGCTTTAGGCTCACGCCTGCAAAAGGGCTCACGTTATAATCGCGCGCCATGCCGCGCCGCCCAGCCAGTCCGCGCAAGAAACCACCGACGCTGAAGCCGCCCGCGTTGAAAATGCCGGCGTTCAAGCTGCCGCGGTACATCGCGGTGGAAGGACCGATCCGCGTAGGGAAGTCTTCACTGGCGCGAGTGCTGGCCGAGCGCTTGCACGCGCGGAGAATTCTGGATTGTGACGAAGAGAATCCGTTTCTGGCCGATTTCTACGCAGAAAAAGCCGGTGCTGCTTTTGCGGCGCAGATGTATTTCCTGAATGAGCGTTACCGACGCCTGCATGACGCTTTTGCCTCCGATGCTCCGGGGGCAGTGGTGGCAGATTTTATTTTTGAGAAGGATAAGATTTTCGCGTGTCTGAACCTGGGCAACGAAGAGCTGAAGCTGTACGACCGGTTCTTCGCTCGATTCGCGGCAGAGGCGCCGCAGCCGGAACTGGTCATTTATTTGCAGGCCACACCGGAGGTGCTGCGCGAGCGCGTGGCCAAAAAGGGAGCGGCCAGCGAGTCCCGCATCTCTCTGGCATACATCGAGGAAGTGGCGCGCGCGTACGAGCATTTTTTCTTTCGCTACTCGGCAGCGAATCTGCTCGTCGTCAACACCTCCGAAATCGACTTCGTGCGCCGGAACGCGGACCTGCAGCAGCTTTTGCAGCGCCTCGAGGAGCCTGTAAAAGGCACGCAATACTTCTTGTCACTTGGGAACATCTGACTCACCCTGCAGTTTCGGCGGCGACGCATCCCGGCTATTCTAATTACGATCGACGAGAACAATGGATCGCGCGAACGTAGTCATCATCGGCGGCGGAGTGGTGGGTTGCGCGTTGGCGTGCGAGATCGCCACGCAGATCGAAGACGTCTTTTTGCTGGAACAGATGCCCAAGCTGGGCATGGCCACCAGCACGCGCAACAGCGGCGTAGTTCATTCGGGCATCTACTATCCGCCGGGTTCGCTGAAGGCACGGCTGTGCGTTTCCGGAAATATTTTGACGAAGGAGTTCTGCGCCGCGCACGGAGTGCCAC
>Ga0210394_10003807_pt1 | contig 18308 bp, 19 predicted proteins | sample IncBWC12MmetaG_FD_160121 | JGI IMG/M metagenome (GOLD analysis project Ga0210394, IMG submission 160121) | Forest soil microbial communities from Barre Woods Harvard Forest LTER site, Petersham, Massachusetts, United States - Inc-BW-C-12-M | ecosystem: Environmental > Terrestrial > Soil >... | reverse complement strand
AAAACTAAACCTAATCTTAGCCCTTAAAATGGGGCTTATTGATTGGTTTACGTTCTTTGAAGAATGGAAGAAATTACCAAAGGAGACGATATGAAAGTGGGACGTTTATTGATTATATTAATGTTGCTGTCTGGATGCAAATCAAACCTAAGGGAATCAATTTATAATCTAAAAAATGGAGATGGATTGCATCATGTTTATCTCAAAATGGGAAAACCAGATGAATGGGGCATAGGAAAAGAAGATAGATACAAAATAGCCCTTCTCTACAGAAGTGGGAAAATTAATTGTGCGTTGGAGTTTGATCATGGAAAATTATTCAATAGAAATTGTTTAGAAACTAAATAGGAGGATTTTATGGGACGTTTATTATTATTTAGTTTTTTAATATTAAATCTATCAGGATGTGCAACTACAGGAAAAATATTACAAGCTTATGGCGATGCCATGAAAGATAATTCTTCATCTTCACAAACGGCCTATTGCCAAAGTTATAATTATGGGGGCGGAGCTTATTCCGTAACTTGCAATTGATCATTGAATTTAGAACTTTTATTGAGTTTTATACTGAAAATAAAAGATATTTAGAATATGACAGGGCCACAATACGAGCCAATGTTTTATCTTCTGATAATAAAATAGCTTGCGATATTACTGAAATTCAAATAGATAATTTTTTTGTTCCACCATCAAGACTTACAGAAAAAGAACACGAGAGATTAAAAGAAATCGCAATCGAAGGTTATTTAGAAGATCAAAATACTCCAAAAAGGCTAAAAGAATAGTCAACATCAAAGAAAAGATCTAGTCTTTGGCCCATTGCTATTTATGACAATCTATGCCATTACATTAGATGAGTGCTATGTAAATGTTACAGTATGGATAGCTCAATTCTAGCGGCACTTAAGGGGAGGATTAATGACCAAATCTTCAAACTTACGCCTAATCAAATCCTTTTTTACGCCAAAATTGACGTTGATCACCACATCTCAAAAAAGAACAATAGACCAATATTTGGAAGGGGTGGAAAATCATTTTTGGGAAAATCACAGAAACTCCGCGATGCCGAAAATTCTATGGTGCTCCAATTGCGGTCACAAGGAAACAAGTACAGAATCATTGAACCAATCCGATCTGATCTGTGGTGTGTGTTCTTGTTCTATTTCAAAAATTATAACTTGAGGAAAAAAGAAAGAAGAAACAAAAAACTTAATGATTTAAGCAACTTATTCGAATTGCCAGCAGATTGTTTACAAGAAGCCAAAATCATAGAAGATGATGGACAAATTCAAAGCTTTGATCTTAGCCGTAGATTGCCAGCGGATCATAATTATCTTGAGCTTTTTCTAATTTCTTATAATAATTCGCTTTAATATGTTCTTGCACGGGGCTCAATTCCGAGCCCTTTTTAATGATGTTGAAATATCAAAACCATCGAAGCGCCAAATAAGGCCCCGGCTCCTATAGCTAAGCTATAATCTCCAAAGCTGACCCCGCTTTGAATAGATTCTTGTAAAGACTGCTCACACATCGGAAGTTCCTGTAAAGACTCAGAACATTGTTTGTAATGCGGGACTGGAACTAAAACTCCATCAAATGGAACTTGTTGGCCCTTTTTAACGGCCCTATCCATATAATCAATTTGCCTTATCATCGTTTCCTGAGCTAGGCTTTTTATACAGAAGATTAGTACTATCAACGAGAATATTAAGGCTTTGATTATTTGTTTCATTTTCTATATCCTTTTTGTTCAATTCATAAGTATCTATTAGAACTTCTTCTTTAGCTTTTTTCAAAGCACGAAGTTGTTCTACAATCCAAATAATCCAACTAATTCCTATGAAATAAAAAAACGATTTAAGTTTGTTGATCATTAGATCCCCCATTTAACTTGCTATCCATGACGTTAGAAAAGTGATAAAGAGAAGTAGAAGCAATACCAAGAAGAACGGTCTTGGATAAGTCATCGGAGATCCCGACATGATGGAATAATAAAGGAATACTAACCAACAAGATAAGTTGAACATTACTAAGAATAAATTTACGGCTGGCATACTTCATTATTTCCCCTTTATATATAGCGGATCACATCCATGTGACCCGTCCGATTAACTCTTGCTTCGAAGTTTCAAAAGTACCTCGGAAACTTTATCAACATATTCTGAATTTCGATAAACCCCATTTATTTTGTAAGCAGTACCGGCGTTGTAGGCACTTATGATGTCTTTCTCATCGGTATATCTTTTTTTTAAATCAACTAATTTTAAACATCCATATTGAACACCTAATTCTGGATCACAAAGTCTAATAAGTTCTTCATCAAATCCGAGTTCTCTACAAACAGCGCCCATAACTTGCATCAAACCAAAGCTTATACTTTGTAAGTTTTTTTCTGTATCTAAAGATATTCCAAGTTTTTTAGCATAATTTACTGGATTATAATAATACATCCATTTAGGCTCAAATCTAACACACCAGGGATTAAAAGAAGATTCTGTTTTAGCAATACTTTGAACTAAATCAGGATCAAGCCCATAAGATAGAGCTTTAACTGAGATTATGTTTAAAGCATTTTCTTGTGTCATTACCACCACTCCACTAAAATACACCCTTGGGTTCCGGCCCCCCCGGCATTTCCCGATCCATGAGCGCCCCCGCCCCCAGCCCCATATCCACTTCCAGTTAATCCCACGCCACCAGACCCAAGAGCGGCGCCCCCCAAACCAAAACCAAACGGAGAACTTCCCCCTGCTCCGCCAGATAAAGGATTTGCATTGTCAGAGCCCATTCCGTTTTGGCCCTTAATATTTATAGTACAATTTGTAGTAGTGCCGCCAGATCCCCCATTAACATTGGTAGATCCTCCAGGAGAGCCTGACCCACCATTAGCCGTATAAATCGTGGCTCCAATAGTCAGTGTAGTGTTGCCACCGGATCCAGCATTTCCAGGAGTCGTTGCTATTCCACCTGAGCCTGCAGATCCAATTGAAATAGTATATGCAGTCGATGCTGTTAATCCTGTTATGAATAAAATTCCGCCACCACCAGCTCCGCCTCCAGAACTAGAAGCTCCAGTTGCAGCAAACCCGCCGCCTCCACCGCCTCCAGCAATTAAGGTAAACTTAAAAGTATTTAGTGGAGTAATTGTAGAAGCAGTTGTAAAAGCAGTTCCTGAAATTATGAATGATCCTCCGCTGCTTGGCGCAGTTCCAACGCTTGTAGGGAAAACTCCATATTGCACTTTTAAGTTCCGATCACATGATAATACCAACTATAGGCTTGCGCCGCTATACTTGGAGTTGCAAAATTAACTACAAATCCAGAAGCTGTGCTCGTTACATAAACCCCAACCGTCGTTGCTCCTGTCAAAGCATTATGAGGAGTGAGCGTTACATTTGGTGCATTAACATAAGCATTTGCAAAATTAACCGTAACCTGAGCCCCGGCAGAAAAAGATAGAGTTCCGGTGGTTAAACTAACTATTCCTGCTATATCAGTTGCCTGGGATACACTAGAAGATGCACCAGTTCCTGCGTTTGTCGAAGTAGTTGTAGTAGGAGGAGAATTAGCATTCAAAGTAGATGTTAAGTGCGTATCTATTATGTCAATAACAGTTGACCAGTCTAGATTTTGAGCTGAACTTGTATTGACAAGCTGTCTACTTCCGCTCCAAGTAAGTGCTGTAGTACCTGTAGAATCTTGGACAAAACCATTATTCCAATCAAGCATCATTACGGATGATGAACTAAATAATTGTCCAGCGCTTAAATCTATATAGGTCCCGGTTCCTGTTGGATCAACAACATGTCCTGTTGTCATATTGGCAAATAAATTACCAGAAGCAGTTTGAATGCTATTGGCAATATAGATGTTACTTATTCCTGTTCCAGATACACCTATAGATAAAGTATTATTTGCACTTGGAACAAGATTTTTATCAAATGTAAGAGCTGTTGAAGAAGAAAAGTCTAATGATAAAGCACCAGTTAGATCATAAAGACCTCGTCCATTTACATCAATTGCCTGATTGGATCCAGATCTAATATCTAATGCCTGAACCCTATTGTACCTAAGAGAGGCTTGCCCTAGATTTATAGAACCATCAACTCCTGGATTAATATCAGCATTCACCGCAGTTGATGCAAGATTTGAAAGAGCGGTATTGGCACCACTTGATCCTGCAGATGCCCAACTTAATACTCCAGATCCATTGTTAGTCAAAACAGTAGAAGCAGCTCCTTGAGCCGCGGGCCAAGTTAAAGAATAGCTCGTAGTTGTGGCTGCTGCTTGATGAGTTAGGCCCCCACTTGTAGATCCATTCATTATCAAGGACCCAAGGTCTAATGATCCTCCAATATGGTTTTTTAAAGCTGTATCTTGAACATATAATCCCCATGCATTTGTAGCAGCGGTAGAGAAAGCTCCTGCCACATTTAAAGCCTTAATATTTATTACACTTAAAGATCCGCCCTCACTAAGCGGTGGGGAAGTTTTAATCATAGACAAATTCGTAATTGTACCACCGTCTGTATCTGGACCAATTGGAGATGGCAATGAAGCTGCTGATAAAAATATATTAGCCGTAGAAACTGTTTTTCCGGAACCAACCAGAAGCTCAGATATAAAACCTACACCACTCCATCCTACAATTCCAGAAGTTGGTCCATCAGCAATATTATCCTGAGCGTTTAAATCTCCAGCAAAATCATTTCCCAAAGAATCAGTTCCGGTAACGGGAGATCCAGAAGGAACATGTAATAACGATTCGACTCTATTGCCTATTTGAAAACCTTGAGCAGAAACCAAATTAGTAGTAGCATCAACGTTAACTCTTGAATCTGTATTTAAAGAAACGACTCCTTGAGGATTTGTGTCTGTGATTCCTGCCATAGTAATAGTAACACCCATAGCTGAGCCACCAACATGACCAGAGGGCTGAATTTGAACCCCATTGAAATTACCACTAACCGTACCGTTTATGGTTGGATTAAATTGAAAACCAGTTATAGAGCCAATTGTAGAACCAGAAGCAAACGAGGGACTAACTTGTGCTGCCGTATAGGAGTTACTAGAGGTTCCAGAATTAAATACCGAACCTTCATTCCATCCAATTGTTCCACCGCTATTAGCATAACCAGAATTAAAAGTATTAAATAAATTCAATCCTGTAAATGATGTAAATGAATTTGAATCTGCAGAAGTTCCGGCTACAAGATTAGCAAAATTTGTCACAGAGCCATGAATCTGAGGAAAAGATCCAAAACTATAATAATTGGCCGTTGTTGATCCAGAACTAAAATCTGATTGATCTTGATATATTCCGGTTCCCCCCGAATTATTAAATCCAGAAGAAAAAGTAGCCTCGGCGTTGAACAAAGAAAGAAAGGCCATCGTTGAAGAAAAATTAGGACCTACAATTATACCCTCATAACCATTACTTAATGCTGTGGAAATGTTTGGAAATATTTGTAACGATGTAACTTGAGTTGATGGCAAAGTCCCTGTAAAATTACCTGTAACCTGACCATTTGAATCGACGCCCCAAGGAGTTGAGTACAAATTTCCTGAATTATCAAACCCAGCTAGTGTATTTGCATTTTGATGTAATAAAGGAACTGTAGGATTTGGATATGTTCCTGATAAATCTCCACCCGCAGGTCCCGTGGGAGATCCGCCGCCGCCGCCACCAGAATTTCTTGAACTATACGATATATATTGTTGGCTCATCATCCACCTACCGATTTAGCCGTTGCAAACGCATTCAATGTTCCAGATCCAGATGAATTAGTATATTGTACTTCCATCCAAGGAGCCGATAATTGATTTAAATCTATATAAATTTGGCCAGCAACCCCAGACGCAACCGGAGCTGGAGTTAGTGTAATTGGAATAAAGGTTCCGGGAACTGTAACATTTCCTTCAGGATCTTGTTCATGATCTGCTGAAACTAAAACTTGAAAAGATCCAGTTGGAGTTCCTGTAAAATTAAACTGAACGCCAATGTTATCTAAAAATCTTATATTTAAAGCATTAGAAGTAATAACGCTTGTTCCGGTCATTGCTCCGTTTATTATCATCTGAGTTTTTTCCATCTCATTTTTTTGCATAATCTCCCCTTTAAGATTTTAAATGTCTAGCTTCCCGTGATTGTTGTGAAGTCATATCACTTTGAGCAAATTGTCCTAGTTTGTCTAAATTCTTCTTTATTCCTATTTGTTTTTGCGCTTGCTGCACTTGTCCTTGTGCTAGCGCCATTTGAGAACTCTGTATTCCATGCGGAGTCATCGTAGAATCTAACGGCTGTCCCATGAATAAACTTAAACTTAATTTTGTTTTGTATGGAATTTCTATTTTTTTATTAACACTGTTGATAAGTTGTTCATTTAATTTTGATTTCAATTTTGGATATAAAGAAGGATACATAGTTGAAATATCTTTCATGTCTCTTGTTGTTAGAGTTCCGTCCTTAATATGATTTAAAACCATCAAGGGCTGCTCTGCAATCGCTAAGGTTCTATTGTATTGTGATTGCTCTGACTTTGGAACTTCTGGTTCTTCATCCAGAGGAGCTTGCTTTTGTTTTGTTGGATTTATGCTTTGTAAATAATTAACCGTATTTGAGGCAAGGGATCCGATAGCTGCGCCATGATTTGGCAAATAAACCGTGGTTGTGCCGCCAACATCTAATAAATCTTCTGGATTTTCTTTAAAAGAATCTATTTTCTTATCTAAGTTTTTTAGTCTTTTATCATCCGGAATAAGTTTTAAGGGCAAAACTGTTTTAGAAGCATCAAAAACATCTTTTGCGCCTCTTGAAATTAAACTATCTCCCTTAAGTCCGCTTTTAAAATATTCAACCATTGATTTAAAACCAGCAGGAGAAATTTCTTTTCCAGATTCTAAATATTTTATTAAAGCCATTCTCATGGCCCCGCGCGCCTCATTGGCGATTGGGCCACCAAGAGCAGCTGCCATAAATCCCAATATTTTACTTGTCGGGCCGCTATCTTCGCCTCCGCCCATTAAATAAGCTAAAATTCCCAAGGAAGCATTTGGCAAAGACTTCATCATGCTATCTAACTGCCCAGCGGTACCGCTTGGGTTTTTTCTTTCAAATATTCCTCTTTTTAATATTTCTGAATTTTTCAATCCTTCAATTTGGTTTTGATCAAACATCATTTGTTGATACTCTGGCGAATATTTATTGAACTCTCTTAAAACCCCTGAAGTATCTAACATCTTTCTTCCGTCTGGACCTATTTTAATATGACCACTTAAAAGAGATTTTTGAGAATAATCTTTAATTTTATCAAATGTTTCTGGGAAATTTTCTTTTATCATTTGCATATGATAAGCACGAGCGTCTTGATCAAGTTTAGTGAAATCTTGTGGATTTCGTTTTATTTTATCTTCCAATCCTTTTGAGAAATCACTTGGATTATTATAATCAACTTTCATTACCTCATGAATTGTATCTGCCATATCAGACAAAGCCTTATATTGTTGTTTTGCTCCCAAAAGAGACTGCAATAACTCTGGGCTTTGTTGCCCAATGCTTTGTTCAATCATTCCATGAATATGATATCGTACAATATTATCTAACTGAGCCGCTTCTCTATAAAGACCTTGTTTCCAGGCAGTCTGTCTAATTGATTTCATTATATCTAAGGCCTCAGCCCCTGTTTTTGCGTCTCCAATTTCTTTAATAGAGTTTTGGATTAAATTTTTACCCTCTGGAGTTGCTGACATTTTGGTTTGATTTGCATAATCTTGCATTTTGTTTTGTATTTGGGATACATCGCCCTTAGCAATATCATCTGGCAAGACTTCTCCGTGTGGACCATATTTTTCAGTTACAACATCTGGCTTTAGATTTATTTTATTTGCTTCATTATTAAAAGCCTCAAATCCAGGAGTGGCTTGAGCAAGCTTAGCATCATATTCATTCTTTAATGATTCTCCGATTTGTTTTCCATTAGAAGATTTTGATAAATTTCTATCAATGTCATCTACTTTTGTATTAAATAGTCCGGCTTCCCCATCTTCAATTTTTTGATTTAAGCTATTTAACGTATTTCTAACCTTCTGACCTGCCGAATTGCTTTCTTCATATAGCTTTCCAACTTGATCTTTGGTTTGAAGATTATCAGATGTTAAAGTTCTTTCTTCAGGGGTTAAAGCAATGCCCGTATTTTGTTCAAACCCATTTGCGGCATTTTCCATTACTTTTTCGGCGCCTTCAATGCCCCCAGATTTTGTAGCCACTTTTTCTAATAATCCTTTTATGGCCTTTCCACCTGTAGCGCTCCATAAAGGAGACACAACTCCGAACGCTCCCCCAGTCCCGATTCCTAATAAAGTTGAAAGTCCAATATTTGTGGCGGCCGTTTGCATAAATGTATCTGGATCTTGATTTTGTTCAGTATAGGCCCTTGCTACTTCATCCCCAGCTCCCATCATTCCAGTTTCAACGCCCTGTTGAACCATATGGGAACCAATTTTACTTAAAAAACTAGCGCCTTCTCTTCCAAGTCCAGTAGCTTCAGCTGCCGCCCTTCCAACTTTTCCTAATATTGCACCCTCACCCACCCCAAGAAGAGATGAGGCGGTTAAAGCTCCTATTTGAGCCGTTGTGGCAGTTCCTGGATTTACTTGGGCCCTTGCTTCAATATCTTCAGGATTTACGCCCAAAACTTTGGTTTCAAATGGGATAGAGGCCCCAAAAGTTAAAGCGCTTGCTCCCTGCTCCAATGCTGTTTTTGCCATTTGGCTAGGGGTTCCGTATTTATCTTCATTTTTAGCAGCAAATACTTCTTTATCTGTCGCGGGACGATACCCCCATTTAGATGTAGCAATAGGGATTTGTTCTTTTGGCAAAGAAACAACTTTTCCAATAGGATTTACTACATTAACTGAATCATCTATGGGAGCTTGAATATCTTCTGCCATTTATTTTACAGGCCCCTCTTTAGCCATCATTTGGCCTTGTTGATTATACATTGATTGTGAATATGGGTTGTATCCATGTCTTGCAAGAGTTGGATATTGTTTCCTCGTAAATATGTTACTTAATGCTTGTTTTCTTAAAGCCGTATCTTCTGGTCTGTCTATAGCTCTAGGCATAATTTGATTCTGTAAAGATTTTAAAACAGTATCATTTATTCTTCCTGTTTCGTCTCTGGCGCCTTCGATTAAAACATTATTTAGAGCGGCATCTTCTGCTCCAGAAAGCATTGCTCTCGGATGATTAAATTTATATCCAGGCTTTGATGCTTGATTTACTACATCAAAAGCGTTCATTGCCTGATCGTGCTTTGCAACATCTGATTTTGCTTCGCCCAATTCTTTTGTCATATCTTCTCGTTCTTTTGGATCTCTTGCCATGTAAGGAAGATAAACCGAAGGATCTCCTTCTCCGGACTTCATTGCTTTTTGGGCTGCCTGTCTCATATTCATATCATATTCCATAGGATAATATTCCGTTGCTTTTTGAGCTTGCAATTGACCCAATTGTTGCCTTGCCTTGGCTTGAGCCATTGGATCTTTCATAGAATTTATGATTTGATTTGCTTGAGCTCCATAAAGATCTGAAATCATAACTCTAGTTGCATTTGTGGCATCTAAAATATTTCCAAAATGTCTCATATTCATATCTAAAAGATTTTTAGTAACACCTAAGTTTTCTTTTTGAGCACCCAGATCTCTTTCAATTTGTTTATTTAAAAAGTCTTGGGCCATATTTGATTGACCAGATAAGCCCGATCCTGCTCCACTAAATAACATTCCAAAAGCTGTGGCAATTTTACCAGCCGTAGACATGTTTTCTAAATAATGATTTGGTTGTATTTTTCCATTATTATAAGCTTCTGTTAGGGCTTGGCGATCTTTTTCCCAGTCTGCTTTTTCTTGATCGAATCTATTTTGTAAATTCTGACTTGCTCTTGCTTGAGCGTCTGCATTTTGAGCTAATAGAGTTCCTTCTTGACCCACAACATTGGATTCATTTTGAATGCCCTTATATTGTTCTTGGGCGCCTGCTCGATAAGCCCCAAGAGGATCATTAAAGTCTATTGGTCCACCAGAGCGTGGTTGTGTTTGAGTTTTTGAAATATCCGGGGGAACTCCTTGCATATTTTGAACTTGTGATCCCGGAGGCCCAGTTTGTGGCTCTAGACTTGCTTGCTGTGGTCCCTGTATCTGAATTGGAGCAAGTCCATTATCTATACGCGCTTTATTTTCTAACATAATATCATTTTGTTTTTGTTTGTCTGCCATATCTTTCTTTGCCGATTCAGCAGCTTTTTGCTGTTCATATTCTTTACTGGCCGCGTCCCACACAGGCCCATTAATTTTCTCAGGAGGTTGATCTCCAATAAAGCTTTGTCCCCTGTGCATTAACTGAGATCCTGCATTTATCAATGAAGGCAAAAGACCGGTGGCCGGAATTGGTTGATTTATTTCTTGATTATAAATGTTCCTTTTTGCCTGTAGATCTGGAGACACACTAGAAGATCTTTCTTGTGGTGACTGCTCTGGAGCCATGAAGCTTTTAATTCCACTTTCTATTTTGTCTAATATTCCAGGATCTTTTTCTTGATTTGGATCCTGAATCATATCATCCGATTGTGCTTGGTGAAGTGGCATTGCTGCAAAGTCTGATTTCATTCCGGGAGATAAAGATTCTTTTGCAATAGTTATTTGATGACCCTTTGGATGCATCATTGTGATTATGCTCTTATCTTCTTTAACTTTCTTGAAATCATTCATGTTTAATTTCATTTTAATCCTCTGTTTTTAGATAAAATAGCTTGAACAAATTTTGAAGCCTCTTGTGGAGCATTTGGATGTTCTGTTACAGACTTAGGCAGAACAATTCCTCCGGTTTTAAGTTTTTTAGAAACTGTATCGTTTTTTAATGAGTCGCCTTTAACTTTAGCCTTACCAGGAATTTTCTCTCCCGCCCCTAAGGCTGATTTTTCGCCTTTAGCAACTTTTTTAACCTCATTTGGAGGCAGATATTTTTCTCCCGGAGAAACCATTGCATCAACATATCCACCTTTTGCAAAAGGACTTGATAGATAGCCCTCTACTCGTCCACCGCGAGCCCAATGTCCTGCCATAGCCGGGCCAAGAACATTTTGATCTGTTCCTCCTTGAGTTCCACCACCGCCACCACTACCACCAGAGCCTCCGCCACCAAATAATCCCCCAAGACCTCCGAAAGAATTCAAAACTCCGCCCAATAATTTTCCACCCATATTTTGTTGATTCTGTTGATATTGGCTTTGAATTTGAGCATTTTGTAAATTTGCATTATTTTGTTGATTTATATTATTTAGTAGCATTTGCTGTTCATTCTGTGCTTGTTGATTATAAGAATTCAATCCACCCTGCTGTTGTCCAACTTGTTGAGTTGCTAAATTCCCCAGCATTCCTTGTTGGCTCTGTAATGCTTGGATACCTGCTAATTGTTGTTGGGCTTGTAAAGTTGCTCCTTGACCTACCGCTTGTTGTTGTAGGGCGCCACCTTGCTGTCCTGCTTGTCTTGCTAATAATCCTGCATTGGCTCCTGTTCCACGTTGTCCCGCCATCAATGAGGCCTGATTGGCTACGTTTTGTCCCGTAGTTTGATTTAATTGTGCAAGTGCTGGATTTGGGCCCGTTCCATTTGCGATGTTTTGTATCTGTCCCGCCAAAGCCTGTTGCTGATTAAAAACATTTGATTGATTTTGTATTCCATTTTGAGCTTGCAGAGCATTTAAAAAGGATTGTTGCTGAGATAAAGCATTGTTAGAGGTTCCAAGGGCCGCATTTGTCATATCTCCTGTAACAGCATTTACTATGTGCGCTTGAGGCGCAGACCCTCCGCCACCAAATAAACTACCAACAAAACCCATACTATTCCCCCAAATCGATACTGAACATTACATGCGGCTGAATACTAAACCCATGTCTGACAGCTCTTTTAACTATGTTTTCATCTAAAGAATAACCAATCACTCTTTTAATTCCTTGTCGCTTGGCATAATTAAGCAAATGAATCGTAACTGTATCCATGGCTTCATTTCTTTCTTCACTCCAGGCATCAGGATTTGTAGTCATGCCTTCAATAAATCCTAAATCTCCCTGCTCTCTTAAAAATCCACAGGCCACGGGCTCTCTTGTTAAGATTGAAGAAACCATATATCCATATCCAGGAAGCTCTGCTTCTGACACGTTTACATCTCGCTTAAGAAGCCAATTAAATAGAGTCTTTTTATCAGAATCTCCAAATACTTTAACTAACACTTTGACCTGCCGACATGGTTCGATATCCCTTCTTCATTCCATATATTAAATTAATTCCAGAAAGAGTTAATCCAGCTCCTGCCTGGACTCCAAATGTAGAGTCATAAATTTCTGTTAAATTTATTTGAAACGTTTCGCATTTTTGATGCTGTAAGAAAACTCTCCATTGTTCGATATTAGACGGCCCTCCCCAAGGAGTTGACGAGCCCCAAAGTGGATCGCCGCCCCAATCTGGAGTGAAGTTTGTAGGAGAAATGATAGTGGTTTGAGTGATGCCTGGATCAAAATCATAAACGATCTCCAATTTTAATTTATGTGGACTAAAATATTGTCCTAATAGATAAAAGAAATAGGCTCTTTGAAATCCCTGAAGACCCGCAAAACTAAACCAACTTGTAGTAAATTGCATTAATACAGGATTAGATCCATCAATATAAGAGCCTGGATTTTCTTGAAATACCTGACCTAGATCATTAATAAAAGTGTGAAGGCCTTCATAAAGAGTAGAAGAAATAGCAGGAATGTTAACAAACGTTCCCCATTGTCCATAGTAATAATCATACATTAATGTAATGCCGCTATCCATGGTAAACCTAACTTGATTGGTTCCAGGAATTACTAACGCTGCCACTACTTGAGAAGCCAAAGTAAAATCTTCTACTGGCGCACCTATGTATTGAGTTGAAAGATCTCTACCTAAAAGCCAAATGCCTTTATCAGATTGGAACATAAGTCCTGAAGGCATTAATATTATTGAGCGCTGATTATTGCATCCTACAGTTCCTGTAATATAAATTGGATCACTAAAGTCATTGTTTGCTCCTGTGTTATCTGGACCATTTCCCGTGATGTAATAAATAGCGTCTTTTTTAAATGCTATAAGTTTATCATCCATTGCAGAAAGACATGTTGTAGGACCGGTAGATCCCTGAGCTCCTGTGGTTGGGGCTATATAAATTGTAAATAAATCTGACATTTCTACAGGCGTTCCTTCGATGACTTGTTTTGAATACCAAAGTAAATTTGGATCTTCGGCATCGATCAGAAATAATCTTGATTTAAATAAAGCCATTGTAGAGCTTGGGGGAGCGCCGATATCCTCTATCACCCCACCTGTCGTATAAATAATACTGTTCCCTATGATAGAGGAGTCGGCCAAAGTATCTACAAAAGTTACATAATCAACTGTTGGGTCATTTAATAAAGGCGATGTTACAGAAGTTACTTGATAATAAATCTGATTGGCCGTCGACCAACGATAAATGACAATCTTAACTGGAGTTGTTGTCTTATAAGTAAGCCTTAGGGTTGGAACGTTAATTGTGTTGGAGCTTGTTCCGCCTCCGCTAGTAACTTGTTCTACTGGAATTGAAGGAGCTGATCTGAATATGTTTCCTTGATTATCAGTCCATTCATATAAAGCTTGATAAAAATAAGTTTGATCAGCTAAAAACCCGCCAGCCGTTGAAGTCGTGGTTTCAACATTATCAGGCCATAAATTAAATCCTTGCTCTGTTATTGTATAGCCATCATAAGCCCAAGTGATTCCGCCAGTTAAGTTAAGATTTCCGCCAATTTCAGAAGTTATAATATTTGAAGTTCCAATTTGAACTGTTGCTAAATTAAGACCAGTTTGGGCATAAACTCCTGCAGAAATAGGAGCGCCTTGAGATTTATTAATAGGATCAATTAGATCTTTAAAAAAATAAGGAAATTGAACAATATTTCCATTAATAGTAACGCTTGGAAGTCCTAAAATATAATAGTTCCCAGCATTTGAATAAGCTAGTTTAAGTATTACATTACCACTCTGATCTATCAAAAAATAAGTCGGCTGATAGGCAGAGAAATAGATCCCAAGCATATAAGATATGCCATTTACTAAAAATGCTTTCGTGGCAAGACCCAAAGATCTAACAATAATTGATTCTGGCCCCAATGTACCAGATTGGCTCATTGATCTTGTTCTTATGAAGTCAGTTTGCAAAGATCCGTCATATCCATAGAAGTTTTGAATCTCATAAAATAACTGAACGCTCATGTTTTGAGCAGTAGAAGTTAAGTTTAATACAGTTTCTGAAGTTATTGAATGAACTGGCGCCGTTATTGTTCCTAAGTTGTGGTCTAAAACTACAGTATATGCATTAGAAGATGCATAATAAGATACATAAATCGTTGGACTTGATCCTGTGATATCGGCCGTAACCGATACAATATCAGCTGCATGGCCTAGAAATATAACTGTCGCATGTTGAACTAAGAATTGATTTAAAGACGTTACATGAAGCGATCCCCCACCATCTGTCCCATTATAAGCAATATAAAGCGTATTATTAGCAACAAACCCATCAAAAGCAGTCGTTGAAGCAGGAAGATACGTAGTAGAAAGATCAACTGGAGTAGATACAACAGAAGGATTTGAAATATTAATCGTAAAGTATTGTAAATGAGGAGTTCCTGCTATTGTATTGGTAAATAAAATAACAAAATTGTTTCCTAATATAAATACTCTTTGAGATCCAGATACCATCCCGGCACCTGGAGGAATTGGAGTAGGTTCTATTATATTTTGTCCAGTAATGGAATCAGAAACCACATATTTAAACAAAGTTGAGGGCGTTGTTTCTGTAAAAACTGTGCATACAAGATTATTTGAAGCCACAGCAGAATCAACCATGATTTGATTATAGGTATTTCTAATTAAGGGCAATACCGTGAGTTCTAATGGCTGTATTTTACCCTTAGAATACCATTGTTCTGATCCCATAGAAAAAGCCTTAAGATCTGTTCCTATGGCAGTAAGATTTCCATTAAATGTTGTAGTAAAAATAGAAGTTGTATCTGGCAAAGATGGAAGCATTTGAAAACCATTGCGCTTAGTTAATAAGCCACCCTTGTTAAAAACAGAATTTTCTAAAGATAGAAATTTACCTACCTGAACTTGTTTTGGATCGGTCTTTTGATCGAGCCCTTGTATGAAATCTATGTTTATATTCTGTCTTTGTAAGGCCACATTTTCCTTTAAACTGGAGTTATTACATAAATTATTACGATTCCAGAGCCTCCGGCTCCTCCGGCAGAGCCTCCGGAAGCATTTGTTCCGCCGCCGCCACCTCCACCAGCACTTGTTCCCCCGGCATTTCCTACGGCGCCCGTATTTGCTCCTGTTCCACCTTGACCAAATCCAGACCCTCCGCCACCGCCAGCATCTCCGCCGGTCCCATGCACTCCTCCGGCTGAATAAACACTTGCAGATCCATCAAAAGCTATTGGCCCTGTATTATTGGCCCCATTTCCGCCTGTAATATTAAATATTCCACTACTTGGACCAGATCCACCTGGACCCCCACCAGTCGCAAATGTCCCTCCAGCGCCCCCTTGAAAAGTTAGGATTAGACCAGAGCTAGAACCAGTCACGGTTGAAACTCCCCCTTGGCCTCCGGCGCCCCCATTTGCGCCCCCTGCAGTCCCCCCAGATCCAATTACAACAGTTAATGTTTCTCCAGAAACAACAGGAGAAGAAATTAATAATGGTTGAGTTCCGGCTCCTCCGCCTCCGCCGCCTTGAGTAGAGCCCCCAGCTCCGCCTCCGCCACCGCCAGCTCCTAAAAATAAAAGCTCTGTTATATTCGCAGGGACTACGAAAGTTCCTCCGCTTGTAAACACAGTAGAGATTAAATTTAATCCAATACTTAATTTAGGTGCAGTTACTGCCCCATTTGCAATAGCAGGAGTTGTTACAGAATTTGCAGCCAATTGTGTTGCAGTAATAGATCCAGGCTTAACTTGAATATTGTTTCCATTAAAATTAATGGTTGTATTATCAACATTCCAAATTGCTGCAAAATTACCAGAAGTATCCAGAGATACAAAGTTCTGAGCGCCAGGGATTGTTGGTAAAGTTAATGTATAATTTGATCCAAGACCTGCTTGAGGTTGAACTGTTACGCCAAAAGAACTTACCGTTAAATTCCTTAATGTGGCAGCTCCAAAATCCATATTGGCAGCAACATTCGTATTTGATTGCCAAACAAATGTGGATGTTCCTGAATTATAAGAAGCTGAAGCCGGTGGCGCTAATCCAGATATACTACCAGCAGTGCCGACAATAGACCCAGAAGCAGTAAGCCTAATTTGATTGCCAGCCCCATCGTTATACCAAAGATCAACACCTGACTCATATAAACATCCTAAATCTTGAACTCCAGAAAGTGGAGCAAGCTGAGGTTGAAATCTTGTAGACCTTACTAAAGTTAAATTATTATCATGTATTGAAAGATCGGCGTTTATATTCATCCCTGCAGGAGTTATCTGAACTCCACTGCCAGCAGAATGATTATGAGAATCTAATATTGTTAAGCAATTGTTAACATCATTTGCATAATTAGGCCCAGGCTCTTGTCCCGTTATAGGAATTGGCAAAGACATATTTGGACTTACATTTATTGGCATTTATTCCCCCTAAAAAACGTACAAAGACACATTTACATTGGCAGAACTGTTCAAAGCTAAGGTCAAATGATTAAACGGAGCTAATCTATAAAATGAAGCTGAGGCATCTTGGTCTACAATTATGTATCCTTGTGGATTTCTTCCAAGTTTATGATTTATTATATTTGCGCCGTTCAATAATGGTAACTGTAATAAAATCCCATTATTTAAAGGATTTTTAAGCAAAGGACTCAAAGCGGAGCTCCAAGTTGTTTGTAAAAGACTCATGTCTTTATTATTTGTTTGAAAAATTGGTAGAGAATTCATATAAAAACCTCATGGGTAATTTGTATCATCGCCTGTCCATCAAACAAGCTTTTCAAATGAACATTGATTGTGGACCAATTGAAAACGATGGGTGTTGGACATGGATCGGAGGTCTTGGACCAGGAGGCTATGGCCGATTTCAATTTAACAAAAGAAGAATAGGAGCTCACAGGGCTTCTTATGAGCTTTATATTGGCCCTATCCCAAAAGGACTTTGCGTTTGTCACAAATGCGACAATCGAGTCTGCGTGAACCCTAAACACTTCTTTCTTGGAACTATTGCAGAGAACAATCTTGATAAATATTTGAAGGGCAGACACGGCAAAGGCGAGTCTGTCTCTAATAAAGGAATGGACAACGGAGCCTCTAAATTGACCGACGATGAAGTTAAAGAGATCAAAAAACTTTTGAGACAAGGAATTTCTCAACAAAAAATTGCAGATAGATTTGGAGTCGCCCAAACCAATATAAGCCTTATTAAAAGAGGTCTTAAATGGAAGCATATTGACTAAATGACGCATATCACCATCCACCCCACGAACCCCCCGCAGGATCCCCGCCTCTGCCATATCGATAGCTTGCTTTAACATCACTGATACTTGCAGGCTGTGAGATATCTCGATTAATAGCACTTTCTTCGATTCGTTTAATCAAAGCCATTTTTTGAGCTGCTAAAACCGTGACATCTGATTCTTCTTTTTGCATAGCTTTAATAGCAGCATCTGTGATGATGTATTCAGTCCACCCGCTCACTCCATCTAGAATATCTGTGTCTTGTAAAAGCTGTTTAAGCCTTGGTTGATACCAAATTCTTAAAAATTGGCCAGCCGATGGAGTAGGTATAAAATAAAGGGTTTCGCCAACAAGCATATACTGCAAGTTAAACACACCATAAAAAGTAGACGAAATATTGGGAAATACAAATTTGTTTCGATCAATAAAATTAAAACGAGATAAAGTAACGAAAGCATTATTAGCATTTGCAAGGCCACAATCTACCCCCATTAATTTATAGAAAGGAGCGGCCCCCCCATATAAGACACCGTCCGGTAAAGGATATTGTATGGTTACGCCGTCTGTGGTTATTTGTATAGGAGGGGCGAGATACCAGTTCTCATAAACATTTGTTAAGAGATCGTAAAGCTCAAAATAACTTTGATTAATATATGTATTCCATTCAAAAGTTGTAACAAAGCTAGAATTAACAAGATCTGCTCGTTGCTGTGACATTAATCTTATTTATCCTAGAAATAATTTTGAAG